>Ga0099364_10001523_pt1 | contig 37879 bp, 49 predicted proteins | sample TergutTh196P3_FD_73070 | JGI IMG/M metagenome (GOLD analysis project Ga0099364, IMG submission 73070) | Microcerotermes parvus P3 segment gut microbial communities from Pointe-Noire, Republic of the Congo - Th196 P3 | ecosystem: Host-associated > Arthropoda: Insects > Digestive system > Gut ... | reverse complement strand
GCTGAGGAAACGGCTATTAGACGAGGAAAAAGGCTGACATTGATCTCAGGCCGCAGATTTTTGAGCCCCAAAACACATGTCTATTACAAGATTTTTGTCAAACTGCGGTTTGAGGAATATTTCGCGTACTCGCGTTTTCTGAATGTTTATGTCATACTTGACATTCTATCTCATGAATACGGAGGTGCCGGGCGTTCGCCCACAAACCGTGAAACACGACGAAAATAGCGGGGGCATCGTAATACTCGACTTAGGTTCCCAATACACACAGCTACTAGCGCGCAGGATACGCGAGTTAGAAGTTTACAGCGAAATACTGCCGTGGAATGCGGACATGCGCGAAATAATGAAAAAAAACCCGCGCGGGGTTATACTCTCCGGAGGATCGCGAAGTACAACCGGGCCGGACGCGACTAATATTGACGAATCCATGCCGCGGGGAAAAATTCCGGTACTGGATATCCGTTATGGTATGGAGGCCGACGCGACGGAGCAAGGCCGCGAGATACTGTCAAATTTCCTGTTCGGCGCCTGCGGTTGCGAACCTAATTGGAAGCTGGACGACTGGGTAAACCGCTCGCTGAAATCCATCAAGGAAACCGTCGGGCCGGACGAGCAGGTGATATGCGGCATTTCCGGCGGCGTGGATTCGACTGTCTCCGCGACGCTCGTCTCGAAAGTTATCGGCGACCGTCTTGGCTGCATTTTCGTCGATCACGGATTCATGCGCAAGGACGAACCCCGGCAGGTAGCAGACGCTTACAGAGAACTGAACTTGCGCGTCACTCATGTTGACGCGTCGGAGCGTTTCCTTGAAGCCATAAAGGGCGTCACCAATCCAGAGAAGAAGCGCAAGATCATCGGCGAGTTATTCGTCCGGGTATTCGAGGAAGAGGCGCGTAAATTCGGCGGCGCGAAATGGCTCCTTCAAGGCACGATTTATCCCGACGTGATAGAGAGCGGACAGGCGGGCGGCGACGTCATAAAGAGCCATCACAACGTCGGAGGGCTGCCAGAGGACATGAAGATGAGTCTCCTCGAACCGATCCGGGAGCTCTTAAAGGATGAGGTGCGCCGCATAGGACCGCTGTTAGGAATCCCGGAAGATTTGCTGAAAAGGCACCCGTTCCCCGGGCCGGGACTTGCCGTAAGGTGTTTGGGGGAAATAACCCGCGAGCGGCTCGACACTCTCAGGGATGCCGACTCCATATTCATCTCCGAGATAAAAGACGCTGGGCTTTACGACGAGATATGGCAGGCTTTCTGCGTCCTGCTACCCGTCCGTAGCGTCGGCATGGCGGGCGATGCCCGCACATATGACGAAACCGTAGTCCTGCGTGCCGTCGCCTCGCGGGACGCGATGACCGCGGAATCAGTTTGTCTGCCCTGGGGTCTAGTCGATAAAGTTACGAAGCGTATCTGCAGTGAAGTTCCGAAGGTTGGGCGCGTGGTTATGGACGTCACGGGCAAACCTCCGGGTACAATAGAGTGGGAGTGATACCCAAATCAAAAAAATCCCTGTATTTACTGGTCTTTATGAGAAAATAAATTTGCTGTGGCACTGCTATGGCACACTAAAATAGGAAACCGCTTTTTTGGGGTCCTCCAATCATTCCCTTCCAATCACTGTTAAGCCTGATACATTCCGGGTTTTGGCCTAATGATCATTTGTCGTGGTACCACAGTCCTCACAACATGTTCACCGCGTCTATAGCGATTTGACGAATCCCTTCTTTAATCAAAAGGATCGCGCAGGTGTCTCCCTCTTTATGTTCTTTGAGTCGTTTTTCGAGAACCCCTGTGCGCTCCTTAAGTGCCGTTATGTAATGCACTATCCGCTGTTCCGAATGCTCCATTTTCATCCATCTCCTGACTCTTTCATCAGCGTACTCCCTATGTATTTAGTTGTTTGCGGCCTTCTCTGCGAGTTCTTCGATTCGCCGAATGAGATCGCTGTCGAGCGCTTCTTTCCTCCGCTGTGCAAAATTCTAAAGGAGCCCCAAGAGCATCTCCCACGGCGACGCCCAATAATGCCCCGAGTACTCTATCCCTGTTTTTCCGCACCCGCCTCTTCCTCCTCCAAAAGCCCGAGGTCCCCCATATACATTTCTATGGCCTCATTAATAAAATCCGATCTGCTGTATCCCCGCTTTTTTTGCTGCCGGTCCGCGACATAGCTGTCCATAGCGTCGATCACGCTGCCCGCCACGTAAACGCCGATCTGCATGCGGCGATCCTTTCCCTTGAGCGGTCTCCCCATCGGCCTGCTTTCCTGTTTATCGGCCACAGCCCATTCCTCCCCCCTCTATTTGGTTATAGACCTCAACCAGTGCGGCCCTCACCGTATCAGCCGGTATGCTGTTCTGCTGGAATCCTGCCACTATTCCCTCATAATACCCCTTCGAGGGGAGCGCCGGGTTTTTGTGTTCGTCGGTCATAACGTAGACCATCGCCTTTATAGTCGCGTCGTCCTCAGTACGGACCGTGACGTTCCGCTTTTCATACAGGGTCGGGTATCCCTCGTACCTGTCGAGATTCCGCTCGCATTCAGGTGTTATCGCCCACAGGAGTCCCTTGACTTCCTTGCCGCGCTTGCGATGAATGTTCGCCACCCCCCAGCCGCTTGTCTTTCCGTTGAAGGAAAGGGCGTAATTCGGGAGCGTCACTCTGCCGATTACTCTCGCTGCCGGACAGCGCCGCTCCATCTGATCGAGATTACAGTTGCTTCCGTACGCGAAGTAATATCGCGTTTTTGCCGCTTTCGGTGTTTTCATTGTCTATTCCTCCTTCTCAAATACCCATGCGCCCAGCGCGTCTATCGCCTCAAACATCGCGATCGCCCGCGCCTCTGTATTGCCTTCAGGCAGGTTCAGATTCTTTTCCCACAGGCGTTTTGCCGTTTCAACCTGTATGGCAATGTAGCCTTCCGCGTCGGTGTCCGGAGTCGCTCCCCAGTGCATGCCCTTGATTTCATCTATCAACGCGACCGCCGTGTCTGCAAAATATATCCTGTCGTCCATAGTAATTTTCATTTTGGCATGGTACTCCGTGCCGTCTATTATGATTTTCATTCCGGTGTCCTCCCTCTGGTTTCATAGTGCGGGGGCGGGCCTGCCGCCCCCTGTTTGCCCTTACCTCCCTACGCTGTGGCGGCTATCAGATTGGCCGCTATCGTGGCCGGATGTGTCGCATAGTTATCGGGACTGTATCTCCAAGCCGCGTTCCCGTCGAGGTGCTTGAGCAGGTGCATCCTCGTGTTCTCGAACTCGTCCCCTATCAGTCCGAGCCGGAGGAGCCAGGTTCTGAAAGTGAATTTCTCGTTGTCGCTTGCCGTCTTGGTGAGCTGAGTACTCTTTTGCCTGATTCCCTGCGCGCTTATTGCCAGCGCAAGGTGTACGTATGCCTTTATTTCCCCTGCGTGCAGCGTGGCGTTGAAAAGCCTGAATTCCGCCGTTCCCTGCCTGAATGCCGCGTGAAGATTGAGCGCGTGGTAGCGGCTCTCGTGGTAGTGTGACAGGCGGTTGGCGTAGTTTTCGCCGTACCATATCCGCTCCAAGCCCTCCATCGTCAGGTTCTTTTCCGCCCTTGCCGCCTTAAGTACGTTTTCGCGGCTTTTTTTGCAGTAAAACACCCTGTCGTCTCCTACCTGAAGGGCCTTAAAAAGCAGGTCCTCTTTCCCGTACATGATGCCGAGAAGGTTTCTCAGGCTCTTTGCTGTGTGGTTTGCCGCGTCTATGTGTATGTGAATCCCGCAGCTTTTGTTTACCTTCGCTCCCGCGTGGCGTACCTGCCGGACGATCTCCTGCAGCTTCTCGATCTCGTCGTATTGCAGTATCGGGCTCACTAGTTCGGCGCTGTAGTCGTTGTCGTGGGTTCCTGCGTAACGACCGCCGATCTTGCACTCTATTCTTATGCTGGCGTCTTTAACCAGCTTCCAAATTTTACCCTGCAGGTCAGTCACTTCCCATACGCCGTAGGAGCCTCCCGTGTATATCGCTGTCGTTCCGAAGTGTGCGGCGATGGCTTTCGCTGCTTCCTCGCGGGTGATCCCTGTCATTTCGATCTCGATTCCGAAGTTTTGATTTTTCAATTTTGTCGCCCCCCTAGTTTGTTCTTTTTCGGTATCTATATACTAATAGTTCACGCTTAATATGTCAATACACTTTTTATATTTTTTGGCAAAAAAAAATGAGGCCAGCCACCGGGTTTACCCCGGCGACTGGCCTATGATGTGTAATGAAGAACGTTGCTGTTAAGTCATTTATGCTCGTCCCTCGTGAAATAATATGTAACCACCGACCCCGCAATCGCCATAAACGTATCCGTGGCGATAGAGCCCTGAACCGCGAGATATGACATAACACCGATTATCGCCAGCGTTATTATCGTTTTTACCTTGAGCAGTTCAATCAGAGCTTTTTTAAGGGACGGCCGCTGATCGTTTGGTATGTGCTGCTCGTCCACGGCTTTTCACCCGTTGATCCGGGTATGCGCCTTGTCCATTAATGCCCGGATATTCTTCCGGTTCGCCGGAATCGTGCCCGTCAGAACGCCAAGCCAATGAGCCCGGTCGGTGATTATCCCGTCCGCGAGCGCATTGTCGACGGTAACTTCCTCCGGAGACTTGACGGGCGCCACCGGCGCCGGTTTTGGCGCTTCCCCGGTCGAGGGCATGGCGAGTATGGCGCCAAGGATGTGCAGTATCTTCGCGCCGTAGTTTTTGCCCGACGCCCATCCCAACCGCTGCGGGTTTTCCTGTATGCCGAGGTACTCGACATATGGGGCGACGCCACGCCGGACGTATTTTAGCCTCGGACTGACAATCTCGCCTTTTATCGGCTCCGTGTTCGCGTAAGCCTTCAAGTGCTGAATCTGAGCGCGAACGCCGATCTCGGCGCTGGGGAAGCTGTTCCCCTTCAGCCCGTTCGCGGTCACCCCCATACCGCAGTAATTATGCTGATCCGCCGTAACCGCGCTGCCTTGATAAGTAAAATTCCCCGTCTCCAAGCACGATTGAGCGAACGCAATATCCCCCCGTATCCCCTCGCGTATACCCTCGGCGATGAAAATATCGGCCACGTCGGGCGCATTCGGGTTTATTCGCTGGATATACGCCCGCATCTGCTCCGCTGTCGCCACTGGCGCGCCTTCGATGGGAGTCAAACCGGGCTCTGTCGGCGTGACTGCCTGCGTTGCCGCCGGCGGGTTTGCTTTTGTTTGAGCGCGAAAATAAGCCGCTATCACGTCGGCTTCAATCCTTGCCAAGAATTTAAGGTTTTCGTCGTCGGTCAAAAACGCCGCGTCCTTTGGGTTTGTATGGAATCCGTGCTCAATGAGCAACGCGCATATACAGCCGCCGTTTGCCGCCGAACGAATTACGCCATAGTAATCATTCGTCGGATTTTCGTCCGACCGCCTGATCTTCGCGCCCCTCGAAACGTGATCCATAACCCCGGATACTGCATTCGCGAGCTTTTCGGCCAAGATTTTATGCTCCAGGCCCTTGACGCTATAGAACACTTCCGATCCCGTGGCGCTCTGGGTGTCCGCCGCATTGCTATGCAGCGAGATAAACGCGATAGATCCATTTTGAGCCGCCACGCCGCCCCGCGCGGCGACGGAAGGTTCGTCGGTGACGTCAAGCCTCGTATTGGTGACCTCGAAGCCCCTCCACCTCAGCTCGTCGCCAAGGTACTGAGCAAGCTTCCACATCTGCGTGCCCTCAAAAAACCCCGGTTTCGGCGGGTATGGATTGCCCTTCTCCCCGTGTCCAGGGTCAATTGTTATTTTCATTTGGCATTTCCTCCCTCAAAATTTGCCTCTTCCGCAACGGCAGCGCCTTAACATCCTGCATAAGATGGTCGAGGAAACCATTCCCGCCTAAATGATCGTGATAATACACGTGCATTTCGATCAAATCGCGTTTGTCCTCACCCTCCACAAAGCCGTCCTCGATATACCTCTTGGCAAGATATTTGATCCGGTCATGCAAAATTACCCGTAAAGCCCCTTTTACGAGGTCCTCGCCGTCGTCTTTTTTTGCGCGATGTTCGAGTTTCCATATAATTAGCTGCGTAATGCCAGTTATGAGGGCAGTCATCCCGCCGCTGCCAAGTACGACTATAAGCAGGTCCCTTAATTGCAAGCTGAGTCCCCTCCTTTCTTTAATTCCTGTATCTTTTCTTCGAGCTCTGTATAAGCGCCGAGCTGCATAACGACGCTATGCAGCTCGGCGATGATATCGGCCTGTTGTTTTACGATTGATGTCAGCTGCTCGACTACTTCGACATCGCCCATCAGTGCGTGAGTATCAATTCTTCCGGCGACGGGCATTCCGGCCAATCCACGGTATACGGGAACCCGGATTGTCCCGGGATATCGCGCAACACCTGACGGTAGGCTTGCATCGTGGTTCTGCCGGCGTCGCTGATCGGCGCATCGATGAGCTGGGTTATGTCCGATTCGCCAAGTAATTTATTTCGCTTCGTCCGAACCTCCGCCGCCAGCTCTGCTATTTCTTCCTGCTTGGCAAATTCCAACCATGCATCTGTTTCGGCCTCCACCTGTTGCCTCAACCGCTCAGTGTGTGGGCGACGCAGAGTATAACGGTCGAACTCAAAGCCCGATGTCGCCGGCGTATCGTCGGTTTCCGGCTCCTCAAATTGGGTTATATTTTCGTAAAGTCGAATGACGGCCGTTCCGTTGTTTAAGACCTCATATTCAAGTGCATTCGGCTCGTAGCTGCCTCTTACTTTCATACCTGATTACCTCCTTTAAATTTTTTTCTTTAATTGGATCGTAATATCTGCGTTTGGTCCATTGCCCATTGCAATGTTTAATCATCCCCGCACGGCTGATTAGGCCGGCGGCCATACGATAGGGGATATTCTCCCCGTTATTCTGCTTCTTTTTCACGCGTCGGCATTGCCTTGTGAATGACAGATAATTGCGGTCGCGCTGCCTTATGTGCGTGTGAAAATACACATAGCCCAAAAAATCGACACCCCGCGCCCGTACCGGAAAAACCTGCCAGTTGCCCTTTACCTCGAGCGCAAGCTCATCTTTGGCATATGCAAAAAGCTTCTTTCTGAGTGCGTGGAGCTTCTTTTTATTGCGACCGAATACCACGAGGTCATCGATATACCGAACGTAATACTTGGCTCCCAACTTTTCCTTGATGTAATGGTCAAGGGTTTCGAGGTAGAAATTCGCGAACCACTGTGATGTAAAGTTCCCGATTGGCACGCCGCGCTCCGTCGTATCGATAATCTTTTGAATCAGCCTCAGAACTCGCTCATCTTTGATTTTTCGCCGTAAGAGGGACATGAATTTGTCGTGGGGAATGCTGTCGTAAAAACGCTTGATGTCCAGTTTCAGCGCGTATTTGGTGTTTTTTCTGTCCGTTGTGAGCCAGCGTCGGACGGCCTTATGCCCGTGTATACACCCGCGTTTGGGAATGCTTCCACAGCTCCAGTAATACATGCCGCGCATGATTATCTGGTTAATTACAAGGATAATAATCCAGTGGATCACCTGGTCGGGGAAAAATCTCGGCCGCTGGATTATTCGCGTTTTCTTGCAGCGACTGTCATATCTTTGGGTGATAACGTATGACGATGGCTGGAAATCGTCTCGTTCGAGCAAGTCTTGTATGATCTTGGCGTACCGCTCCAAGTTCCGCAGTACTCTTTTTACGTCGTGCCGCTTTTGTTTTCCCTTTGCTGCTGCGGCAATGGCTTCTCTTATCAGCTCCGGAGCGCACATTTTCTCATAAAGAAATCCCACTCTCTTCATTTTTCACATCCTTGTTTGCTTCGCGGTTTTTCAAATCCCTTATATGGGCTTACTAGACCGCGCCCTGATAGCAATATTTTCACCAAGCGGTGAGGAACAGCCCGTGCAATGTATCTTTTTTTGGTTTGCAAACAAATAGGCGGCAGCCGATGTTCGTGTTCGTGTTAGTCGCGGTGTTATTCGCGTTAAAGTAGAAAAGCCCCGCGTTACCGGCGTTATTCCAATTCCCGCCGACATTCAGGACACGCCCCGAGAGAAAACGGCCACACGGCACGAGCAGTCCCTTAAAAATTTAAAACCCTAAAACCAAACCCCTGTGGGCTGTTCGCCCCCAGACCCCCAAAATCAGGGCAAAACAAGGAGGCGGCAGCCGACGTACGTGCCCGTGCTAGCCGCGGCGCTACTCGCGATAAAGCAGAAAAGCCCCGCGTTACCGGCGTAAGTCCAAAGCCCGCCGACAGCCAGGACACGCCAGCCTTCGCTGCGGTAATAATAATCCGGGATGAAGGTGCCATCCTCGCCACCGGAATCTGTGCATATTTGCGCGAATGGGAAGGCAGGGTCAAGACCGAGCGCTTTTTGATATCCGCTGGCCGATGCTTTCTGATAAGCCAGCTCGGAGTAGCCTGCTGTCGTGTCATCGGCGTATGTGGCCGGATTGAGGCTTAGGTAAGTTGTATTCTCGTTGAAATTCATGCCGTCGCACCATTGCCGCAGATTCCCCCACAGGTTCTCCATGTGCCTGTATTTGATCGCGTTCTTCGCGGCGTTCGCGTCGCCATTCGCCCGTCCGCTGTGGCCGGCGACGAAATTAGCCCCGCCTGTGTTTATCTGTGCATTGTTAGTCGAGTCAGTATAACCGGGACCTACTGCGGTTTGGCTATCCCAATCGGCGACCTCTACAAGATAAAGTAGGTTGATAGTTGCGTAGGTAGCATAGTCCCACAAGTGGTACAGAGAACCTCGTCCCTTACAACCAGCGCGAGCTTGTGCCCTCGTTATGCTTACAATGGAGGCGTTTCCCGACAGCGAACGATACGCGTCATTCAGCGTGTAGGCGCTTACATATATCTTGTCGTAGCCCGCAGGCTTGCCAGCGTGTGGAGCATGCCGCGGGGAGATTTCGTATCCCTCAAGCGGCTGATCGCTGATGATGTAGTCGCGGTGTGTAGTTGTATCCTCGACCTTAAAGTAAAATCGAGGGATTTCTACCATCACGTCGCCGGAAGCCGGCGTCGTGGTAAACCCCGGCTCCCCTTCGTAGTACGCGACAGCTCCGTTCACCATGACGCAACGGCGTATATCTTTGTAAATTGGTTCCTCATCGAATCCCGAGGAACCGGCCGCCGTCCCTACACTCGGAATGAACGTTTTGCCGATAGAATCATACAGTCGCGTAAGCGTAGTCGGGCTTTGAGTTTTATTCCACCGGACGCCGAACCTTTTTCCGTGTACCTCGCCTTTCAGCCTTGGGTCTGTTCCTAATACCTGTCCCGGCATAATTATTTTTCCTCCTTTTGCTTGCTGATGGTATAGAAAATATCGAAATTCTGGATGGGTATTTGATTGGCATACAGCGTCATACTCCCGTCGGCGGTATCCACATGTCCGCGTATGCGGTCGAGCATTATATTTCCCGAGTTTGCGTCCGCCGGGTAAATAAGCACGACGTCGGATTTTTTGATATTCGCGTCGGTCACTACGCTTTTATGCCACGTGACTTCACCAAACGAAGATTCTCCCTGCACCCACGACGACGCGAGTACGGTCGCTTTGTGGGCGACGTTGGTTTGCGCAGCGTTCGCTCCCTGTTCCGCCGACTCTTGCGCGGCCTCGGCGGCTGCTTTCGCCTCGTCTGCCGTCGTTTGTGCTGTGCTTGCAGTTGACTGTGCCGATTGCGCAGCCGCTTGCGCTGATTCCGCCGTTGCTATGGCGTTCTGCGAGTTTGTTTGCGCTGTGCTTGCGGCGGATTGTGCCGCTTGCGCTATTTGGCGTGCCTGAGTATCCTCAATGTCGTGTTCTACGCCTTCGAGTTTCACTTTGTTGACGTTTGACATATTTATCCCCCCTAAGACAGATTTATCGTGCTACCGCTGACACTGGCGAAACCGCTGTTAAATTCAAGAGTCGATCCGCCGTCATCATTTGGCGTTATTACCCCGAACGGCATAGTGTTTGACAGTACGCCGTTCTCGATGCTGTATCCTTTTACCGATCCGGTTCCCGATCCAGTTCCGATAGTGTCCCATTCACCCTCTTCTGCGTTAAATACTTGCAGTGTGTCATCCCAATACCTCAAACCGTGGACGCCAGCTTCGGATGCCACTACGCTGTTGATGTGAGCTTTCAGTTGCCCGATTGTGGCGGTACCAGAAGGATTGATATTAACGATCACGGTACTCGCGTTGCCGGTTACGAAGTTAAAGCCCGGCGAGTATTCCCATGCTCGCTCCGTAGCTGCCGGTACGTAGTTGGGATTATCAAATTGCGATATCCGCATTAAAATCTCGCCCTCGTCGGGGTCATTTGCGTAAAACCCTATTTGCGTCAGCGGATATCCTTGCACGACCGGCGGCTGCCCGGTCAGCGCATTCCCGTAATTATTCAAATACAGGCTCAGGGTGGTACGTGCCCCTGTAATAACCCTGTCTGTAATAACAAACTCCTGTTCTTCTTTTGAAAGCGCGTTCAGCGTCAGCGGGTTAGGGCTTGCCTCCGATGATGTCGCGACGCGGGTGATTTCGAGGGGTACCTTGCCGTCCCCCGCCGCGATTTTCGCCATTAGCGCCAGCCCTGCATCTGTCAGGGCAAGCTTAACGTCAGCCATCTTCTGTGTGTACCTCCTTTGTGAACTCGGTCATGAATACTGCGCTGTAGTCTGTTGTTTCGGTCGGTATCGGAGAGCCGTCTTCGACAAACACTTCGGTTGTGTGCTCAGAAATAGCCGCGGCATGGTAATCCGTGGCGTCAGTATCTATCGGGGCTTCGTCCTCGATGAAATATTCCCTGATATGCTCCGCGATAGCCCCGGCATAGTAATCGGCGCCGTCGGTATCGATTTCGACTTCCTCGTAGAAAAATTCGCGGTACAACTCGGCGATAGCCCCGGCGTGGTAGTCTTCCACGTAGAAGTCTGTGATAATCACGCTCCCAGCCTCAAACGAAAGGTGAGAGGGCTTCATCTGTCGCAAAAACCGATACATCTGGTCTATGTTCACGGCCGTCAATTCACTCTCGTTCAACGATACCCTGAAAGTGTAGGGTGCGACGGGGTCTGTAATACTCACCGGCACACCGGTGAGCGCGGACATCGCGGCCTCTATACGCGCCGGGTTTATCGGCGGCGCCGTCAGTCTGTGCGAAAGAATCCGCCTGCGCCTGAAATCCAGCGGCAGTGAGTCATCCGGTTCATACCCATATACAAACTCCCAAATCGCGATGCTCCAAGTGCATGTCTGAGGAAAGGCTTCATTCCGTACCGTCCGTGCCCACTCCGCCATGTCGTCCCACTCGCGCCCGATCACCTCGAAAAGCCATAACCCTATGCGCGAGCGGTCATAAAAGCCCGCCGTCACCATTTGCCGCATTCGCTCCGCTTCGGGGCTTTTGATTATGTCGAGATCGGGCTTATTCAATCATAACCACCTCCCGCGTGACAGGGAACCGCCCGATAGATATCGGAATGTCGTCTCTTCCGCCGTTCACGAGCAGGCTTCTCGGAATATAGTTTGCGACTCCCAGTGTATTCGCGAGAGTTGCGGCCACAAAAACAAACTTGATAAAATTCTGCGCCGCCCCCGATTGTATTTCGAACAGACTGTTCTCAGACGTCGCCTCCAGCCAGTAGTTATTCAGATTGCCCCTGAACCTGTCTATAACGGCATCGAGATTTTCGTCCTCCTGAAGGAGAATCGTCGCCGCAATATCCACATAAAGAGGCTCTGGCGCCGCCACCGTCAGCGTCGCGCCGATCGGTGCCTTGCGCTGCATCCTGTCCTCCGGATGAATGATGTGGACGTAAACCGCATCGAGTATCTGCTGGTTGGCCGGCAGGCCGTTCGCGTCGATCACGAACAGCCGGACAGTCCCCGGCCCCGCCCATTCCGCTTGAGTTACCGCCTGTCCGACGCCCGGAACTTCTTTAGCCCACCGCACATAGTCGGCATCGCATCCCGTCCAGCTTATGCCGTACCGTATCATATCAAGAACGCGCTCGCGGAGCTCGTCGTCGGTCTCCTCCGGCGCGCCGCCCGTCGTCGCCTCCGGGTTCGTTATGTACGTTATGCCCGCGTCCGGGCGCACCATCAGGATCACCGAGTCGGGCGGAACGTTACCGCCGCGACCGCCCTCAACGGCTCGTACCGGCACGACGCCCGCCACCTGCCCCGTGCCGTCAGGCTCGCCGTCGAGTACAATTTCCTCCGTCGCCTCAAATATCACGCTGGCAGTCAGGTTCGCGGGAGTAGCGAATTGAAAACCCTGCGCCACCGTCACACCCGGCCTGCCGGTGACCTCCAAGGTGCCAAAGGCCCTGTTAGCCGGTCGACGCGACAATCCCTCCATTTCAGCGTGACGGTCAAGCCATCGGCCATCTGCCCAATGCGGAAAAATTATTTTTATAGTTTCGTTTAGCTCAAACCCCACAAACTCCGCTTTTTCTTCCGCGGCAGGGCGCGTAAAATCCCACGGTATACCGAGCTCGCTCTTGTCTATGTCGTCCGGCAAAGCGCCCAACATGCGCCTGTGTATTGCCTCGACAGTCTGGTTTTCAAGAAATTCCGGCGGCGTGTACGGGTAAGGCATATGTTCAACCCCTCCTATCTTCTAAGGCCGGTTTTAATCGTCGCCGAGTTGCCGTCGCGCCCTATTACTTCACAGGTAATGTGCAGACTATCGGCGAGCCAGCCAAAATGAAAATTGCGAACCGCCCGCGTCCGTCCCGCCGGGTCGGCCAGCAGCGCCTCGCTTATAGTCCTGGAAAATACGCTTTCCTGCGCCTTCCTGTCCGGAGCCTTGAACGCTCCCTCAGCCTCGATGCCGGCGTTGCGGCCGTATCCGCGATACGCCCACCGCTGCGTGAGTATGGTCTTCGTACACCACAAAACCCACGCGTCATACCCGCTCCCGTATATAGGCTGCCTCGCGCCTGTTAAATCAAATTCGCCGCTCTCTATGTCGAAGAGCGGCGCCGGACGATATCTTTTTCTTGGCTTTCTGTCCTCCGCCAGCACTGACGGTACATCGAAAACCGGAAACAGTTTATTTGTCATATCCGTCAGCGTCCCTTCCGATCCGCGAAGCGGGATATATTATGTCTATCACGCAGGCATCGTCCCCCACCCATGCCACGAGTACCCGGTCGCCCGGCACAAGCCAGCGGTTCTTCGGGCCTATAAGGTAATCGTGTACATGATGCTCGCTTTCCCCGTTCGTCGCGTGGGTGTGTACGCTAAACCCCGCGTCCGGATGGGAATGCCCGCCGCCTGATGCGTGTGTGTGTTCTCCGCTGTTGACCCTGCCTGGGGCTTGCGTCTTGTAAAAAATACTGTCCACCGGCCCCCACTGAACAGATCGGCAGACCATATAGTCGCTTTGTGGTATCGGGAGGGGAAATTTGTTGCATAAAAGGCTCATGTCGTCCAATATTTCCCCGAAGTCCAATAACGGCGGCTTCTCGTCAAGCGCTTTCATACGCCCCTGCAATACCCGCGCCAGACGATTTATTCCCTCGTTCGCCACGTCCTCACCCCTTCGCGCTATCCCGGCGTCCTCTCAAGCGTCAGCGTCATCTGTCGGGCAGCCGCAATGTGGGCAACCCCCATCACGTGAAAAAAGCCGATCAGATTACCGGCCGCCGCCTCAATCTTGTCTCCCTTCCGAAGAAAGGGCAGATCGGGTACGGTTATCCGGGTCGTTTCCTCCGGTTTTCCGCGCTCTTTCAGGATGGTGTCAGCCTCGGCTTTCGCCGCCTCAATCGTCTTGTTACTGTCGCGCCGGACAATTTCCTGCATCACCCCATAGTCTGTGTTCCCGTCCACTATCGCGTCGACTGAAACACGGCCCGCATCGTCTTGCTTACCGATTATCTTGACGCGGGTCACAAGGTTATTTATCGAAAGCTTGTCCGTGGTCATAGTCACGTTTTCCCCGTCGAATCTGTAAATCGGCTTATTCATGCCGTAGCCTACAATCTGCAGCTCCCCGCCGCGGAAATACGCGATAAACTTCTCCCCGGTATTAAGCCGCACCTCCTCAAGCAGGCCGATTATCATGTCGCTTATCCGCTCCGCGCTGAACACCTTCTTTTCGTGGGTCATACTCCGGCCCCACTTATATGCCAGCGGTATGCCCCAATCGCCGCAAATATCGCCGATGATCGCCTGCGTGCTCATTCCGGCCGAGTAATATTTGAAATCCTTGCTCTGCTGCAACCGGATCAGCTTGTCATACGCGGTTATCGACAGTTGCTTCCGGGTGCTGCTCGTATATTGCCACTCCCAGATGCTCCCCTCGAACACCAGCTCCCTCGTGTCGCCCCACCTGCCGTATATCAAAATAACGCAGTTTATCTTGGCGACGGACATGATCCTGACGTCGGTATCGCCGATCGTCGCGTTCGCGACGGTCAGCGTCGCCCGCTGCGCAAGCTCGTTTTTCTGCTCCTCCCATTGAAGACTGAGAAGCGCCCCGCCCAGCAGATAACGCTCACCGTCTTCTGTCAGAAGCTCCACGTCGTATTCAACTGTTGAAATATCGATCATCGCGGTCTCCTATTCGGGGATTTTCAGCACTTGACCGGGATAAATAGTGTACTTATCGTTGCCGGTACCCTCGTTGCGCGGGTCTATCACATCTCTGTTCGCCTCGTAGAGTTCCGGATACCGGCTCCCGTCCCCCATCTCTTTTTGAGATATCGCCCACAGGCTGTCGCCCTGCTTCACGGTATGGGTCGCAGCCGGCGGCGGCGACGGCCTTGCCGGTCCATCCGGTTTATCCGGCGCGCTCGCGTTGTCTTCGGCGCCCTCGCCGCTTTCATATACTCGCAGGTCCTTAGCCTGAACGAATGAAATACTATAAAGGTAATCGCCCTGCCCCCCGCTGTATTCCATCGAGAATTGCTCGATGTAAACGTCGTGGTTTATCGGCGTCTCCGTCACCAGCAGGCGGAGTTTCTTTTTCTCGTCCCGGAACACGGTCCAAAGCGCCTGTATTTCCTCGGGAGGCATCCATTCCGCTACATACGGAGCATGTTCCCGAGCCTTCCCCGGCAGCCAGCCGTTCCAGGAAAACCCCAGAAGCTCCTGCCCTGTCGGAAGCTTTATATTCCCGATAGCGATCACTGTATAGCTCTGGAATATCGTTCCCACGCGCACGTCGATCTTCTGGGGCATCATCGGAAATCGCAAAATATCGTCCGTCTCAAGGTCAGTCAGGTAAATATCCATCCTCATGCCCCCTCGACGGCCATCGGCATATTCGCGAACACCTGCTCCAGTTTCACGGCGATTTTATGAACCACTTCGTCCGCGATACTGTCACTGTCCATCGTGCCGCCGCTGTTGTCGATATTTACTTCGAAGGTGTTATAGAAATTTACCGGCGGCTTACCCGCAGCGCCCCCGGCAGATACAGCAGCTGGTATCCGCGCCGCCGTAATGGCGCTCTCGGCATAAGGTTTCACGCCCATGATCTGCCCCGCCTGCTCCCACAACGCCAGCCCCCGCTCGCGCCTCCCGGACGACAGCGGGATTATAGCCTCCGGCCCGTCTTCCCCTACCAAGCCCAAATACGGTTGCATCAAAATACCGCCCTCAGCGAAGCCCCTTCTATTCCCAGGACCACCGCTACCTTTCTTGCCGCCTCCTTTGACGTGAGTTTCCTCCAATAAGCTGCCATCGCCGTCCGCGTTATTCATCAGCCCATTCCACAGATTTATGAAAAAATTCTTCGCGTCTTCGCGCACTTTACCAATTCCATCGGCAAAACCCTCTCGGAACGCTTGGACGGTATCACCGATCATGCTGACAAAAAACCCAGGCACGGTTTGGGTCCAAAAGGTCCACAACATTCCGCCGATGATCTTTATTCCCCTGGCCAGATTTTCGGAGAAAGAGAGGTTTGTGTCATAGAACAGATTACTGAATAAACCCGGCAAGTCACTAAGCAGGAAAGATATTGCTCTGCCTACTATGAAACCGAGTGCCTTCGATCGCTTCTTTACGAGAAGGTCATAACCCTCATCCCACAACCCGGATAAAAACTCCGGCACTCTTTCCGTAAGGAAAGCCGCCAGATCTCCGTCGATGATTTTGAGCGCGCCGTGATCGTTATCCGTCAACAAGTTATTTATATCGCCCAACAGGTCGTCGAAGAACCCCGGCACTGTATCCATGAAAAACGGTCCTATCTTTTCCCCTATCTTTGCCGCCGCGTCCGGCAGGGTTTTCGTGAAAAAAGGCCCTGCTTGCTCCCACAGGTTGGTAAAAAACCCCGGTACCGTTTCGAAAAGAAACGGCCTCACCGTGTCCCCGATCCGCGATGCCGCGCCCGGTACGGTCGTGCCGAAGAACGTCTTTGCCCGCTCCCACACGTCGCCGAAGAACCCCGGCACTGTTTCAAAGAGGAACGGCCTCACCGTGTCCCCAACCTTGGACGCAGCGCCCGGTACCGTCACAGTAAAAAAGGCCCTTGCCCGCCCCCATAGATTTCTGAAAAACCCCGGCACTGTCTCGGTGAAAAACGGTCCTATCTTCTCGCCGATTTTCGCAGCCGCATCGGGTACGGTCGTGCCGAAGAACGTCTCCGCCTTCCCCCATAGGTCAGTGAAGAATCCCGGTATGGTTTCTTTGAAGAACGGCCCCGCCGTGTCCCTTACAAACCCTTCAGCCTTCCCCCATAAATCCCGAAACACCGCGGGCAATTTTTGAGTAAAAAATTCCGAGGCAGTTTCCGTCGCGTCAGCGAGAAACACCGCGATATCCTCGCCGCCGATCGAAGCCAACAATCCCCCTACTGCCGCCCCAACCGCCGCGCCTATCGCCGAACCGAGAGGACCGCCTATCATCCCGGCAAGACCGCCTATACCCGCGCCTTTAAGCGCGCCGGCCGCAATGTCCCCGCCGTCCTCGCCGTGAATCCCGCCGAGCCCCGCGGCGATCCCCGCCAGAATCTGACTGGTCAGGTCATCGCTGCCGAGCCATTCGTCAGCCATTCCGACGCCTTGGTAAGCGTCCATCGCGCCGGCGGCGAGCGCCATTACGCCCCCGATTGCGGGCAGGGCCCTGGCGCCTATCGCGGCCGTCCCTCCCGCCGAGGTTCCCCCCGACGCCATCGCCGGAACCGCCCCCAGTATCTTCATCATTGGAAGCAATGCCCCGCCGATCTTCATCCCCAAGCCCCCGGCAACTATAGCCGACAGCCAGGACGTACCGCTTCCCTCAACCCCGGGAAGAACGCCGATCGCGTCCCTTAGCACGTTTATAATGGCCCCCTTAATGGCCTCGCCTATCTTCGCGGCGTCAAACCCCTCAAGAAAACCCGCCATAAATGATCTGCCCGTACTGTATCCGTCATCGGCGGCGTCGCCCTCGCTGAAACCCAGCATGGCTAAAAGCCCCCCGGTCAGCCCGGAGCTGATGCCGCTCCCGACGGCGTTCATCTTCCCCGCCAGCCACGCCTTCCCGGCGCTGCTCCACCACGCCTCGAACGGCTCCACGATCAGCTTCTCCCAACCCACCTTTACCTTGTCCCACAGAGTTTCCGCCTCAAGCCATGCCGGGCTTTGGGTGAATGCCTGTATCGCGCTCCGGACGTCCCCTATTTTCGTCTCGATGGTGTCAAATGCGCTCATCGCCGCTTCTCGCATATCCGGCATCTTGCTTATCAACCAATCGTTAAAACTCCTGAAATAAGGCATCAGCCGTTTGCCGATTGCTATCTGCACGCTGCTCACCGCGCTCGCGAGGAGGGCAAAGGAGCCGCTTAGGGTGTCTATTTGAACTCTAGCCATCTCATCGGCTACACCGCCCGACTCTTCTCTGAGCTTCCGGACCTGTTCCGCCAACTCTCCGGACACTATCGCGTCCCACATGGCATTGGCTCCGGTCCCGGCACGCGTGCCGAATATCTGATCAAGCAATCCGTATTTTTCCGCGCTGCCAAGACCGCGCGCGTTCATAGCCGCATCGAGGTCTTTGATAACATCTTCCAGACCCCGGAGTGTACCCGATGCGTCCACCGTTTTAACGCCCAAATAATCCAAAGCCACCGCAGCGGCATCGGTTGGAGACGCCAGGCTGTCAAGCATTCCCCGCAGCGTCGTTCCCGCCATTTGTCCCTGAATGCCCGCATTCGATAATATGCCTACGGCGGCCGCCGTTTCTTCGAGGCTGAACCCCAGCGCCTTAGAAATTGGGGCGGCGTATTTCATAGCGTACCCAAGCTGTTCGACATTGGTATTTGACGTAGAAGCCGCCAAAGCCATAACGTCCGCCACACGGGCCATTTCCTCGGCCTCCAGGCCGAAGCCGGTCAAAATATTGCTTGCGATATCAGCCGTGCGGGCCAAGTCCATACCTGTCGCGGCGGCGAGACTAAGCATGCCCGGTATGGATTCAAGTATCTGCCCCGTGTTAAAACCGGCCATACCGAGGTATGTCATACCTTCCGCCGCTTGGCTGGCAGTGAACACCGTCGTTTCCCCAAGCTTCATTGCCGTCGCTTCCAATCGCTCGAAATCTTCATTGGAAGCCCTGGTGATCGAGCGCAAGTTTGCCATGCTCTGCTCAAAGCCCATAAACGTTTGCATTGTGTCCCGAATCCCAAGCCCGACCCCAGCCATACCAGCTATCGCCACTAACGGGTTCGTGACCATCCGCCACAATCCCCGGAGGGGGGCGGTAACGAGGTCTTTCAATTTCATGGTCACAGTCCAGGCTGCGCCCGCCAGCTTTTTACCCATATTTACAACGCCAGTGAGCCCCTTACTCGCGAGATCTTTCAGGTTCATGACGATCTCCAGCTTACTCATCTTGTTCATCTTGTTCAGCCCGTCCTGCGCGCTTCTCATAGACTCTTCCAACTTATTGACGCTCTTCGTCGCGCTGGACGCGCCGCCTTGCGTTTCATCCGTCACAGTCGCCCTGATTTCAATAACAGACACGTTCTCGGCCATATCCCGGCCACCTCCTTTCGTCGGGCATAAAAAAACCGCCCCGAAGGGCGGTTGTGTTCCGTTACTTTACGCGATTTTTTTAACGCCTTTCCTGTTCACCGCGTTTCGCAGCATCTCGCGGACGATTTGAATGAGCTCGCTTTCAAGGTCTTCCAAGTCAAAAAGCGTCCCCTGCGCGTCTTCCACCAACGCAACCTCGACGAGCAGGTTTATATTGTTCTCAAGCGAGCGCATCGACCGCCTTCGCAGAATTTGTTTATCTTTAGGGCGGTTCTGTTTGATGACCTCAAGCGCGAAGTATCGCGGCTTCTCCTCCCCCTCCACGGGGATCGAGAAAATAAACGCGCCCTTCTTGACGCTCTGCTCCCTTTTGAACTTCCGCGCGTCCTGACGGCGGCACCACAATACCGCGGCCTTCTCGGATATTTCATAATCCAGCATTTCCGCCAGTTCGTCGTCATTGACCCCGTTTTCAGAAAACAGGCTCTGTTCGGCGAGCTCCAAATTGCCGTTGCGCTTGCCCTTGTATTCAGTCTCCCTGGACAACTCTCAATGCACCTCCGCCCCTGACCTTTTCGATGACTTCATGTATCGCGGCAACGATCTTTTTTCCGCAGACTGTCGCTTCCAACGCCTCAGCCCTGAATCGCTCAAGCTCTTCGAGCGTCAATCCGGCACAGTCGTCCCGTGTAAGAATTTCCTTGGAAAGAAGCTGCAAGACTATCATGCCTCTTGAAAACGCCTCGTTCTCAGACAACAGAGTCTTCCTGATTCTCGCAACTATCGCGCTGGCTTTCATCTCGTTCTCCAAGTGCCTTTTTTTCCTCGCCAGCTCGTCATACTCTGCCTGCAATTTTTTCAGGTCGAGATGCTTACGCGCAGCCTCCTCGATCTCCTCGGTTTTTTCGTCCAACCTTGCCTGGAGAATTTTCTTGTCTTTCTCTCTTACTTCCTGAAGGTGTTTCCACTGTTTGTCATGAAACGCGCGAGAAGCGTCAGCCTTCTTCTTGGCCTCTTCCAGCTCGGCAACTTTCTCCGCCGTGCGCTGCTCGACCATTTTGTCGATGACCGCCATGTCGATTTCATCAGCGGGCTTATTCGCGGCCTTGACCTTTGTAACAGCCTCATCGAAGCGCCGCTGATACTCCTCTTTCATCGCGTCGGTACGAGCCTTGACTTTCGCGTCGATCTCGGCGAGCTGCTCTTTACGCAAGCGGTCATTTTCATTTTCAAGGTCAACAGCCTTCTTTCCCTCACTTTCAAGCCGCAACTTTAAAGTTATGAGTTCGTCTTGATTTAGATTAGGTGAGTGTAGGTCAGGATTAGAAAAATTACTAATCCAATTCGATATGGTTTTTTGAGAAACCTCCATCACGCTCGCTATCCGCTCTTGCGTCCAGCCTTCCTCCCTGAGCGCAAGAGCGAGCTCTTTTTTTTGGTCTTTAGTGAGGTGACGCCGCTTGATGTTCAACGAAACCGACAGGTTCTCTTTTTCTTCCTCGGTCAGCTTTTTCAATATCCGCTTCGGGTAATCGATTCCGAGCTCCTTGCAGATCTTGACGCGGTGATAGCCGTCAATAATCGCGCCGTCTTCGTCCACAACTACCGGCTGTATAACGCCGTATTTCTGTATCGATTCCCGCAGCGCCTCGTATTCATCAAGGCTCAAACTCGGCAAAAACTGATACTTACTCATCGCTAATCCCTCCTGCGATTTTTAGCCCCATACGCACCCCGTGTTTGGCGTTTGCCGACATGGAATACAGTTTCGCGTCGCGGACTGTGCCTTTTCTTACATCCGCGTCAATTTCCAATATCTGCGCGTTCATCGCGGCGTAAACCCGGTAAAAACCGTCTGCGAGCCAGTAGCTTTTCCCGTCGTGGAAAACGACCACCGGCGGAAACTTCGCGCCTTCCTGCATTGCCTCGCAGTACTCGTTGATTACGTTGTTGTCGAGGCCAACGCGAGACTGTGTTCCTCCGTCGAGCCGAATATCAGATACCTTCATGCCTGATAGCCTCCAATTCCAAATTCAAATTCATTATTAACTCGCGCATAAGCTCCAGTGCTTCCCTGTGTCCCATCAGAAAAGCCCGCCGTACGGTCCAAAGGATAATATCGCCCGGACTATTTTCCTTATAATCTGTCGTGATATCTCTGATCTTCAAAACGATTTCCTTACTCCAGTCATAGCTGGTTTCCTCTTCCTTCTTTTTGCTGATCGCGTCCAACTGCTCGTCCGACATAATCAATTCCTGCAACGCAGTTTTTGACATAAAAAATGACCCCCTTATCACATATCCAAAGGAAGCCTTCAACGTGCTATAATACACACGCGAAGGTTTTCCTTTGTTTGGCCCGAATGACTGCTATCCTCCAAGATTGGTCAGTTGTTCGGGTTTCTCATTTTCTTCGACGTACTTTCGTATCAGTGAAACGAGTACTTGCGTAATTTTTTTCCTTTGCTTGATACAGCAAATTCTAAATGCGGTCAAAAGCTCTGATTCAATGGACATGTTCATTGTCCACCGCTCTTTTTCTTTCATGTCAACACCTCCTTCCTAAAAAGAGATTATATGGCAATATGTGAATTTAGTCAACATCTTTTTGGTAAATAAACTCCTTTTTGATGTTTGCAATTCACTTTCTTTTTTTGTATCATTTAACATGGTGGTGATCTATATGGTCGGGCAAAAAATAAAAGAGCTTCGCGAAAAAAAAGGGCTGTCAGGGAAAGAACTCGCGGCTCTCGTTGGTGTATCACAGGCCCACATAAGCGCTATTGAAAAAAACGATAGAGGCCCCTCGCGTGAGCTGACCAAGAAAATTGCTCAAGTTCTTGAAACCTCAATGGACTACCTCCTTAATGATGATTCAAATCCCCTTGATGACATAAAGCCAGCAATTATCAAATTAATATCAAGCTCTGAAAAACTATTGCCAAGAATTTACAAATTGATAAACGAATCACCACAATACAAAGCCATATTGGGCGAGGTTCCGTTTGAAGAATGGTTGGACAACTACATGTACGCCGCCCAGAATTATGAAATAACTCCTGATGAATTAGCAGAGTTAAAGCTATATTTCCATATGTCGAAAAACCTCGATATTGACCTCATGGGAGTAATACACAATACAATTTCACAAGCAAACCCATTCGATCTGCGCCGAGTGTTGGGGGCTTATAACATGATCAACAAATTCGCCGAATCCGCCACCGACGAAGACCTCGCCGTAACAAAATCCGTCCTTGAAAACTGTCAAAAGCTGGTTGATAAGGAAATCGAGAATAGAAACAGCGATTCTTAATTCTTACAATTATTTTTATCTGTTCCCAAAAACACCGCCCGCCAAACTCACCCGAAGGACGTGTGATGATATAATTCTCTCCAGGAGAGGCCCTGGTTCATCATCACGCCGGGGTGTCCGGCACCTTGAGGAATCCCCCCGGCAAGAAAGGGGGTGGTTTGGATGGAGAAGAAAAAAAGAAGGCCCCAGAAACTTGCTTTCTGGATAGCCCTCTTAACTTCGGCTCTCGTAGCTGTGGCCCAGCTGCTAAGAGCGCTTGCGGATTTAATCCGCACCATCACTCATCCCTAACTTCGGCCTGTAACCCCGGCTGAGTTAGCGGCTCAGTCGGCAGGGCCCGCAAGACGTTTCCCCTGCTTCCTCTCCGGCGGGGGGTCTTGCTTTGTCGTTATTATACTAAAACCACTACGAATTTTCAATCAGTCAATCCTGCCGTCAAGAGGGCGAAACTCGCCCGAAGGGCGGTTAATTATCGACAATAAGATATAATCTAGTCAGCGCGGCCCCGTGAACTTGGGGCGCACAGGAGGAACCCCCGTCAATACCTTGAAGGAAACTGATAGGAGAGGGGGTGAGGCGGATGAAGAAAAAGAAGCCAAAAAAGAAGCGCCAACCATGGCTGTGGCTGACGCTGATTTTGAAGCTACGGATCTTCTGGCCGTTCAGGCCACGATAGGGGTTAATCCCTCAGTCGGGGCCTAAACCCGACTGAGGCCCTTATTACCGGGGTCGTGCTTATTATATCACGCTCTGTCACGTTATGTCACGCATATGTCACTTCCTCGCCATATCCAACCTCAGCGCGGGCGTCCTCGCCTCCTCACCCATCTTGAGCAGCGCGTATTGATTATAAAGCGCCCTCTCGCCGGTGGCCAATGCCTGATACTCGCCGATCCTCATGCCGAACCGCCAGCAAACTTCAAGCATCACCCGCGTCCGGCCCTGAGCGCTCAGAAGTTTTTTGCCAGCTCCTCCGTCTCCTCGTTATTGCCGCTGATCTCGTCAATGACGTCGAATACCCTCGCCTTTTCTCCATTCAGAAGCACCTTGTCGATCATGTCCACGCCGTACACCAGACCGAGACCCTCCTGAGCCCGCTTGTTATCCCAAACTTTCGCCCTGTCCTCGTCCACCGTCGCGGTGTAAATTACAAGAGAACGATATTGCGCGAGGTTGGTGTCTATGGCTGTTTTCGGCCTTCCGGGCTTCGTCGGCGCGTACTTCGTTGCATTCCGCCAGCACGCCTGATTTTCGTCCTCGGAAAGCGGACGCACGCGAAACTCCAGAAGTAATACGCCCTTCCTTTTTATCTGGATTTTCCGATAGTTGTCAGCGTCGTCCTTCCCCTTGCCGGCCTTGAGCAACCCGTCCAAAATGTCGCCCTCGCTCATCAGGATTTCCTCTTTCGAAAGGGCCTCCTGTTCATCGTCCTTCTCGTCAAATTCCTCAGGCGCCGTGTTGAAATTCATCACTCAATTCCCCCCTAAAAATCAGTTGAGAATTGAGAGTTTAGAGTTGAGAGTTAAAAGATTTAAAATCGTCTTTGCCCTTCGCTCCTAACTCTCAACTCTCCTCTCTCAACTCTCAATTGCCCTCTTACGCGAACGCGTTTCTGTAAAGATCGGACGGCAGTCCGTTTATGCCCCTGAACATTTCCAGCATATCGGGGCTGGCGTTACACCTGAAACTCCACGCCCGTTTGACTATTTCGCCCGGCTTGAGGTTCTGCAGGTCTACCGTGCCGTCCGGCACGCACCAGCGATACACGATGCGCTCCGCCTGCCCGTCGCGCCGGCGCATTTTCCCCTGGAAATCGTAGCCGGGGAAGTACCCCCTCTGTATGTCCCTGATGAGTTCCGCGACCATCACGTCGTCGCGTATAACGGCCTCAGTCATCGAGAGCGTAATACTGTAACCGGTGTTCACCGCGTAGATCAGCGCGCTTCCCACCGGCTGATAGTCGGTATTGGCCGGCGAAAGCTGCGCCGTGAAATCGTCCACCTCCGCGAGGAAAATATTCACCCCGGCGCGGGAGGTCACAAAAAGCTGCCCATCCTTGCCCGTAATAAGCTGCCTTACATCAAGGGTACTCTGATCATTCAATCCGTTCAATAATTTCACCCCCTCTAAAAATCAGTTGAGAATTGAGAGTTGAGAGTTAAAAGATTTAAAATCATCTTTGCCCTTCGCCCCTAACTCTCAACTCTCAACTCTCCTCTCTCAACTCTCTTAAACTTCCGGCGCAAAGCGGAATTTAAACGCGAAGTACATTTTCTCCAGCGCGTCTATGTCGTCCGCATACACCAGGAACCACGCGCTGTCGCCCTGCGGCGCGTTGTCCGGGTCAAGATCGCAGTACGCTCCAGCCAGCAGCTTCTTTTCCGCTACCATCGTGTCGCACACGGCGTTCCCCAGCTGGATTATGGTCATGCGCCCGTCCGGGTCGTTGTTTACGCGGCCGACAAGCGGCTCTATGGTGTCGCTCAGCCGCTGGAAAAGTTCGAAGCGGACCTTTACGCGCTTGATCTTCTTCCAGCCCTCATCCTGCCTGGAATTGAGCAATACGAGGGAATTTATCCCGCTCTCAACCCACACGGTATTCGCCGCGCTCTTGGAAAACGTCAGCATCCCCGCCTTGATCGACCTCTCGTAGTCGTAGTTGGAAAGCGGCTCCGTCAGCGCTATCGCGCCCGTGATCGCCAGATGCGTAACGCTCTCGTTGCTGGGCGTTCCGGCCACCAGCCCGGACGTCCGCGCCGCCGCCAGCCAGCCGTCATACACGGTTCCCGCGAGGTCAACAAACCCATTGCCGACATACACGACCTGATAGTCGTTATATGCCGACGCGTGTAGCAATCTCCTGTCAAACGTCACCCTATCGGGACCGACGCTCGGCTCCCCGATCACGCCCTGGACGAATTTCCCGCCCTGGTATACGCGATTCAGGTACATCTGCATCATCATCTGTACCGGGACGTCGTTGGTGTCGATCGCCAGCACGTTCCAGCGGAAGCCCTCCAGGGCCTCGAACGCCGCCGAGTATGCCGCCACGTTAATAACCGGGTCGACGCCGGGCGTGATTGGCGCCTGGTCGATGACCGTCAGCGGTTCCGAGCTGTCCGCGAGTTTGGTGAGCGTGAAGAATTTACTCTCCTGTGCCGCGACCGCATCCATCAGCGCGGCGACCTGATCCGTCCCCGCCGGCGTATCGAATGTAAACCGCTCCATCACCTCGGTATCGTCCAGGATAAGCAGTTCGGTCACATCCGGGTCCACAAGCGTCGGCCTGATAGTAATAGAAAATTTCTTGCTGCCAGGATGCAAGAGCGCGAGCTGTATTACCTCGGCGGGATCGGGATTTGCAGAATCCTTGATCCGATACGTCCCACGGGTTCCGCCGCTCCCAAGGCGCAGTGCCACGACGCGACGCGCGCCGCCTCTGAACTGTTCGACCGGCAGGATAGTCGTTCCCTCCGGTCCGCCGTCGCCGTAAATCCTCGCTATGTCCGCGAAGTTCTCAACCACCGATGGAGCCCCAATCGGCCCCCAGTCGGACTCGAACACGCAGGCGCATACCCCGTCGTCCACGCCCGCTATCGGGGGAAGCCCCCAGTTTTCATAGCGTAAATACACGCCGGGGCGTATCTTTTTTTCGCCGATTATGAAAAACGAGGCCATTTATTTCACCTTCCTCTCCAAGAATGCCTTTACAATCCGCTTTGCCTCGCTGAGTGTGGCTTTGTCCTTTCCCTCCACTTTCAGCGCGGTATGCACCACCTCCGGCGGCACCCCGAACCGCGCCCGCGCCGCGCTCGCAAGATCAGCCGCGCTGTATTCCGGTTCGTCGCCGGCCGCATGCGCGGGCGCGCTTTTCGCGTCGGTCGTTGCATTGCCCACGCTCTGAACCTCCTCCTGCGGAATGACAGCCGCGCCATTTTCCGCAGCGTCGTTATCTTTGTTGTTCTTTGCCATCTGCCCTAACCTCCAGTTCCAGATTTGTAAAAATTGCGTTATTCAACGGATTTTGCGCGTTCGAAATCGCGGCGAGTTCTTCGTCAGTAAGCCCTTCAATGCCATAAACACTACCGCCGCCGTATGCGGCCCCCACGCCGCCCCGGTTTGCGTCAAACCGCAGACGCGCTGCGCTGCGCTCCTTGCGGTGTACCGCCAACACTCCATACTGCCCCGTCAACAAAAACTGTCCCTCCCGCAGCGGGTCCGCGCCGTGACGAATTGCTATCTGTTTCGCGAACATCGGGGAACCGTCCGTCAGAAGAACCTCCCCTTCAAGCTGAATAAGCTCTATCATCGCCTTTGTCCACCGATTGCGCTCCGTCACACTGTCGGCGACGACGTGCGCCGCAAATTGCCCGGTGTACCAATTCACGGCATACGACTGCCTGTCGTTTGCCGCGGCGCTCTCAAACCTCCAATAAACGGCCGGGTTCTCGTCGCTCGGCCTCCAGACGGCCGGCGTCGCGTCATGCGCTATGACCGTCATGCCGGGGAAATTCGCCCGCGTCCAGTTATTGAGGCCCTGTATAGGGTCCGGGTCAGTGGTCAGCTGTTCGGGAAACTGCATCAAATCAAAGAGCAGCGTGACCCCGAATACCTCCGGCGCTGCGTTCCCCCCGATGTTGGAGGGCATTTCATAGACGAATGCGTCCGAACGATTCCAAATCGCACACACGGTCGTCCGCTCACGGGTGGTGTAGAACGTGCCGCTTATGAGCTCGATCAACCGGCGCTCAATATCTTCCGGCATAAACTTGCTCTCGGTGTTGCACCAGACGTTCACCGAGAGCGCCCCGCTGACCTTCCGCTCCGGGTCATAGCGCATATCAATGTTGTGGTCGACTCGCGGAAAAGCGGGCTTCTGCCAGCCCCTGTCATCGTCCTGCGGGCTTTTCTGATAAAAAAACGCGGGGCCGCCCTTGTATGTGGCAAGCATCCCCGCGATTTCCGGATCACTCCTGATTTGGTCAGTCAAAAGCCCGTCAAGCACCCTAACCCCCTCCCGCCTGGTAGTTGATCGTCACAAAGTCGGCCGTCCAATAAATCTCCCAAACTCCGACCGCCACGTCCGCCGCGTTTATCTGCGCGAAGCTGGTCGCGTTATTCTGGATATTACTGTGGAGGATCTCTATCTGGCTGTCGGCGATCTTCGTAATGATCCCGTTCCTGAACGACGTATCGCCCGCCCTCCTAAACCGGATGGCGTCCCCCCGGTTTACGATCGTCTTGTCAAAAGCCGCAACGTTTACGCCGATTGTCATCGACATACTTCTCACGCTCCTTCCATAAAAAACAGGCGGCAAAAATGCCGCCCCTACTGGTATAATCTAATCCGCGCGGTCCAGACCGATAACGGGCCGCACGGTCGGCCCCGTTTGAACCTGAAAGAAATCACAGGGAGGGGAGGTGAAGGCCATGAAGAAGCGGCAGAAAAAGGAAAAGCGCCGCCCGTGTTTTTGGGTGACGCTAATCTTAAAACTGCGCATACTCTGGCCTCGGCGCTCAAACCGGGGTTAAAGCTCTCGGTTAAGCGCACGAACGCTTGACCGAGTGAACCCGCTGGGCCGCGCTTATTATATCACCGACATATGTCAAAATCCACCCCGGGGTCCTATTTCTTAAACTTATACAATTCCTTAATCCTGGGCATTGCCCGATCCACCACAGCCTGTTTATAAGGCCGCGGTTTCATCCGCGATGTGCCCTTCTCAAGAATATCCCCCAGCGGCCTATTCCCTGCCCGGATATTGCTCTCGATCGAGGCTATGGCGTAAAATTTCTTGCCCCTTCTCTCAACGCGGACCTGGGTCATCCATGAACCCATGAAATCACCAAGTCTTTTGGCGGGTACTTCCCCCGGTGCCGAGGCCGTGTAGTATACGCCGTTTCGCATTTTGCCAGACACCTTATCCCTTTGCCGCTTATGTGTGCCGGGAACTTTATACCGCCTGCCGCTCCCTTGTCCTTTCAAAACAAAAAGCGCCGCACTCCGCAGCGCGTTACTCGCGCTGTAAGCTCGTGCCTCCATCACCTGCTCCACGCCCTTCAGCGTGGTTTGTATCGTCTTTCCGATTACCTCCGAAGCATTTTTCCACGCCCTATTTATACTCGCCTGACTCATACGACATCCGCCCTTTCGCTACAGAAAAAGATCGTCCAATGCCCCAGGTCGCCCGCGTCGTATGGCGAGGCCTGATGATAGTACCGCCGCCCGTCCCGCTCGAAAATATCCCCCGGTTTTACGTCGAACGGTGGCCTGCCCTGCATTATTATCTTGTGGCTGATCGGGTGATTGAGCTGCCGCCAGCGCTGGACCTCCTCCGGCTTAGCCTGCGCGAGTATCGCGCGGATCGTGCCGACCGTCTCGAATTGGTTCGTCAGCCCCTCCCGCCCGATCTCGGTCCCCCTTGTTTCGGGACGCAGAACATCGAACTCCCGAAGCTCCTGCCCCGGCGTCATCATCACATTCCCCGGAAAAATCGCGAACACCTCCCTTAAGTCGTTATTTTCTTGAACGGAAAGGTCTTCGCACCGGGGAGCATAGCGCGCTGGTTGTCGTCCATGCCGGTGTGGAAATACGGCGGCTTCCCCTGCGCTTTGCCGCTCATTGTGGGTACGCCCATGTTCGCCAGCATCTGCTTCCTCAGCATCTCATAAAGCTTCTCCCACTGCTCCGCGCGTTTCCCAAGCTCGTACCACAACACGTCAACTTTCGTATCCACCTGGTACGAGAGCTTGAGCAATATGGCCTCCAGAACCTGAATCTTAGCCAACATCCATGCCCTTTTCCCGGGGTTGATTCCTTCGAGCATCGCCTCATACTCCTCATCGGCAAGGGCGCATGTCGCCGGACCCCCGCCGATGACTGTATCGCCGAGTTCAAAGCGCATCTGATCCTTGCCGCGCTCTCTGATTTTGGCGGGGTCGTAGGTGTAATTCACAAACCCACCCCCGTAGGGGCGTGATTTATCGCGCCCCCGTGGGTTTTCAGGTGATTTGTGAGGGCTGATTTGTTGCGCATCTCTCGTCCGCAAATGTGGCAGGAAAACAAAGCCCCTGGGCTCTGCCCAGACCCGCCAAGGGGCTCGCCCCTTGGAACCCCATCGGGGGTCAAGGGGGCCATGCCCCCTTGCGGGGTTACAGCCCCCTTTAAGGGGGCTGTGGGCAGAGCCCCAGGGTTTTCATCCCCGCTCGGCATCATCACGCGCTGAATCTTCCCCATCTCGATCAACCGCCGCTCGCTCCCGGGGTCTATAACCCCGGTCGGGATTACTTCTCCCACCGCGTAATCCCGGTCGAAACGCGCGGGCTTCACCGCGATATAAATCTCCCTGCTATCCATGCCGGCCGCCCCGCCCTACGGCTTCGGGATGTAATCCGGGCTGACCGCGTTTTTCATGAACACCCCGAGGTCTTTGCATGTCACCCTCGGGTCGGTGCAAAGAAGCCCCTCGACGAACTCGGAATGCGTCGGCGGCTCGCCGAGGTACTGCTGGACGGCCATATGCTGCCCATTCCCCAGCATATCCCACGCGAAGGTGTAGCCCGCCGTGGGTTCGTCGATGGCCGGCGCGTTCGTGGTATAGGTCAGAAGGACGCTGTTCGGATCGCAGATGAATTCGAGGTCGTCCGGCTTGCCTTCCGGCGCCCTGTTTATCACGCTTTTCGCCACCACAACCTCGTCCACTTTGAAAAGCTGCGCCAGAACGTTGGCGTTCACGTCGGCGGGGTTCGCCTCGCTGCCCTGGTATTTGATACGGTCCAGTATCGTGGGGTTCGTCTGCAAAGCTCCGTACGCGTTTACGCCCAAACACATCTTGTTCGGCTCGCGGAGCCCTCTGCGGAGCATCTCGATCGAAAACACGTTAAAAAGGCGCACGGGGTCGCAGTTGTCGTTGTCGAAGAAATAAAATTCGTTCGCGCCCGGCGTGCTTGCCGTACCCTCCCAGACGTGCCCCCACGATTCCGGGTTGAAATACCTCTCCGCCCATACCCTGTCGAGGTGTATGGCCATCTGCTCCGCGACCCACCTTACCTTAGCCCTCCGCGGGTCGATCACGCCAGGGGCGTTGGTGCGCTGGAAATCCAGCGAGGAAATCTGGTCTATCCCCGTGATGACCTGATCCACTTCACACTGGTAACTTTTATCGCGTTTTCCGAATACCGCGGGCGCCACGTGCCCGAATTCCGGTTTGCGCCTCACGTTGTCGCGGGCAAGGTCGCCCCTGTCGAATTCGTAATACCGCGCCGAGGAAATCGGCACGGGTACTATTGGGAAAATCCTTCTGCTGACGAAATGCCCCGGTATCTGAAAAAACGCGAGGCAGAGGTTCGTCAGGTAAATATGCGGCTTGAAAGTACCTTTTCGGATGCGTGCCGCCACATCTTCGGGTGTCCGACTCATTAATATCTCCTCCTGTCTCCCTGATTAGGCCCTTACGCCCATCGGGTTTATCTGCACCTGCACGACCTCGCCGGCCGCCGCCGCGTCCGTAAACGCCCGGCCGAATATGAAACTGCCGCTGGTCGCCACAATGCCCTGTCCGTCGGCGTTTATGGTCACGAGGTCGCCCTTCTTGATCGCGCCCGCCGCCGACAGAAGCCCGATATTCTTAACCAGAATATGAACCTGCCCCCCTTGGGGTATCGGGTCGGGGCTGCTGCTCAAAATCACGCCGATTGCCGCCTCGCCGCCGTCCGCGAGGACGACGTTACCGTCGCCGTCGTACTTGACGGCCTTATGCGCGGGATCGGCCAAATTGGCCCCCGCCCGCTCCACGATCGTCGAAGAATTATTGATAAAAGAGTTCAGCCGCTCAAGCGGCCCGCTGTCATTCCCGTAAGGCATTATCTGACCCTCCCGCTCATGCCGCTAAAATATTCTTTTTCGTACTGCTCGGCCAGCTCCGGGTTCTCCTCGAACGCCTTCGCTATGGCCTCCGGCGTACTCATCCCGGCGTTGGCCTTCCTTATCTCCGCCGCCTTGTTACCGAGCTCGTCGCCGGTTTCCAGCTTGCCGCTTCTGTCCGTGCCGATTTCCCCGAACACCCCGCTCTTCTCGACAAGCGTAATCTGCTCGTCGAGCAGCCCGACGTAATCGTCATACGCAGTGCCTCCGGCCTTGCGCAGGTCGTACAACTTCGGCGCGAGCTCCTCGGCCTTCTTGCCCAACACCTCATATTTCTTCGCGACGGCGCTCAGTTTCTCCATCTCAAGGCTCTTTTTCAGCTCATCGATCTCCGCCGTCTGAGCTTTCCGCACCGCCTCCATGTCCGCGAGGGCCTTTTTCACCTCGGGATGCATCTCGGCGTTATTCCCGCCCGCCGCCGCCGCGGCGTCCGCAGGCACGGCGCCCGCAGGCGGGTTATCCTCCGCGCCTTTCGCCACGTCCCCGATGCCTGCCGCACCCGTTCCCTCCGGTTCCGCCACGCCATACTTCTTCTCGATTGCCTCGATCGCGGCCAGTTCCTCAGGGGTCATCCTGCTCTTGTCAATTCTCATTGTGTCCGTTGCCTCCTCTTGGTTAAATTGAGTGTCGTTGCACCCTTTATTGATTTTGCCTTCTGTGTAGCCATCCTCGCCCTTGCCTTCAATTTCAACTTTGCCCTCTGTCGATTTCCCAAACACCCCCGCGATTGCCGCGATACATTTCTCCAAGAGTGTTTCGGCTACCGGCTGCACTGTTTCGTCCTCATCGACGGCCGCGACGCCATCCCTTCGCTTAAACAAGCAAATTTTCGCGTCAGGATTAGAACCGCTGGTAACCAAATCGACGCTTGTTAACGCTAATTCCTTTAACTTATTTGCCACGCTTCTACCTCCTTTCCGCCATTAAAAAAGGCGCCTTTTCAGGCGCCTGACGGTTATAGTTTTTTCTTGATGTAGTCTGGAACACTTGCGTCCCCGTGTCGTCGTCGGTAGTCATTGATAGCATTGTGTCTTACGCCTATTATCACCGCCCACTGGGTTAATGTTTTTGTTATTCCATCAACCGTGATGTTTACGTTATTCCCTTTGTTGTTAACGTTTTCTATTTTAGTTACCCAGCGACAGTTTTCCGGGGTGTAGTTTCCATCGTTGTCCTCGCGGTCAATTTCAAGTCCGCGTTGGTATCCGTTCGCCTCTGCCCATTGTACGAAAGCGTCCACATTGTCGCGCCATTCGTCGCATACCTCTATCCCTCTGCCGCCATATCGGTGGTAGCCCTTCGCGTTGGGGTCATAACACCTTCGCTTCATATGCATCCAAACGTCATATAAGGAAGTTTTTGCGTAACCGTGCTTTTTGCTTGCCCTGCCGTGTTTGGCACATAACTCAGCCCTGTAGCACCCGCAGCTTGTTGTCCTGCCCTTTCGCAGATCTGCTGAATCAATCACCCTCCCAGCCCCACACTCGCAAACGCAATTCCAAAAAGTACATTTTGACCCTTCTCTGGCGGCGGCTCGGTTTAGTACGGTCAGCCGTCCGAATTTTCGCCCGGTCAGGTCTATGAATCGCCCCATTCAGCTCACCCGGTGGTCTGCGTATGCAGTTGTATAGTGTCGCGAATAAGCTCCATAGCGTTCCTGTGGCCGATTAAGTAAGCACATCGTAAAGTCCAAAGGATTTTATCAAGAGGGGTTTGCTCTTGGGAATCCGGTGTTTGCTCTGCGATTTTCCTCAAAGTGTCGAAGCACCAATCGTAAGTAATTTGGTTTTGAACTGCTTCGCTAAGTTTATCCAACGCTTCATCCGTTAGGATTAAGCCATTTAATGCTGTTTGTGTCATGAAAAAAACCTCCTGAATTTGTGATTGAAATTCCAGAGGCAATCCGATAGAATAGATTTATCAGATTACGGTCTGGTGCTGGAAACACTCGCTTATTCTTGTCGGGAGCAGCGGGTGTTTCTTATTTTTTTTCTTCCCTGTCAAGATACTCCACGCAAGCCATTTTTATTACTGCTGAAACAGTTACCCCTTTTTTTTCGGCCATTGCCTTAAGTCTTGCATAGAGTTCATCAGGAATGTTTATGCTACGATTCAAGTCGCCACCTCCTTATATAACCAATTATAATATAAATGGTTATATAGTTCAAGTAGCTTCTTCTCATTTTTGGGCATAAAAAATAGACGCGTCCTTCGCACCCCGTTTCTCTGCTTCTATAAGAGCAGCTGAGTATAGTAGGAAACCCCTGAAAGAGTCCGGCCCATTGTTCGCAAGAGCTACTAACTCTTTGTCACCGCTGTCTTCCAATTTCAATTTAAACTCTCCATAAGTCATAGCATCACCTAGCCGCCTTCTTCTCCCGCTACCGTCGCGAGCGCCGCCGCCACCTCCGGGCTATCTGTTATCTCACCGTCATATCGCGCGACCATCGCCATTAATGCAACCATGTGGTCAGTTTTATCCTGTCGCATATTTTGGATTATGGTTATATCGCAATCCGTCAAACCGCCCAGCGCGATCAGGGATTCAAGGCCGCCGCACGCGTCGTCTTCGCGTTGAATCTGCTTGAGGAGGATTTCCGCTATTTCATGCCTCATTTTTCTTTTCATGCCCTTCATGCCAAATCCCCCCTCAATATGTCCCGCCCTTTACAGAGCATAAAAAAAAGACGCGTTGCCCGCGCCCGATCATTTTGTTGACGTCAACAAAATGATCTCGTTTCCCGATATAAAAAAAAGGCGCGTCCCCGCGTATCAATAAGGCACGTCGTCAGTCGGCGCCTCTTTCCCCTCTTCGGCGGTTGCCTCGCCGTCGGAATTAGCGTCATCGTCAGCGGGGTAAATTTCCTTAATCTCGACCGTGTTCTGCGGCGCATCGACTTCCGGTTCCTCCACGGGCTCCCCGCAGAAATAGCAGAATTTATCCCCGTCCCTCAGTTCCTTTCCGCACTTCCGGCACACGGACGCGAGCAAGCTTCCGCACTCCGGGCAGTATGCGATTTTTCCGATGCGGCCCTCGTTGGTTATCTCGGTGTTGCAGGTTTTGCAGTGCATTGCGCTTCCTCCTTATAAATAGCAGTAGTGCCCTGTTAACTCTGTTATCGTTGGGTTAGTGGAAAGTTGCACGGCCGGGCTTGTGCCGCCCTGGTATACGACGCCGACAGACGAATCCGAACCAACGACAAGGCCGCTGGTTCCCGGAAAGGAGAAGGTCGAATATCTGAGAATGCCATTACGCGTTGTGCTGACGATGCCAACGATCTGAATATATGTACTCCCGATGTAGCCGGCGATCCGAATCCCGGCTACTCTGTCCGTCTGTGACCAACCATCAGGCGCTCTGAAACTTATACGCCTCTGGTTGTTTTGAGTTGAAGAGCTAAAATTAGTTAACGCTATCCACGTTGCGTAGGGGACGCTTATCCCCGCCGCTACCCGCGCAATCACCGCGTCCACCGGCACGTTATTCCACTGAGCCTGTATAATCGACCCCGCCGCCGCCGCGTTATCCCACGCGAAGAACTCCCGCGTTCCGGTCAAAAAATACCACATCGCCGGGTTAGGCGTCCCAAACATACTCCGATCCCGATACCCGCCCCAGATAATCACTGTTTTATCGGTAATATTATGCCGCTGCCCGTTTGCATCAACATAAAGCTGGTTCGGGCTTGTATTTGTAACGTGTACGACCTGCCGCTCTACGATGGGCACACTGTTGAGGTTTGCGGAGGTTGTCGTCACGTATCTAACCTTAAAATCTGCCATTGCCTCACCACCTTAAAAAAGAGCTGCACTGGGGCTCATTCCTATTAGTCCGCGACCTTATGGCACTCCAGACCTTTAGAACTGACCTTCTTGCTCAGGCCGATTTGAAAAGGCCCCGGCAGCTCAAACTTAGATTACTTCAAACCTTGACGCGGTGTATGGTGATTTTCCCGCGCTTCCTATACTGACTACGAAATTCCATATTCTGAGTGTTTGTACGCTGGTATCACCGAATTTCCAGCCGCCGCTTTTCCTTGCTACGCGGAATTTCAGTTCGACCTTTGACGCTCGGCGATGTCGATTCCAAAGCCGACCCGAATTCAGCATCTTGCCGTGCGGGTTGTGGCGCGTTCCCTTGTGTGTAGCAGCCCAATCTTCCCATCTTCGCTGATCGTCTCCGCGAACATACGGCGGGATATACAGGCGGGTCATATCGTCGTAGCTGAATACCTGTGCGTCGTTCGGTATCGGTAAGTCGGGGATATGGCCCGTCTGGGAGTTTGCAATCTGTATCGGATAAAAATTCCAGTCGTGGCGACGTTGGTTACGGCCATACCTGCCTGTCCCGCGCCGGAACCTTAGTAGCTGCAAAAAACACCCGGACGGCACCGGCCTGTCGAAATATACCCTGAATACGCCGTTCACCAGCCGCATATCTGTGATACCAGGTAAACCACTTGCAACCGGCGCGTCACCACTGCCGACCGTTGAATAGCTGCTATCCTCATTAATCTTGTATATATCCGGCTCATTCGTGCCATTACGGACGGCCACAACCTGCCCCGGATACGCTGGACCATCCAACAAATACGCTTCAAACGCCGCGATGCTTTCAAACACCGCAGATTCGTCGATAGGTTCTCTGTTTACCCGCTTATATTGAAACGGGAACTGAATACTCATAGCGCCACCGCCTTAAATGGTCAGGGTATATCTATCGGTCCCTGTGAACGGCGTATCCGTGATAATGAAATACACGCGATAATCGATTGGCGCGAACCCGTTCGCGCCTTCCACCGACACAATCGCCTCCGTGAAGTTATTTACCACGTTGAAATTCGTGCTTGCCATGACGATTGATGTCGCCGGCCGAAGAGTTGCCGGATACGCAAAGCAAACGCCCCGCGCCCCCGCTGAAACGTCCACAACCATCGCGGTTCCGTTAGCCGGGTTCAGGACGTTACTCGCCAACCCGCGTATAAAGCCCGTATTATCCGGCGGCGTCGAGTCTGCCAGCGGGCCAAAGAACCCGCGCCTCTGCGGGATATATGTCACGTTTGAGCTGGTACGCGTTCCGGCCTGGATTTGCCCAGCCGGATCGGGATTACCCTCGCTGTCGTTTTTGACAGGGCCTTGAGCATAATCCACTGCGGCCTGGTAAACGGCGTTGGCAATCAGTTGAAACGTCTCATCAGCATGAGCGATTGCCGCAGGGCCGTCGTAGATAACCGTCCCGCCCTTGAGCAGTCGGTACTCTTCTATCGCCCCGCCGTCGTTCTGCGTAAACGTCGGCGTCAGCGTAGGCGTGATGTTCTCCCCGATTTCCCTCGCCAGCGGGGTTGTCCCGGTGAGCGTCAGGTTCGGCTGCGTGTATGCCGCCGCCACACGCGGATTGAGTAACCGCTTGATAAAATCCAACAGACTGTCCGTGTCGGCTATCGTATCGCCGGCCTTAAACCCGCCCGCCGCCACCGTGACCGTCACCGCATCGCCGGTCTTTATATCGTCGGCAGTCCCGAGGGAAACGTCCGCCCAAGTCCGGTCGAAGCCCCAGGTTATATCGCCGGTGCTGCTGTCAATCGCCTCTACAAAATACCTGGCGTACAGATCGCTATGATTTTCATCAGCGCGGATATAAATAAAATCGTTGATGGTCAGATGCGAAAACCCGGAAATGTTATCCGGCTTGATCGCATACGTGTCAAACGTCCCCGCCCATTGTCCCAGCGTCTCAAAGCTGTCCATGCGTGCCGCGAGGTCTGCGATATTCGCTCGAATGCCCGCGTGAATGGTAGGCGCGTCGGACTCGTTATGCGCGCTGACGGCCGCCGTGGAATCCCCGCCGCCGCCTTCACCTTTCGATGAGTAAGTCAGATCATCGTTAATAACAAAAATGTTATAACCGCCCGCTCCGTCCGAAACGGCCAGAATCTGCCCCGGATACCGCGCCCCCGCGGATATGTACGCCTCAAGCGCCGGTATATCCGGGAACACCGCCGACGCGTCAAGCGGCGCGTAAGCCAGCCTTTCAAAACCAAATGGCCACTGAATATTATTCGACATAAAACCGCCTCCTTAAATTGTCAATTTGTATGTGTCGCCCGCGCCACCGTACGGGATATTTCCCATGATGATAAACACGCGGTAGTTGATAGGCAGGTATCCGTTCGCGCCCTCGACGCTGACCGCCGTTTCCGGTGTCCCCGTTTTGACGTCCAGCCCCGACGCTTGCGAGATAATGGATTGCGGCGTCCGTAAAGTCGCCGGATACGCGAAACACGCCCCCCACGCGCCTGCCGGCACCTGCACGGTCATTAACGACCCGTTCGTCGGGTTCAGCAGTTCCCCCGACAAGGAACGTATTTCATCGGACGTCTCAGGCCTCGCCTCCGACGTCAACACGCCGTAGAATGCCTTGCGCTGCGGAGTGTATGTCACCGGATTACTTGTCCTCGTCCCCGCGGGTATCCGCCCTTCAGGAAACGGATTCCCGTCGCTGTCGTTCTTAACAGGCCCCTCCCCATAGTCGGCGGCCGCCTGATAAGTCACGTTTGTCGTGAGCTGGGATTGCTGCTCGTCCATGATAGCCAGCGCTCCTGTATATACCACCGTCCCGCCCTTGGATAACCTGTACTGGCTCAACTCTCCGCCGTCATTTTGATTCCACGTCGGC
>Ga0099364_10001522_pt1 | contig 37880 bp, 30 predicted proteins | sample TergutTh196P3_FD_73070 | JGI IMG/M metagenome (GOLD analysis project Ga0099364, IMG submission 73070) | Microcerotermes parvus P3 segment gut microbial communities from Pointe-Noire, Republic of the Congo - Th196 P3 | ecosystem: Host-associated > Arthropoda: Insects > Digestive system > Gut ... | reverse complement strand
GGTGAAATCGTATGTAAGTTACTCTTTGCGTAATGAAAAATAGTGTCATGATCTCTTCCTAAATGGTGCGAAGACACTTTGAGCGTTGTTTTGTAATGCCATATTATCTCATTGCGGAAATTATTTTTACCAAACACGCTGTCCAGCAAATGCTTCAAATAATGGCTCGCCGTCGGATCGCAATGCAGATAAAGCGAACCCGTATCTTTTAATACGCGGTGCATTTCTACTATCCGCTGTGCCATATAAGTCAGATATGCCATCATCGGCTTGCTATGCACTTCGCCAACGCTGGCAATATACCTTGCCAACGATGGAAACTGCACTGCAAGCGTGTCGAGATAGTATTCATCGACGTCATTCCAGGTCCACATGTCCTTAAAACTCGCCCCGGCGGCTTTGCTTCCGATGGGAGCGGAAAACATTTGGTTTTTATTGAATGGCGGATCGAGATAGATCAGGTCAACGATTTCGCTGTTGAGGCCCGATAAGACGTATAAGTTGTCGTTCGTGTACAGTGTATTTTTGGAGGCATTTTTCGCCATGATTTCTGGTTCGGCGTTTGGTCAGGCAACGGTTATTCTACAATGATTCACGCGAAAAATATACGGATCAGCACTCTAAACCGGACACCGTCGGCGATTTTTTGACGATTCCTAACCAATTTGGGAGGCGCTCTCTTGACCGCAATGCCGCTCGGTGCTATAAAATAAGCAATGCGGTGTTATCCAAGCGGTGTTACCCAAAAAACTATGCCTGCCAAGAAAAATTGCATCGACAAAAAACGCATCGAAGCCGCCGTTCGGGAAATTCTTTTCGCCCTCGGAGAAGATCCCGACAGAGAAGGCCTACGGGAAACACCGCAACGAGTCGCCCGAATGTATCAGGAACTCTTCAGCGGACTGCACGAAGACCCGACGACCTACACGAAAAAGTTTTTCAGCGAAAATTACAACGAAATCGTGCTGGTTCGCGACATCAGTTTTAACAGCATTTGCGAGCATCACCTGATGCCGTTTATGGGGAAGATTCACATCGGCTACATTCCCGACGGCCGCGTGATTGGCTTGAGCAAATTGGCTCGGGTAATCGAAGTTTTTTCGCATCGTCCGCAGGTTCAGGAGCGTTTGACTGAAGACATTGCCGAATTATTGTTCAAGGAATTGCAGGCGAAGGCGGTTGCGGTTGTTGTCGAAGCGGAGCATACGTGTATGACGTTGCGTGGCGTGCGGAAGCCGGGTTCGCTGTGTGTGACGTCGGCACTTCGCGGTGGATTTCTCAAACATCCGTCGAGTCGGGCGGAAATTTTGACGTTGATTTACAAAGGCCAGGGTTAAGGGGCAGGGTTAGCGAAGGACGCAAGAAAATCAATCTTGACCCGATTGCCGAGAAATCCTATCCTTGCGCCGTATGCTCAAAATGATACTCGTCGGGCCGTTCGCCATTGCCGGAAAACTACTCAACCAGTTCCTCCTCTCGCCCTGGGGACTCGTCGTTCCCATGACCCTCCTGCTCGCCCTCGTTGCCGTCCAACAAGTTCAAAAGTCGCCCGATCGACTCGCTCGATTCTACGCCCAAAAACTCGAAACCTGCGATGCGTCCGAGTTGCCGCAAATCATCCATATCCTGCTCCAAATGGGCGATGCCGGCGTGCCTGGACTCGTCAAAGGACTCGCCTCTAAACGCGAAGACGTCTTTTCGGACTGCCTCCGCGTCCTGCAACATCAATTCGACCACTGGCAGGAATCCGAAAATCGGGAACACCATTTTCGCATTTTCGCGGAAGCCCTGCTGAAATCCTGCCATCGGTTTTCCCACGTCGGGCAAACCGAAACAATGCAATTCGTCGATCGCATGATGCAAATTCGCGAAATAGCCTCCGCGTCGGAGGCCTCTGCGGCCGATCGGCACGAAGTCATCGTTTACTGCGGACAGATTATGGATAAACTCGAAAGCATTCGGCAGCGGCGGAATGATTCGGCAAGCGACAACTTTTCGCCGCAAACGGCTTCGATTGCCGCATTGAACCAGCGGACGGAACGGCCTGTCTTGCTTGCGTCGAATGGACAACCCTTCGTCCCGACGTCCGCTCGGCAAGAGGGACACAATGAGGCCCTGCTCGCGAATGCACCGAGTGTCAATCCATTCACGGTAACGCGGTCGGATCGGCTTTTGGCATATCAGCGAGCGCAGCAAAACCATCAGGAATCGTCGGCATCGAGCGTTGCGAGAAACGCGGCGGGAGATTTCGGCTGGGGGGCGAATGCCGTACCGCCGTCGGCATTCACCGCGGAAATTGAGCAAAAGTTTGCTCAAAATTTTTCCGAAAACCATACGCAGACTCCCGACATTTCGCAAGAATACCGCCATCAACTGCTGTCCGATTTGGGCGGAGCGTTTGGTTTGGACGATTTTCTCACGGCGGAACTTCGGGATTTGCCGAGGGAGCGTATTGCTCATTTGTCGGCAGTGCAACTGATGCGGCTACTGCATCATCCCGAGCCGGGTTACGTCGAGGAAGCGCGGCGGATTTTGGTGTCGCGGGATGGTTTTCAGGAACCGCATTTAAGATTAGCGTGGCGGCTTTATCATCCGGTACCGGCGGTTCGGCAGGAAATCGTCGCGATGTTGCCGCAAACGCAAAATGTGCAACCGGCAGTGTGGCTGACGGTATTGCTTAATGATCCCGACAATGAGGTGCGTTATCGGACGGCATCGTTTTTAGCAACGACGGGCGATCCGGCATTACGGCAACTTTTGATTGAGCGGGGCAAACGGGACAGCGACGTGCGGATTGTCAATTTGGCTCATCGGCTCGCTGGCCGATAGGTGCGGCCGAGGCATCGTCGGCGAAAAGGTAGGCAGTCGACCGCCGGGCGACTGCGTGCGGTACTCCGCACTTCCAACCAAACACGTTTTCAGTCGGCTATCGCCGACGCAGTCGCCCGGCGGTCGACTGCCTACCAATTTGTCGCCTACCTTTTCGACTGCCTACCAATTTGCCGCCTACCTCCTCTAACGCTCGCGGAGCATGGCCTGTATATCATCGAGCGATTGAATGCGAAGCAATTCCAAAAACCGTTCCGTAGTGTGGTAATGCACGATGCTTTTTTTGTCCTGCACCGTTCGGGTAATTCTTAAAAGATTACGCCGGACAAGTTGATTCAAAATTGCCGAACTCGATTGCCGACGGAGTTTTTGAATTTCCTCCGCCGTAGTCGGCTGGCGGCAGGCAACGATAGCCAGCGTGTCGATGGCCTGCTGGGAGAGTCGGGCTTCGCGGACTTTGCCGTAGAAATTGGAGCGGACGGACTCGAATTCGGGCCGGAGGATCATCTGATACCCGCCGCTGTCGAAAATGATGGTGTACGGACAATTCCGTTTCGCGTAAGCCGTATTGAGCGACGCGACAGTTTGGTCCACTTCTTCGGCACAGACATTTCGCAACTTGGCGGCAATGTGCTCCGCAGGAATTGGCCGACTTTCGCGGTTGCCGACGAACAGGATTGCCTCAACGACGGTTTCGAGCCGAGCCGCAACGCTGACGGGGGCGTCGGGATTCTGAACCGGCGCATCATGTTCCAGTTCGGAGACATCTTCGATTTCATAATCGGGCAGTTCGCTCGCTTCGGGTTCTTTGCCCGCCGAAAGTTTGATTTCGGGAATCGTTTGCCCGAGTTCCGACTCGGCAGATTCGAGCGTCGCAAAGGCTTTGCGAAGGGACTCGAAGGAGAGAATGTTGCCGACGTCGGCATCGTCATCCTCATCCAGATCGAAGTGCTCTTCAAACCCAACCGCTCCGGGAAACAGGTTTTGTGGCGTAACATCGTGTTCTTCCCGCATCCCGTATGGTATAGAAAAAACGGATTTGCGCGAAGGGGAACTTGCCCCTCACGTGTCATTCCGGCGAAAGCCGGAACCCAGAGGAACTGGCATCGCACGCAATGGCTGGGTTCCGGCTTTCGCCGGAATGACGATGCTTTCCCGAAATGGCGATGCTTTCGCCGGAATAGCGATGCAGAGGCGAATCGCACTAAAACGCACCTTCCATCAGCACCTTGGCGGCATCTTTGAGCAGGGCATGTGCCGCCAATTCCCGATGCTCCGCAACCGATGAATCCACCTCGATGTGCATATCGACCGACCATACGCCCGAGCCATCCGCGACAAAACGCCAATGCGGTTGAACGGCCACCGACTGATGCACCAACTCAAAGCCCTCCACGGATTGGCTCACCGTTTCGACCGGGAACGCATAAAAATCCGTCGCTCGGTTCGTCCGCAGACGAACATCCAACCCGAGCCAATCGTCATACATCCCGATTTCCGTACCGTCCGTCAGGTCCAAATTCGTGCTCAAGTTGCCGAACCACTGGCCTTTGGGCCCGCCGGCTCCGTGAAAATACCGATTCTCCACGCCGCCCGGCATGCCCGAAAAATTCAACTCCACCGCAAAATGAATCTGGTAATCCTTCGGCAGTTGGCTCAAACGGTACGAAATCTCGATGACATTGCTCCCTTCGCTCAAGGTGACTCCCTTGTCGATGCGAATCGGCGCCCCGTATGCCGTCGATTCCTGCGACATCAGGATCTGAATCCGGCCTGGCTTCTTGCGGATGACGGCATCGTATTCCGAATGGATAAAGTTGCCGTGCTGCTCAACGCGGCCCTGACGAACCTCGTCAAAAGTCGCATCGTAACCGTAAAAAATGTCGATCAAACTCTTTCGGGGATACCAATCATACTGCATCCGGCGTTCGAGGCCTTCTTGCTTGCAGATGATGCGGCCCTGCGGGTCAAAATTGGGGTCATGCCGATGGAAAATCTTTTGGTGATACGCTTCGGGCCGACGGGTAATCGTTGCCAAAAGGTTATGCGCAATCGACTTAACATCCAATTCGTACATCATGCCGCCGCGGTGCGGTACGACGAACAGATTCAGGAAATTGTTCGATAGCCGAACTTCGTTTTTGCCGTCGAAATTGAAGTCGGCCGTTTGCGATTCGACCCAATTCCCTTGGCGGTCCATTGCGGCATCAATCAAGTTATCCGCTTTGATGAGTTCCTGATAGACGGCATTGCGAAGATGCGGCAGATACACGCCGCCGAATGCGCCGTGCCAGTATCCGCAGTTGCATTGGCTTCGGTAAAGTGCTTCCCGGGCCAACTCAATATCGCTGCCGTTCCAGCCTTCCTGCATAGATTTGTGCAATCGGGCACTGACGCTCATCATTCGGCAATACATTTCGTCGGATTCGGGATAGCGAATCTTGAAATTGCGCCAGAATCCGCCGCGGATGAATTGATTGATCACGGCAGCCTGGTCGTCGTGTTCGAGATTTTGCCGTAATTTTTCGATTTCGATTTGTTGTTCGGGCTCGAGCGACCATTCAGTCATTTCGCGGTAACTCCCGTCGGGGATATAGACTTTCCCGAGCGGCGGCGTCGAATCAATGACTTCCGACGGCGTGGTGGTTACGAGCCAATCGCTGTTTTCGGAGAGCAAATCGAAAAACCGGTGCAGCCATTTCTCTTCATAGACGTGTTTGTAGGTATCCGGCCAGGCCCCGAATTTCTCGCCGTCGTCGCCGTGAACGAGAACGGCTTGCGGGTATTTTTGGGCCACTTCCCGGAAGTATTCGAGGGTATCTTCGACGGGGCCGAAGGGGATCAAATACCGCAATTTCTCGCTGCCGGGAAAGACATTAAGAGTTCTGCCGTCGTCTTCGGTCAGATAGTGCCGATGGAGTGCATTGGTTTTGATACCGGCACAGCGAAGATGCGAGTCATCAAGAATGGTATACCGCATTCCCGCATCGGCAAGGTCGCGGACATAACTTTGTTCCCAAACGCGTTCGGGAATCCAGAGTCCGGCAATGTTGGCCCCGAGCCGTTTTTTAAGCCAATCGGAGTACATTTCGATTTGGCCGATGCGGTCGCGTGAGGGGAGCATCGCCAGGATGGGTTCAAAGAAGGGCCCGCCGACGATTTCGATACGGTGTTGGCGGACGAGTACGGCAATGCGATCGAGGTATTCGGGATGCACTTCGGCAAGCCATTCGACGAGGGAGCCGCTGGTATGGAGCGTCAGTTTTATGGCATTGTATCCTTCGAAAACATCAAGAAAGGGCAGATAACTTTCCTGATAGGCTTGTTCCAAAACGTGCCCGAAGTTCCCGATGGGCTGATGGTTGTGAATCGCGAAAATAAAACGGACTCTGTTCATGTAAGGGGGGGGGTTTTTCAGATGACGTGAAAACGTAACCGCATAATCGGCAGGTTTTGGGCGTTTCATGAGTTTTATTTGCGTCATTGCGTGAACGTCCGGCTACGCAAAACATCCTCGCGCATCTGCCGAATCAACGCATCCGCCGAATCAAACCGCTTCGACCCGCGAAGATACGATAAAAAATCAATCGAAATCCGCTCGCCATACAGGTCGCCCGAAAAATCATGCACAAACGTCTCTATCCTCGCCGACATCACGCCAAACGTCACATTAGCCCCAATATGCGTCGTCGAACCATACCGCTTGCCGGCAATCCAAGTTGCCGTCGCGTAGACGCCGTCCTTGGGCAAGATCGTTTGCACATTCTCAAAATTGGCCGTCGGGAACCCCAGCGTCCGGCCACGCCGTTCGCCCGAAACCACCGTGCCCGTCATCCGATAGGGATTCGGCATCAATTCATTGGCCTGCCCGATTTCCCCCTCTTGCAGCAACTGGCGAATCCAAGAACTCGAGATCGCCCGCCGGGCCGCGCCCGTACCAACCCGTACGGGCTCGACAATTTCGACGTCGATTCCCGCCTGCTGGCCAAATTGCCGAATCGTATCCGGCGTGCCAGATCGGCCGCGGCCAAACGAAAAATCCCTGCCCGACAACACCACCTGTGCCCGAAACAGATTTCGGATGGTTTCGCGGAAAAATATCTCCGCACTTTGCTGCAAAAATTCGGGCGTCGGCGTGATGACAACGACCGCATCAATTTGCCGTTGGCGGTTCTCTTGGCGGATCAACTCAATTTTCCGTTCGAGGGTGCAAATGGGCCGCAAGTCGGCATCCGGCTGGAGCACCGCGGCCGGATGCGGCTCGAACGTGACGAGAATTGCCGGAATTTGACGCGTTTGTGCCTGAAATTTGAGGCGTTCGACGATCTGCGAATGTCCGAAGTGCATCCCGTCAAATTTGCCGATGCTGATGGCACCGTTTCTTAAAATATCGGGAAACGCTGTCAGTTGCGTGATGATTTGCATAGGATGCACAACGACGGGGGACGCAAGGTAGGATGCTCGCTAAGGTAGGCAACGGGCGCATCGGCGTGAGCCGACTTGGGAGGCTCTCGTTAAGGTAGGCAGTCGACCGCCGGGCGACTGCGTCGGCGTAAGCCGACCGGAAGGTTCAATGTGCGGAGTACCGCAGTTGCCGCCCGGCGGTCGGCAACCTACCTTCAGCAACCGAATCGCACAAGGTCGGCAACCCACCTTGCCAGCACTTACCGTTTCGAGAACTGGGTGCCTTTTCGTGCTTTTCGGAGTCCGTATTTTTTGCGTTCGACTTCCCTGGCATCGCGTGTCAGGAGTTGGTGTTCCCGAAGTGCCGCTTCCGCCTCGGGATCAAATCGCTTGATCGCCCGGGCAATGCCCAACTTGCAGGCATCGGCCTGTCCGGTCGTTCCGCCGCCCTCGACTTGGATGAGGACGTCAAGTGCTCCTTCTTTCCCCGTGAGAATAATCGGAGCCAGGACGGTATTCCGCAGTTGTGTGGTCTTGAAATAGTCATCGAGTTCCCGGGCATTGATGCTGATTTGTCCGCTTCCGGGCCGAACGCGGACACGGGCGACGGACGCTTTCCGGCGGCCGGTGCCGAGATGATCACTTTTTCCGTTTCCTTCGATGAGATGATTGCCGAATTTTACCATGATGCCTGCCTATTTCGTTTCCAGTTCGAGTATTTGGGGTTGTTGTGCCTGATGGGGATGCTGTTCTCCGCTTTTGTAGACTTTGAGTTTTGCCAGCATTTTGGTCGCGAGTTTATTTTTGGGGAGCATTCTTCGGACGGCCTCGGTGAAGATGCGTTCGGGATAGCGTTCAAAGCGTTCGCGAGCGGTTTCGACGCGGAGTCCGCCGTAGCCGGTATACCAGGTATAGCGTTTTTGGTCGAGTTTTTTTCCGGTGAAGACAACTTTATCGACATTTGTAACGATGACGTAGTCGCCGGTATCGACGTGTGGGGTGTAGGTAGGTCGGTGTTTCCCCATGAGGATCATAGCGATTTCGCTTGCCAGTCGTCCGACGATTTTATCTGAAGCATCGACGAGGTGCCAATTTTGCGGCACTTCGCCGGGCTTTGCCATGTAAGTTTTTTGAGTAGTCATCGCTCGTTTTATCACCCACTTCGGTTGCGTGCCATTTTATCGCATTTTTCCGGTAATTAAAGGGGGTGCGGGAGCGAGCCAACGTGAAGATCAGCCCCGCGGAAGGTAGGCAGCCGACCGCCGGGCGGGTGCGTCGGCGATAGCCGACCGGAAAGTTCAAAATGCGGCCAAGACATCGGCTCTGTCGCAGTTGCCGCCCGGCGGTCGGCAACCTACCTGTCGCACGCGACTCGCCCCGTACACTCGCATCTACGGCTGCACGTACTGCTGCAGCAGGTTGCGAAGCTGAATATGCGCTCGGCAAAGCAACGACTTCACCGCCTGCGGCGATAATTGCATCACGTCGGCAATCTCCGCATAACTCATTCCCTCAAAACGATTTAACAATACCGCCATCCGCTGCCGTTCATTCAAAGCCTCGATGGCCAGCCGAACAGTTTCCCGAAGTTCAGTCTTGTCGAGTTGCCGAGCAGGCATCATTTCGCTTTTCGCCGCAATGGTTTCGGCAGGATTCACCGCCAATTCCGAATGCGTGTCGCTGGCCGACTTCCCAAATTGCTTTTCCGGCTTGCGTTGCTGTTTTCGCAGTTGGGTAACGGCAACGTTATTCGCAATCGTGAAGAGCCAAGTGGTGAATTTCGCTTTGGGATGATAGGTTTTGCGAGCCCTGAATACCCGGAGGAAGACATCTTGCGTCAAATCTTCCGCCATTTCCCGGTTGCCGAGCAGATGCCGAAAAAGCGATTGAACGCGTCCTTGAAATCGGAACATAAGTTCTTCAAATGCCGACGCATCATCCTTTTGGACGGCAAGCATCAATCGGATATTCGTGTCATACGCGGTTTGATTCATGGTTTCGGGCGTTCCGGTTCGCGAACGGCTTTATTTTATACTATCCAGAGCAAGTTTGTGCAATCGCAGGGTAGGTTGCCGACCGCCATCCGGGTGCACAAAGGTAGGCAGTCGACCGCCGGGCGACTGCGTCGGCGATAGCCGACCGGAGGATTCAAAATGCGGCAAGCCGCAGTTGCCGCCCGGCGGTCGGCAACCTACCTTCCGCAGCCAAACTCCTCCTTTCGCACGTTCGCAACAATTCCCGGGACTTGACAATCCCATGGGGAACACTATAATTACGGCATAATTCACGACGTGAGCAGGAATTTTTTGCGGCAGAGTCACCATGATCCAGATGCAGACCCGATTGAATGTTGCGGATAACACCGGCGCGAAAGAACTTATGTGCGTCAAAGTTCTCGGCGGTACTCGCAGGCGCTTCGCCGGACTCGGCGATGTCATCGTCTGCTCCGTAAAGTCCGTCATTCCCGGCAGTAATATCAAAAAAGGGTCCGTTGTCAAAGCCGTGATCGTCCGCACCAAAAAAGCAGCCCGACGCGAAGACGGCAGTTATGTGAAATTCGATTCCAATGCCGCCGTGCTCATCGACAACAACCGAAATCCGATCGGGACCCGTGTTTTCGGTGCCGTCGCGAGGGAATTGCGAGGTAAAGACGGGAAGCGGAAAGCAAAAGGCAAAGCCCAGGGCGAAGAAGGGTTTGTGAAAATCATAAGCCTTGCGAGCGAAGTAGTATAAGTTTAGCGAGTCAAACAATCATGCGAGTTAAGAAAGACGATTTGGTAATCATATTGTCGGGCGCGAGCCGGAATAAGGCCGCAACCCGCGACAAACGGTATCGCGTACTGTCCGTCGATAAAGAGAAGGGCAAAGTAACGGTCGAGGGTGTGAACGTGGTCCAAAAAGCGGTGCGTCGCAGTCGCCGGAATCCCCGCGGCGGAATGCTCTCGATGGAAATGCCGATCGCGATGTCCAATGTGCAGGTCGTCTGCCAAAAATGCGGCAAGCCGACTCGAGTCGGCGCCCGATTCGCCGAAGATGGGGCGAAATTCCGCGTCTGCAAAAAATGCGGTGCCGACATCAGCCAAGTTTCGCCCGCTCGGGTTAAGAAGTAAAGGACGAGCAAGCATCAGCGCAAGACATGATCGCAAGAGCATCAGCGCAAGAGCGGGGGGCGTGAGCCCCCCGGTGAGTTCGGGGCGGACCCGGGGGATGGAACCCGGGGGCTGACGCCCCCGGCTCATGAGTAGTGCCCCTGGCTCATGAGTGTGTTGTCGCCCGGCGGTCGACAACCTACCTTGTGTGTCGTCCGGTGGTCGAAAACCTACCTATTGTGAAACCAATCTTATGGCAAAAGAAGAACCAACAGGCACCGGCGTCGTCCTCGAAGCAGCACGACGCGAAAAACTCCGCAAAATCGAAGAACTCGGATGCGATCCCTGGGGACAACGATTCGATGACCATTCCGCCATCGGGACGATCCGGGCGATGGAAAATCAAATCATTCTCGATGAAACGACGCAGCAATCGACCGGCCCGAAAGTCCGTGCCGCCGGGCGAATCGTCCTCCAACGCAAAAAAGGGAAACTGATTTTCATCGACCTCTGGGATTGGTCGGGAAAAATTCAAATCCTCATCGGCAGCAATCAAGTCGGCGAACAAAATTGGGAACTCGCTCAATGCCTTGACCTCGGCGACATCATCGGCATCGACGGCGAATTGATGCGGACACGAACCGGCGAATTATCCATTGCCGCCACGAAACTGACGTTCCTGACGAAATCTATCGACACGCCGCCCGATAAGTTTCACGGTCTCAACGATCCTGAATTGCGTGGCCGAATGCGCTACGTCGACCTCATCCATACCGACGGCGTCCTGGAGCGGATGCTCCGCCGGTCGAAAATCATCCAATCCGTCCGCAGTACGCTTGCCGCGGAAGGGTTCGTCGAAGTCGAAGGCCCGACGCTTCATACGATCGCCGGCGGTGCTGCCGCGAAGCCTTTTGAGACGCATCACAACGCGTTGGACATTCCGCTCGTTTTGCGGATCGCGTTGGAACTGCATCTTAAACGCCTGCTCGTCGGCGGAATGGAACGCGTCTATGAACTCGGCAGAGTTTACCGCAACGAAGGAATCAGCCAACGGCATAACCCGGAATTCACGATGCTGGAACTGTATCAAGCCTACGGCGATTACCTGGCAATGATGGATTTGACGGAGAAAATCGTGCTGGATGCGCTGGGTGCCGTAGATGTTCGCGGCAACGGGGCGAACTATGTCATCCCTTGGAATGGTACGGAAATTGATTTTACGCCGCCGTTTGCCCGACGGACTTATGATTCGCTGATTGCCGAACACACCGGCATCGACCCGACGGACTCGGCCGCCGTCATTGCGTACGGCAAGTCGCTGAAGTTGGATGTTTCCGGCAAGCATTCGGATTTGGTGAAGAACGACATTTTTGAGGAAAAAGTCGAGCAGCACCTGCAGAATCCGACTTTTGTGATGGATTATCCGGCAAGCATTTGCCCGTTGACCAAACGGAAACGGGAACAGCCGCACATCGCGGAGCGGTTCGAGTTGTTCGTGCAGGGGATGGAACTTGCGAATGCGTATACGGAATTGAACGACCCGGATTTGCAGGCGGAGTTGTTCGGCCAGCAACTCGAAGGCCAAAAAGCGGAGGAAAGTATGGCCCGAATGGACAAGGATTTTTTACGGGCGATGCGTCATGGAATGCCGCCGGCGGGCGGTTTGGGTATCGGCATTGATCGTTTGTGTATGCTGCTGACGGATACGGCATCAATCCGGGAAGTGATCTTGTTTCCGCTGCTGCGCCCGGAACCGGGGGGCTAACGCGTATTTCAAATTACAAGGTAGGCACCCGACCGCCGGGCGGGTGCATCGGCGAAGCCGACTGCCCGGAACCGGGGGGCTAACGCCCCCCGCTCTTTGGAGGTTTCATTGGGTGGCTTCGAGCAGGCGAAGGGCCATCTCGAGTGCGTCCGGGCCGTCATCATGCGATGCCAACGGGAACGAACGCAACTGCTCCACCACCAACCGACACGAAGCAGAATCCGCACAAAACCGTAGCCGTTGCATCGCAAGATAACTGTCCAATCGGCGGATTCGCGTCTGCTTGCCGAGCGTATTGCGAATCGGATAACACACCGTACCCAGTAATTGTTTCTCAAATTCGTCGCATAACAACTCCTGAAACTGATTCGCCTCCACGCCGAATATCGTCGGACGATACTTGGCGTAAAGTTCGACGCCCTTGGCCACCAATTCGGAAATCGGCAACCGCTCCAAGTGCGCATCGACATAAAAGATGCCATCCTCGCACAACGCAACGTAGATGAATGCCGAATAATCGCCCAAAGCAGCATCCTTGCCCTTGCTCGGATCGAGCGCCAGCGCGGATGCGACGATGTTCCCGTTGGCCGCGTCGTTCGGCACATACCAAATGTGTTCCTCAAAATACTTTTCGGGAAACTCGCAGAGTTCGGGATTGATCGGCGAATTTTGTTTTTCCCGTTCAAACGAAGAGTATCCGCTTTCGACCCGCATCTTCATCAAATCGTACAGCGATTCCTGTTCCGGCCACAGCACGACGGCATCTTCGTCCATCGCAGTGCGGTTTTTTTCGTAAAATGCGTCGGCATCATCCCTGTTGATATACAGCATCTCCCATTCCGTCCAAAGCGGCATGTTTTTGGGGAACTGTTCGATGGCCCGGAATGTTTTGGAACGCCAACCCGGCGTTTGCAGCAGTTCCATCGCGATCGCTTCCCGATGCAGTGCCGTCGCCAAGTGAATGACGTTCGTGTTTTGGGAGCCTGCTTTGAGAATTGCATCGTGAAACCAATTTCGGCTTTTTTGCCGTGCGGGTTCCGACAAGGCATGGCGGTCGCTTTGCAAATCGTCGCAGATCATCAGGGTCGGCTTGTTTTCGGCACGCCGTCTGCCGCGTATTTGTTGGCCGGTGCCGTAGGCTTCGATGACTCCGCCGTTGCGTAATCGGATTGCCCCGGCATGCCAAAGATTGCCCTTACCGCACGCATCGGGATAGGCATCGGCCAGCAGGGGATTCGTCATCAATTCCGTCTTGATGTTGTCGAGATGCGTGTGTGCTTGGGACATGGTATCGGAGATGATCCAGATATAGGGTTCCCGTTGTGTGAGAATTTCGTGCAGCGGATAGGCGAGGGCGGCAATCGTTGATTTGGCGGAATTTCGGGGAGCGAGGATGTTCAATTTGGTGCCGCGTTGGTGGTGCAACTGGTCGAGTTGTTCGGCCAGCCAGCGATGCATGGTGGATGGCGGTTTGTTGAAGTGTTTGGGCAGGAAATGTGCGGCCCAATCGAGGAGGGAAGGGGCGAGCCGTTCCGTTTTGTGTTGTTTGAGGAGTTTGAGGAAGATTTTGCGTAGGGACATAGGTTCGCAGTGTAGCAAGCGGCGTGTCAGAAAGCGTGAGCCGGTCAATCCACGTGAATCAATCCATTGCCTTCACCGATGCCGTAGCGATTCGCATTGTGCAAAATGTGAAACCGCTGCCCCAACGGCACATTGTAGGCTTCGACTCCCGCCGACGTCGACCGCAGGGGATACGGCGCTGTATACCGATCCCGACCTTCCATCAATACAAAGAGCGAATCTACCCGATTCTCGACCGCCCAACGCAGCGAGACCAACGCACACGGATTCAGCGTCCAACCCGATGGCTCCTGCACAATCACGTCGAAAAATTCCGGCAAACACCCCGCCGCAACGCCCTCCGTATACTGCAAGTTCTCCATCGCGTGCAAGATCCCCATCGCAACCATTTTCCAATCCGCTCGGTGATCATGCTGCGATAACAGATTCAACGCATACGCATACTGGATAGCGACCCGGGTCGAAAGCACTCCGAAATGCAAGGGCAAACGGCGATGCGTCCCGCCAAATTTGCCGACCGCCCCATAAAGCATGTGTTCCCGTTGCGAAACCTGATAGATAAACGGCAAGCCCGCATAGGCAAAATGTGCCGCCCTTTCCAAATAATGAGCATCCCCGCTGTATTCGTACGCCCAAGTATAGAGCCAAACGAGCGATGCTGCCGCCTGCAAATCCGGCGTGTGAAAAGGCGTGTCCATATAGTATCCGCCGCGGGGGACATCGCAGCGCTCCAAAAACGCCAATGCATGCACGACCACGGCGAAAAGTTCATCGTTGCCCGTGATCCGGGCATATTCCATCACTTCCAGGGCTTGCATTGCCGTATAGCCGAAGGAACTCGCCGCCGTTTCCAGGTTGGGGAAGCGAGTCCGAAACAGGAAGGACCCATCGGGATTGGCCGTGGCCAAGATCTGCCGGATGGCATTTTCCCGATGCTGTTGCCATTCCACAATCCTGCCGAACAAAAAGAAGATCGCGTCGTTCGATATATCCGCTCCGCCGGGAATGACGGCGACGGGATTGCGTACTCTGCCGCCGGCGGCCTCCGTGAGTCGGGCCGAAGTGGATAGCATATCGGCAAAGGGCTTGCGTTGCCAATCCGGCTCGAGGGCGCGGCCCCATTGCCCGCCCATCTCGGATTGCAGACTCCCCGACAATGCTCGAGTGTAAAGTTGCAGTTGCTCCTCTTCCGTCCGCAGAAGCGTCGGCAATGCGGGAAAACCCTTTCGGGTAACGTGCGATTTGATGCCCCGAAACGATGCCGGCTCGTTGTCCGGCAAAAGCAATTCCAGCGATACATTCCACGATGAGTTTGTCGGCGATCCCATCAGCGAAAAACGGTGATCGTCCGTGTGGTCGAATCGGTTTGGCGTCGAAAAAGTCGGCTGCAATCTCGCATATTCCCAATACATCGCAACGCCGCCTTTCTCCGTTTCCTGCACGGCCAACGGCATCGTGATCCAAAGCGGATTAGGCCGCGACCGGTCGTTGAAAGGCCGAAGAACGTCGATTTCCGAAGAACTGGTTCCGCCGGGCCGTAAAAACTCCACGCCGGGAAGCAAGCCGCTTTGCAATTCGCCGAAAAGACGCACGACGGGGCCTTCGAGCGGCGTCCATCCATGCTCGCCCGATGCCGGAATATGATGAGGATTCCGTCCGGCAACGACGACGCCCGTATCGGGACCGAATGGATACGCCGGCAAAATCCCGCCGTCGGCCAACTCTTCATCGGCCTCGCCGCCTGCCAATGCGCCGCCTGCCGTCTCGCCGTCGCTGTCAGAAACGGGAGGCGTAAAAGCGGGATGCTTGTCGGTAATCTCGAAATTCAAAAACGGCGACACAATGCTGATGCGAAGCGAGACTTCATCGCTTTCAAATCGCAGTTCCCTTTCGTCGGAATCGTCGGCCAGCACAAAATCGGGAATGACGCCGTCGCGGTGAACGAGCGGAGCGATGATCCCGAAAAGTTCATCGCCCCGCCACAGTCGGGCCATTCGGCCATCGGGCGCGATTTCGACCATTTTGTCGTTGCCGAGCGACCTTTGGAGCCAATCGGTCTGTCCCTCGGGCCGGTACAGGAAAATCGGGAACACAATACTGGGAAACCCCTCGGGATGCAATGTCAGAGCAACGGCCGCGAGATTGCCTTCGGGGCGGATGGGAACGCCGATGTTAACGATTCCGCCTCGCAAGAGCGGTTCTTCCAGGGTTTGCCGGTTGCCGATGCGATAACGCAGCGGAATGAGCAGATTGTTGGCGACCGTAAAACGCAGCAGTTCCTGCCCGTCGTGGATAATGGGTTCGGCATGTTGCAGAGAGAGCGGCGGTCGGCTTCGCCGAGTGAGGCTCATAGAGAGGATTTCCCAGGAGCCGTCGGGCGCGGAGAAGCGGAACATCAGGCTTTCCAAAATATCAGGAACGGTGAAGTCGAATTGATAGGAGTGCCAATCGCCGTCTTCATTGAGCGTAACGGAAACGCTGTTGGCATCATCCCGGCGGAATGACCCGCGGCTTGTCCAAAAAAGGGCAACGGATGATTCCGTTCGTGTGCGGATTTCCATGGTGAGTCGGAAGTCGCCGCCGTTGAAATTGACTTGTCGGGCGATTTGCGGCATTCCTTGCAGGGCTTCGACGCGTAGGGCGTTGCCGCGGACGATAACACGGCAATTTCGTTCGGCGGGCCAATCGTGCCGGACGGCATTTTCATCGAATGTAACTTCGAAGAGCGTTTGCACAATTTCGACGTTTGCCGGTGCGTTGGTTGCACTGGAGAAGAGCAATCCGATGAGGAGCATTGTGCGAAGCCGCATGGTGGAGGTTATTATACCTAACAAGAGTTGCGTGCGCAAGAGCCGGGGGATGAACAAGAGCCGGGGGCGTTAGCCCCCGGGTTAGTCTACCGAACAAAACCAACATAACTCTCAACGATTTCATCGAATTGCTTAAATTGATCGTGATCCGTGTGCATCGGGTCGATCCCCTCCCAGCCGAGCACCGCGGATATTGCCTCAATATAAACATTTTGGGCCGATGCCATCTCGCCCATCTTCGCCAAAGCCTCTGCAACACGCCGCAAATACGGCCCCCGTTTCGCTAACAAAGCAATGACACTACGCTCCTCATCAAGCGTACGACGAGCAGCGTACCCATCAAGCGAATCCGCCTGAAATTGCAATTCGGCAAACCGACAAATGATCTCATTGCGGATATCATTCGCACGATTCGACCAAAAATCAGCCCTGCGGCCATCATATCTGAGCGGCTTGATCCAATCAATCACCTTCTGGCAAAGTTCCAAGGCCTCCAGATCGTACCCCTTCGTTATCAACAAGCAAACCACATCGGCAATCCGCACGGGCACTGCCGTATCGGGCGAACCATGCACGTCTCTCTGTTCGGTTGCGAAATCTCCCGTCGTGTCAATCAGAAAAGCAACTCGATACGATTCCATGGACATTTCCGCCTCGACCAGGAACGGCAACAAGTCCAACACGGCCCTTTCGCGCACCTCGGAATCGCCGATGGTTCGGGTCAGTTCCGATGCCTTTTGGAGAAGATTTTTTGCGGATTCCGAATCCCGTAACGGCGGCTTTACACCAGAAACGATTGCAAGAAGCAGATGCACTTTGGCATCGTTTGTGTCCAGCGACTCCATAAATTGGAGCGGCTGGAAGTCCTGCTTTCCATAGTTGCCGGATGCGGCCATATTGAGAATCATCGCCATCGTTTGCCGTTTTGAATAGGACATCCCAAATACGCTGCGTTGCACGCCGTCCCAGGACGTAAAACCCCCACTACTGACATCTTGCACGGTTTGTGCAAAACGCAGTGCTTCCTCGAATTCGCCGTTCAATGCGTATTTCACCGCAATCGCATATGCCGCTTGCGATTTTTGATAAGGCAACGTGATTTTGTCCAAAACGGCTTCCGCTCGCTCCATCAATCCACGCTGGACAAGACGCGTAACATAAGCCGCATAACTGTCATCGCGGAAATACCTGTCCATCCGCCCTTCTTCGTCTGCAGATTCGCCGTAGTGCATTTGGTGAACTTCAAAAGATTGGAAAAATTGTTCCGCATTTGCGGCTTTCTCCTCTTCATCTGCAAGATCATATTTGCGGAAGGCAACAGCAAGCAAAATATGGGCCTTGGGGGCATTATGCGTGATTGCGTGCGCCAAGGCCTGTGCATCATCCAAACGCCCGCGGCGAATGCGATCGTGTGCCAGTGCCAGCAGATGGGAATCCAAATGATGCCGACCGTCTTGCGGTAGGGCTTTGAGACGTTCGATCGCCTCTATGAGGGGTTCCCCTATTTTGAGCCATTCGGGCAGGTCTTCGTCTTTGGCGTCAAGCACTTTTTGGACGGCCTGTCGGGCTTCGTCGGGAGTCGGCATTTTCTTCAGCAACAACGGAAGCGGATGACGCCCCTGCCCCAGTTCCGCGAACTCGTTTGCGTAAAAATCAAATTCCGTTTCCAGTACCGGCAGGGGGATGGGAGCGATTTCACGGACGGCCGCCTCGACGCCTTGCTGGACGGCATCTAATTCCGCTTGCTGTTTCGCCCAAAACATCGTTTGCGTGAGGTAATCGCGATGGTCTTCAGGAACAAGTTGCAAAAATTTTGCAAACAGGGCATCATTTTGCATCTCGATACATAATCGGACTATCGCATTGGTCGTCATGTGATGCGTATAGTTGTCTTCACTTCGGGCACTTTGGAGCAAATGAAAAATCTCATCGAGCAACGGCGACTCCGTTTCGGTGGCGATCAAATTCTGGGCAATGGAACCATAGATGTTGATAAGGCTTGGTAAAACCCTATTCCCGCCGGCGTCCGATGCTTTTTCGACCATCGCGATTGCATGCCGATAGTATTCCTGCGACAGTTCCGTTTCGCCGATTTTGGCCAATCCCTTTCCCGTACTGACGAGGGCTTCGGCATTGTCGTTTTGCAGAGCAGTCTTCGCAGCCGCCGCGAAAAACGGGTTTTCGGAATAGCGGAATCCCTGCATTGCCTGTTCGATTTCACGCTTTCGCATGGCGGGTTCTTCCCGTCGCATCATAAACCACGGCAGGCCGTCGGATGTTTGTCCCGGCGGATTGCTCAATGCCAATTCCTCGCGGGTGAACGTTTCGGGATGGTCATACATTTCAAATTGATACCGGGTATCCGCAATGACATCCATCAATTTTAGTTTCATCTCCGTCCCTTCCTCGGCACCCCATTTCCGCATCAGTGCAAACGCAATCGAAAGCAGCCGGTGCGATTCCTCTTTGTCTCCCAACAGCAACGAGCATTTTGCAAAATAACAAAGAGTTGAAATCGGATTGCTTCCGGCATTGCGGTGATAGTTGCCGTCATCGAAAAAACCGTATTGGTCGAGCATATCGGCCAATTCGTCAATCTGCCGATTCGCATACAAATATCCAAAGACAACGAGGGCGTCTTGCGTATTCCCCTGAATGACAGGCAAGACGGTTTTCGCAGGAATGGAACCGGCTTGGATGCCGCCTTGAAGTTGATTATGGAGAAGTAATGTGAGCAGGTAGGTTTTTCGTAATTGACGGGGGTCGTAATCCGGGGGAAGTCCCGCCGTCGTGTCGGGCATCGTGCTCGCCCTGCCGGTAAATCGGTAATAAGCGAAATTCTCCCGGATTTTCTCTACGAACTCCTCTTCAAACATGGCCGGCGGAAAGTTTTCCCACATTTTGAGTGCCCGTTCCATGTCCCCATAGAAGGCACTGACCATCGCGATTTCAAATAAAACCAAATGCCGTTGGTTGACGTCCGCAATTTTTTGTGCGGATTCCACGGCCAAGTCGAAATCCTGAAACAGGGCTTGCGTTGTCGCGATGCAGGTCCAATTATCGGCAGGCATCCAAAAAGTGAGATCGCGATCCCACCAATTCCAGGGCTGCATTTCGCCTTGCAGGTCTTCGCGGAAACGCTCTCTCCCTTGCTGGTCTAATTCAAAATGGGCACAGAATCGGGCAATAATGTCCTCGGATTCCGCCAAAATGCGGTAATAATCATTGAGGTCTTTAACTTCTGCATGCTCTTTGAACACGAAAATCGGCAAGGCGACGTAGAATTCGGCATGGACTGTGCTTCGGCCTTCGTGGGGTTGCGGCTGTTGCTGAATCAGTTGTTCCGCAAGGTCAAAATCCCTGCGGAGTAAGAATTGTTTCAGAAAAGCGTAGCGCATCTGTTGGATAATGCCGGTCCCGCAGAGGCCGCGGTCAAGCCAGTGTCTTTCGTTATTGCGTCCCCAAAGATAGCCTGACCAAAAGCGGTGCTGTTGGTTTAATATATTGGCATTTTTCAAGCAGGCGGCCAGGAAGCGGAGTTGTTCTGTTTCCGGCAGGCGTTCGAGAATCGATGCAGCATCGGGAAGAAGGGTATTTTCGTAGAATTCTTCAATGATGATTTGCCATTGTTTGCGTTTTTCCGTTTCATCTTGCGTGTGGTTCAGGGCTTCGAGGGCATTTTTCAGTCGCTCATTTTCCTGCACGACCCCTTGGCTCGGCTGGAAACCATGGGAATAGGTTTGCCGTCTGAGGGAGTCGCGATTGTACTTTGCCTCGGCGAAGGGCAGCAAGTCTGCGGTATTGGTTTGCGTTGCCGAAGATGGTTGTCCCGATGCGGCAAGGAGGACAAGGGCAAAGACCACAAGGGGAATGGAGCAGGGCGTAACTCGCATATGTTGGTTTCCTTTGCGTGAGACGGGTGTATGCATTGTACCATTAACGGTGGCGTAACGGGAGGGCGCCTGCAAGTTCCAAATTAGGGAAAGAAGGTAGGCAGCCGACCGCCGGGCGGGTGCGTCGGCGCAGCCGACTGGAAGGCTCAAAATGCGGAGTACCGCAGTTGCCGCCCGGCGGTCGGCAACCTACCTCCGCAAGAGCGAGTAAGCGCACGAGTCCAGGCGCACAAAAAACCGGAGGCTTGCGACTCCGGTGGTCTGGGAAAATATATTATACCTCGTCACACAATCCCCTTCGCTCGACACGGAAAAACTCCCTTTCCTCCAATGCCTCCGAAAGCAATCGTGTAAAATTCCTCCTGTCGATCACACAAGTTCCTTCCTGGTGCCGATCAGCGTACGTAAACGTTCCGCCAGTAAAGCAGGATCAAACGGCTTCTTGAACGTTTCGTTAATACTCGAACGATCAAAACTCGCCGCCGAACCGTCGTCAGGCAAAAGCGCGATGAGAATCACATCACTAAATTCGCCGTTCCTTCGCAGGTTTTGACAAATTTGTACCGATTCCGTCTTGCCGATTGAAAAATCGACGATCACGCAATCAGGATGAAAACTCTCTGCTTGAATCCCTGCGTCGAATCCACTCGCTGCCACGCTGACCTTAAAGGACTTTTCGGGCGGCAATTCACGCGAGAGATTGTCAATCAAAATTTGATCTTGAGCAACGACCAATACCTTCGCGAAGATCCCGTCTTCGAGATCACCAAGTGGCATTCCATGCTCTTTCAGAAATTTGATTAAATACTCTCGCGGGATCCGGCGGTCTTGCGACCCAGGAATTCGATAGCCTTTCAATCGACCGGCATCGAACCACTTGCTCACGGTACGCGGGGCTACCTTGCATAACTTGGCAACCTGACCTGTTGTAAATACCTTCATTTGCAGGCTCTCCGATATTGCTAAAAATACTACGTTGCGTTCCAACGAGTTTCCGTTCGTTTGGAACAAAATTGCCCTTGTAGTTCACCAAGTCGCTCTGGACTTCCTTGTCTCGGACCTGGTAAAATCCTGGGTTAGGGCACCCAATTCTTGCTTCTTCTTCAAGGCGATCAGGGTCAATAAATCCTTTTTACTGACCCGTCAAAAAACCTATCGGCAATCTCGTTTTCGCAAGATTAGGAATTATTGGGAAAATCGTCAAAGATTGTACAAATTAACATTTTTCCTGCTTTTCCATCACTTCGTCGTGGATGCCGGTTTGGATGGGAACCATCCGTGGGGTTTGGCGTTATCGGTATGTATTCCTGGATTTCTGGGAAAACCGTTGGAAATCGTTCGACTACACCATTCCCTTCTATTGGAGTATCGGGCAGAACCGGAATCATACTTTAATGTTTGCGCGGGTTTTGTTGGAAAGTCGCATTTAGCGGGCGGGTGCGTGCTTGACAAACGCTCCGCAATCGTCTAAAATCCAAATCACCGTGTCTGCACAGCCTGCTTATTTTGTTTTCGATATCGAAAGCGTTGCGGATCCCGCTCTCGTCTCCAAGGTCCACTACGCCGGAAAAGTTCCGCCAGATGAATCTATCCAAAAATACCGAGAAGAACTGCTGGAACAACACCACTCCGATTTCATTCCCTATACCTTTCAGGTTCCAATTAGCATTGCCGTCGCGAAAGTTGCTGCCGATTTTGCCCTGCTAGACCTCGTCATTCTCGACGAACCAACATTTCGACCCCACGAAATATGCAGCAAGTTTTGGCGCGGTTGGCAAGCCTACAACAAACCCACACTCGTCAGTTTCAATGGACGCGGTTTCGATATTCCGATGCTGGAACTGGCCGCTTTCCGCTTCGGGATTTCCCTGCCGCAATGGTTCGCGATGGATACCCGATCGTTCGACCAACCGCGTTACCGGTATAATACAAAATCGCATATTGATTTGTACGACATCCTGACGAACCACGGTGCGACGCGGTTTGTCGGCGGATTGAACCTCGCGGCCAGCCTGCTCGGCAAGCCGGGAAAACTCGATACGCAGGGGTTTATGGTGCAGGATATGTTCAATGACGGCAAATTGGCGGAAATTAACGATTATTGCCGATGCGATGTGTTGGATACGTATTTCGTGTTCTTGCGAACGATGGTTTTGGTAGGGAATTTGTCGTTGACCAAGGAGCAAAGTTTGGTCAAGAACACTCGGGATTGGATCGAACGGCAAAGCGAAGCGATTCCGATTTATCAGCAATATCTGGCAAACTGGGGCGATTGGCGGAATCCTTGGGAAACTGCGGAGTGATGATGTAAGAGCAAAGTCTGACGCAAACTGACGTCTTCCGTGTTAGACTGCGGCAGTTATGTTCATGCGTAAACCCTTAACATCCCAAGAGCGTGGCCAGGTTTTGGCATTGCTTTCGGCAGGATATTCCCGAACGACGGCGGCGAAGTGCATTCATCGTTCGCCGACGACTGTGCAACGGGAAATCGAAGAGTGTTCTGAATTTGCCGAACAGGTTGCCAAGGCCGAAGAGGGCTCGGAAATGTTTTATCTTTCCTGCATTCGGCGTGCGGCCCTGAAGGAGCAGTATTGGCGGGCTGCTGCTTGGGTTTTGGAGCGTCGTCTGCCTGAGCGTTATGCCAGTAAGAAGCCGGAGAGTTTAACGGCTGAACAGGTTCAAAAATTCATGGCGGCTTGTTTGCAAATCATAGCGGAGGAGTTACCGGATGCGGAGCAGCGAGAGCGGATATTCAACCGTCTTGAATCGGAACTCCAATCGCAAGAGCGCTAGTGCAAGAAGTGCGAGAGCAAGAGCGGCGCGCAAGAGCCGGGGGATGCGCACGAGCCGGGGGCGTAAGCCCCCGGGTTGATCTATCAAAGAATATCATATGTCAAACCCGGGGGCTTACGCCCCCGGCTCTTGCGCAATGCCCCCGGCTCTTGCGCAATGCCCCCGGCTCTTGCGCTCGCTTGCTCGTGCGCTCGCGCTCCTGGCCAAATCGCTTACGGATCCTCCGCTTGCAATTCGTCGACCCACCAAAGTTTCGGCGATTCGCCGCCTCCCTTCGCCGCCTCCGCATACTCTATCGAACTAATACGATGCCGAAGCGATGCCGCACTCTCCCCGTCCGTAAATTGACGCTCCCGCAAACATTGAATCAAACCCGTATCCGTCAACAGGAAAATCTGGTCCGTCTCCATATTAAACAAGATATGGTCGAACCGCCGAACATCATACGCAAAAATCGACTGACCCGTCGCCCGGTCCAGGCAAACCAATCGGCCACGCCGGTCAATCACATAAATTCGGTTTTGCGAGGCGGAGACGAACCGCTGGACATTTTGGACGGCCCAACGCTCTTCGCCCGTCAGCAAATCAAAGGCATGCATCACGCCGGTTGATGTCGGAGCATAAACATCTTTTCCAATGACCGCAATCGGCTCCAAAAGTTGTCCCTGCGTCGGATACCGCCACCGGACGTTGCCCGTTCGGGCATCAATCGCAAAAACATACGCCGCCCGGCCGCCCGTAACGATGATGTCCGGCATTACAATATGATTCGGGTTCAATTCGTTGGCCGGATAGTGTTGACTATGTGCAGGCCGCGATACCAATTCCTTGTTTCCCGGCTGGTCAATCTGAATCGATCGGGTTTGGTCAACGAAAAACATTTGCCCTGCCGAATCGACGCGATATACCGGTGCCATTCTTTCTTCCGATAACCGCGAAATTCTTGCGGTATAGAGGAATCCCTGCTCCGTAACCCAAGTGATAAATTCTTGATGCGTTTCTTTGTCGATTTCGTGTGTCGGCAGTTCCGCTTCGTCGAGCACCCAGGAATAAAATTGCGACACGAGCAACGGTTTTGCCGTCAATATCCCAAACGCCGTCGCGGTGATCGGCAGCCGATGCGTGCTGTCCAAGATAAAGTGTTCGGCTTCCGTTTTGACATCTGCGTCCGGCCGGAGCAGCCGTTTTGCGTCTTCAAAGGCTTGGACGATTTTATCGAGTTCGGGATCGTTGACCATATTGACCGGTTCGACGAGGACGTGATCAATCCCTTCCGGCGGGTCCGGCGCGAGCGATTCCCTCAAGACATAGATCAGCATTGTTTGGTTGGCCATCGGGACATAGAGGTAATGTTCGCTCATTTCGCAGGATGCGGAAGCGGATTCCGGCAACGGGATATGCAAGAGCAACTTACCGGTTTGCCGGTTGAAGATGAATGCTTCCAAGTTGTTATGGACGGCAACGAGCCGACTGTTGACGGCAGGCTGCGTCAGCGGAATGTTTCGGCTGCTGACGGTACGGGACCAAAGCCATTGACCGGTTTCAGAATTGAGTGCATGCAGGATACCGTCGCTGGTCGTCAGGAACAGTTGATTTCCTTCGAGGAGGATATTTTGGATTTTCCCTCTTGCGGAATGGAGTTTGAGTTGGTGAAACCAAACGCGTTTTAGTCCGTGCGGATCGAGTTCTTGCTGGGAAAGCAGCGGAACGGATTGTGCCGTCAGGCTTACGGGAAAAGCCACGGGAAAAGCCAGGACGAGGCAAAGGATGAGCCAATAAAAGCGTGCGGGATGGGTCATGGACATGGAGGCCGTTTTCGGAATACGAATGGTTTTAGGATAGCAATAAAGGAAAAATGCGTCAAGAGCGAAATTGTCGGCTGCCGACCGGGATGAATCTCCCGGAAAGTTCGCTATAATGAGGGGCAGAATCCTATGTCCGCAAAGAAACCATCGGCCAACCCCTTGCGAATCGGCACCCGAGGCAGTGCGCTCGCACGATGGCAAGCAAATTGGGTCGCCACGCAACTCCAAGCACACCACGTCGCGACGGAAATCTGCATCATTCAAACCAGCGGCGACCTCGTGCAAAACGAACCCATCGTCAATATCGGTGCGCCCGGCGTTTTTACCAAGGAAATCCAACGAGCCCTGCTCGAACATCAAGTGGACCTTGCCGTCCACAGTCTCAAAGATTTGCCGACGGAACACATTGCCGAACTGTCGCTCGTCGCCGTACCGAAACGCGAATCCTACCGCGACGCATTCGTTTCGCTCATCGCGGAAAAAATCGAAGATCTGCCCCGCGGTGCGAGAATCGGGACGGGAAGCGTCCGGCGAAAATCGCAAATTTTGCATCATTTCGGCGAACTGTACCGCATGGAAGACATTCGCGGAAATGTCGAAACACGGTTGCGGAAAATGGAGCAAGGGGAGTATGATGCTTTAATTCTTGCCGAATCGGGCTTGGTTCGGCTCGGTCTCGAAAAGTCGATTCGGTCGAAATTGGAGCCGCCATTCTTTTTGCCGGCCGTGGGACAAGGCGCATTGGGTTTGGAGATTCGCCGTGCAGACCAGCGGACGGCGGAATTGCTGTTGCCGTTGAATGATGCCGCAACGTTTGCCGCAACTTTAGCGGAACGGGCGATGCTCCGTGAACTGCAAGGGGGCTGTTCCGCTCCGATCGGCGCATTGGGAACGGTCGGGCATTCGACGTTGACTTTGCATGGCCGTGTGCTTTCGTTGGACGGCAAGCACATGTTCGATGCCGTGCAGTCGGCAAGCATCGCGGACGATCCCGAATGCCTGGGCAAGGCCGTTGCCGGGGAGTTGCTCTCGCAGTTGCGTTCGCAAGGGCAAAAGTTGGCCTCTACTCACGCCGGAGCGGATTGACCGGAAGAGCAAAAATCGACGGTTTATCCCCCAAATGCTCAATCTGGATGAGCCGTTGACGCGCCCGTTCGGCAAACTCCGTCTGCGGGTACTCCGCCACCAAACGATTGTACGACAATCGAGCCGCGTCATAATGCCGTTTCTTAATATCCCAAAATTGTCCCGTCGCCCAAATCTGTTCGGCTTCCTTGTTCAAAATGCTTTCCTTGAGCCCTAAAACGGCCTCCTTGTCTTCGCTGTCCAACTCTTCGCGGAATTGCCAAGTCATAATTTCCGCCAGTTTCCGAGCCTCTGCCAGCGTATTGCTCGGATGTTCCGGGCCCAAATATGCCCGCGTTCGGGCAAACAATTCGTTTTCATACGCCTTCGCGAGATGCGGACTCGAAGGATGATCCTCCCGCAAACGCTGGTAATAAAATGCTGCCTGATTGAAATGGTCATCCCCTTGATGCCGGCCCCGTTTTAAGTAAGCCGTTGCCAATGCCATCAAGGCGTCATCCGAAACAGGCCCCATCGGGTCGTGAATAAAAATCGTTTCGTACGCCTTTTTGGCAAAGCCGAATGTGTCGTAATTCGGCAACGACCGATTCCAGAAACTAAAAAACGTTCGGCTGCGTTCCGCTTCGCCTTCCCAGTATTGACCGATTTTGAACAGCCGCCGTACCGCATTGTCGACGTGTTTGGAGTGTTGATATTTGATGACGAGCCGTTGATAGGCCGAAAAAGCACTGGGGTAATCATCGGCGAAAAAATAACACTCCGCGGCAAGGTGCAGTGCATCTTCTTCCAACACGGAATCCGGGAACCGTTTGGCCGCTTCGATAAAATGCTTGGCGGCTTCGATGTTTTTTTTCTGATCCCGTAAATCTGGGTTGGAAAGCAGAATTTCGCGGCCCTTTTGCATGGATTCATTGGCTTTATTTTCATCGGGGCCCATACCGATGCGTTCACGCATGCGGCTGACCAAGTTTCCGGGATCGAGGGCCGACCAGTCGAATCCTTTTTGCGGAACTTCTTTTCCCCAATCCCAATCGTAATCGGACGTATCCGACTGCAATCGGGCGGCAACGTGATCGTATCCGACTTGGCGGATAATATCTTGTTCGAGGTCTCTTCCCCGATTTCGATTGACAAAGGGCCCTTCCCAGGGATTGAGCGGTTTCAAGTAATCCGGCATGTTATCCCGGGTTGCCGTCGCCAATCTTTGGATTCGTTCCCTTTCGGCATCGGTCATTGTTTGATTGGCCGTTTCGGATGTTGGAGCATTTGGGGCAAAGGGATTGGCAAATCCCGACTGGGACGGTGCCTGAGTTGCGTGCAATGCTTGAAAAAAGGGATCATCCGGCACGGCTTGCCCGAGATAATGTTCGTTGTTTTTTGACGCGGAGAGCCAATGCGGACTGTGGGTGGATTGGCAACCAAGCGTGAATACCAACAGAACAAGGACGGCAAAACCGGTATGTTTCATCATTGGACCGAAAATTAAAAGCATACCGGGAAATGGTAGCAATTCGGCGTTTTTAGGGCAAGAGCAATAACATCGGGCACTGGGCATCGACTTTCCGGTCCATCGTCATTCCGGCGAAAGCCGGAACCCAGAGGAATCGGCTTCACACGCAATGCCTGGATTCCGGCTTGCGCCGGAATGACGAGAACGCCCGTATCATCAATTCGAGCCCCGGGGGACATGCGGCTGGGCATCGACAAAGAACGCTCAATCGGCTATACTGGCACCGTTACAATACGCTCCGCAAAATGTCAAAATACTCGATCGCTGTTGCAATGTTCCTGCTGCTGGCAACGAACTTTGCCAACATCCACGCTGCCGACTGGCACCTGTACCGAGGCGATGCCGCTGCAACCGGACAGGCCGAACAAAACATTAAACTGCCCGAGAATCTCAAAATCGCCTGGGAAAAACGACTCGAAAAAGGGTTTTTTGAAGCAACACCCATCATCGTCGGCAATTCCATCTTCGTCGGCAGCAGCGACGAAGGAATGCAGGCATTCGACTTGCAAACCGGCAACGTCAAATGGACGCGGGCCATCGGCAATGACGTTGCCGCTCCGGCCGCCTATTTTGAGGGACTCGTCTTTGTCGGCGATATTCGCGGTACTTTGCACGCCCTCGATGCAGAAACCGGCAACGTCAAATGGACATTCAAGGCCAAAGGTGCCATCGACAATAGTCCCAACATTGATTCGCAAACCAAACGCGTCCTCATCGGCTCGCAGGCCGGTACGCTCCACGCCTTGGAAGCACAAACCGGAAAATTGGTCTGGGAATACGAAACGGAAGACCAAATTCGCTGCTTCCCTTCGATTTCAGGCCGACATTGTTTCGTGGCAGGCTGCGATAGTTATTTGCATGTCGTCCATCTCGATACGGGCAAGGGCGTCAGCAAAATTCCGTTGGAATCGCCGACGGGTTCAACTCCGCTCATATCCGGCGATTTTGCCTTTGTCGGAACGGAAGGCAACGAATTTTTGGGGATTGATTGGAAAAACGAAAAGGTGCTTTGGCGGTTTGAGATGCGACAGGCGGTGCGTTCTCCGGCGGCATATAAGGATGGAACCATCATTTTTGGCGGAATGGATCGCACGGTGTACGCATTGGATTCCAAGACGGGCGTGGAGCGTTGGCGGTATGTTACCCGGGGCAGAATCGAAGGCGGAGCGGTAATTGTGGGCAACAGGGTGTATATTCCGTCGATGGATTCTTCGTTGTATGTGTTGGCATTTCAGACGGATGAGCGTCAAGTGGAGCGATTGATCGGATCGATCGAAGTAACGGGTCGGCTTTCTACTTCGCCGGCGGTCGTTGCAGGTCGGATTATTTTGGCGACTGACGAGGGCGTGCTGACGTGTTTACGGGAGGAGTGATTCGGAGCGATCACGCAAGAGCCGGGGGCGAGCGCACGAGCCGGGGGCGTTAGCCCCCGGGTTGGTCTATCAAAAAATATCATAGGTCGAACCCGGGGGCTAACGCCCCCGGCTCTTGTGCGTACACCCCGCGACTCGCTGCCTACTCCGCACAGCGGAAGCCGATGTCCTGAAAAGATAATGTTTGCGGTTGACTGCCGCGTGCCGTCGTGCGATAGCCCGCATCCGTATTCTCCGCACTCAAAAAAGAACCCCCACGAATTACCCGAATCGGCACCGTGTCCGCTCCCGCTATCATCTCGCTGGTATACTGCCCCCCCTCCCGACGCAATGTTAACCTCGCAAGCGTTGCAAATTCGCCGTCCTCCGCCGAAGGCCCCAACGGATTGTCCAACGAAGAACGAAAATAATAGTCAGCCGCATACCGATCCCCACACCATTCCCAAACATTTCCGCCCATATCAAACAAGCCGTACCGATTAGCCGGAAATGACCCAACCGGTGCAAGACCCAAAAACCCGTCCGCTCCCGTATTTTCCGCCGGAAACATTCCCTGCCAATAGTTGGCGAAGTATTGCCCTGCGGTTTGGCGTTGATTACCCCAGGGATAGCGGGCATCCAGCAGTCCGCCCTTTGCGGCATATTCCCATTCCGCTTCGGTGGGCAACCGCTTGCCCGACCAACGGCAAAATGCCAGCGCATCATCCCAACTCACATGCACGACGGGCAGGTCAAGCATTGCCGTCATCACGCCGCCGTCGATGTCCGTCAAAAGATTGCTTCCCAACGGATTGTGCCAACTCACGCCGACCATCCGAACCCAGGCTTTGCGTTCATCGTTGAACACAAAACTCCAACCGACCTGTTCGGCTGTCGTTTCGTATCCGGTTTCGCGGACAAACATCTGAAACTGTCGGTTCGTAACCTGATAGACATCCATTTTGAACGGAGCGAGTCGAACTTGGTGCATCGGGCGTTGATCCCCTTCGGGTGCGGTATTGCTTCCCATCCGAAACGTCCCGCCGGGCAGGGATTGCATTGGCGCGATGGCATCGAGTTGTGCTCGGTCGGCAATCGGCGGGATGGATTCCGATGACCGAACGCGATTGGCCGTTCCGCGCGTTGGGATTTCTTCCCGGGTAAGCCGTTCACCGCGTTGCGTTGGGGCGGTATGGGCATCGGCAGGCTCGATTTGTCGCCAACGGGACCGCATGTCGTCAAAGATCTGTGCATCGAAGGCGGGCGAGTTTTGCGGAGTGTCATAATCGGCAAAAATATCGGTCGCGATGTGGTTCGGCTGCGGTTGCCAAAGGGAGAGCGAAACTTGATACCAAGCGATGACAATCGCCGCGATGAGCAGGGCCAGCCAGGCGGCAATTTTGAGTAGGGTATCGTGCATTTGACCCATTCCTATTATACCGCTCCCATTATACCGCCGAGTTGCCGGAGGGGCAATCGCGTTAAAATCGTCATCCCGGCGAAACCGTCATCCCGGCGGCGATCGCGTCCGGCAACGGGAATCGGTTCTCATACAACGCCTTGCCGATGATGCAAGCCGAAAAACCACGCCGGGCAAGTTGCTGAACATCCTCCAACGACGAAATCCCGCCCGATACGACGAGCGGAAACGGCACCGCACGGCGCATCGCCTCCATCTCCTCTATGTTGGGCCCTTCCAGCATCCCGTCTTTGGCAATATCCGTATAAACCAGTGCCGATAACGGCAATTCGGCATACCGTTTGGCCAAATCCGTTGCCGGCGTTTGACTGGTTTCGAGCCAACCTTCTGTCGCGACAAAACCATCGCGTCCGTCGATACCGAGCACCAATTTTTGCGGAAAGCGTTGGCTCATTTCGCGAAACCAGTCCGGTTCCTTATGGGCCAGCGTCCCGATGACCAGGCGATGCACGCCGGCATCGAGGTAATTTTGAATTGTCTCCTGATTGCGGATGCCGCCGCCGACTTCAATCGGGATGGCGATGCTTTGGGCAATTTCGCGGATTACGGCAAGGTTGGTCGGCTTTTTGTCTTTTGCCCCATCGAGATCGACGATATGCAGGAATTCAGCACCGTGTTGAACCCAATGTTTGGCCATATCGACGGGACTGTCGGCATAGATCGTTTCTTGGTTATAATCGCCTTGTTGCAGGCGGACGCATTTTCCGTTGCGAATGTCGATAGCGGGCAGAATGAGCATTTGGGCATTGTATTGGTTTTCGAGGGCCTGTCAAGAGAAGATCGCAAGAGCGGCGGGCGTTAGCCCGGCGGTTTTTCGGCCGCGTTGCAACCGAGGACAAAATGTGATAGAATTCCCGTATCTGATTACATTTCATCCAAACCAACCATAATGCGAATCGTATTCATCGGCCCTCCCGGCGCAGGCAAAGGAACCCAAGCGGAAAAAATTATTGCAAAATACAAACCAGCACACCTCTCGACCGGCGACATGCTCCGAGCCGCACGGGATGCCAAAACGGAAATCGGACTCGAAGCCGATAAATATATGTCCAGCGGACAACTCGTTCCCGATGACGTCGTCATCGGCGTCATTGCAGATCGGCTCAAAAAAGACGACTGCAAAGCCGGATACCTGCTCGACGGTTTTCCCCGAACCATCGCCCAGGCGGAAGCCCTCGACAAGATGCTTGCCGAAGCCGGCACGCCGCTTGATGTCGTGTTGGAACTCAAGGTTCCCGACGAGGAACTTTATACCCGTTTGTCGAAACGGGGCCGAGCCGACGATACGCCGGAGACGATTAAAGAACGCATTGCCGTGTATAACAATCAGACGAGTCCGCTGCTCGACTACTACGGCAAAAAGGGCCTGCTCAAAACGATCGAAGGTCTCGGGACGGTCGAAGAAATCTTTGCCCGAATCGAAAAAGTTTTGGATGCTCCCCAAGGTGGCTGCGGTTGCCGATGTACGTCGTAGAGCGAATTTCAAATTGCCCCGGCTCCTTTTTCGTCATTCCGGCCCAAATGCGTGAAACCAGATGCGTGAAATGTTCCGCTTGCGACATTCGGATCAACGGACGCTGGCCATTGTGCTGGCCATTTTTGCCTCGCTCCTGTGCTGGAACTTGGGAGCGGGCGGCCGGGAAGTGTGCGAACCGAAGCAATACCGGTTCCGAATCGACATTAACACGGCAACGGCGGGCGAACTGCGAACTTTACCGGGCATAGGGCCGAAACTGGCCGAAGGCATTATTCAATACCGCGATGAGAACGCTCCGATTGAGGATTTCAGCGAAATTTTGAATGTCCGGGGCATCGGGCCGAAAAGATACGACGCGATGGAACCCTATTTTCGGGAGTAGCGAGTATTCAACTTTGCTCTGGACAAAAAGTTATCATCCCGGCGAAAGCCGACTTGGGGAAGTGCGGAGTACCGCACGCAGCCGCCCGGCGGTCGGCTGCCTACCTTTTCCGGCTTGTGCCGGAATGACACGGTTTCCGAACAAGTCTATTCTGATATAATGGGGTCAATATGTCTTCTCCGTCCGCCAGCACGCCCTCCTCCATCGACCAAGCACTCGAAGCAATCAGAGCCGGAAAAACCGTCATCGTGATGGACGATGAAGACCGGGAAAATGAAGGAGACTTCGTGTGCGCCGCCGAAACCATTACCGACAGCCAAGTCAATTTTATGCTCCAATACGGCAGAGGGCAAGTCTGTATGCCCATCCTGCCGGAAACCTGCAAACGACTTGAACTCGCTCCAATGGTTTCGCACAATACCGCTCCGCTCCAAACCGCCTTCACCGTTCCCGTCGATCATATCACGAACCGAACCGGAATTACCGCACAAGAACGGGCCGATACGATCCGGGCAATCATTGATCCCAACAGCAAACCTGCCGATTTCGTTCGGCCTGGCCATCTTTTCCCGCTCGAAGCCAAAGAAGGCGGCGTGCTTCGCCGAGCAGGACACACCGAAGCCATCATCGACTTGGTGCGCCTTGCCGGTATGCTTCCCGGCGGCGTGCTGTGCGAAATTTTAGACGATACCGGCAACCGAGCCGACCGCGAAACGCTCTTTGCGCTTGCCAAACAGTTCGATTTGGAAATTATTACCATTAGGGAACTGATTAAATACCGGCGGCGTATTGAAAAAATCGTAACGCGGATTGCCGATGCGGATTTGCCGACGAAATACGGCAACGCACGGGTTTACATTTACTCGATCAAGTATGAGCCGGAAGAGCCGATTGCCATCGTGTTTGGCGAGCCTGCCGTTGCGGACGCACCGCTTGTTCGCCTTCATTCATCTTGTTTTACGGGCGATTTGCTTCATTCGTTGCGATGCGATTGCGGCGATCAATTTCATCGGGCGATGCAAATGATGAGCGAAGCCGGCAGCGGAGTGCTTGTGTATATGCCGCAGGAGGGCCGGGGAATTGGATTAGCGGAAAAAATTAAGGCATACAGTTTGCAGGACAGCGGATTGGACACGGTCGAAGCGAATTTGGCTTTGGGGCACAAGGCGGACTTACGGGATTACGGTATTGGCATTCAGATTTTGAAGGACATAGGATTGAAGCGTATTCGGTTATTGACGAACAATCCGAAGAAGACGGATGCGTTCATTTATGGAGGATTTGATTTAGCGGTCGTCGATCAGGTTCCGATCGTATGTCCGTCGAATGCGCATAGTGAGCCGTATTTGGCGGCGAAGCGGGACAAGATGGGCCACAAATTGCCGTAATCGCAGCGGAACAAAACAAAATACACCCTAATCCGCAAAACTCAAAAACACCGCCGCGGCTGCAATGCACGCCGTCTCGGTGCGGAGTATGCGTTTGCCTAAATCAAACGGGACAAAACCTGCCCGAAGAACAATCGCAACCTCCTGCTCCGTGAAACTGCCCTCCGGTCCCGCCAAAATGGTGATTTTTTCAGGCATCGGAATACCCGTCAAAACCTGCCGCGAAGTCGTCTGACCGACATTCCCCAACGCGACGGGATGAAGCAAGTATTTCGTCTGCATTGCCAAATGTTCGTGCAATTTGCCAATCGGAACTTCGTTGGCAATTTCCATCAGGACATTCCGGCCGCACTGTTTGGCGGCTTCGATGACATACCGCCGCAATCGTTGGACAACGGCATCGTTCGCCCGGGCAACACTGCGTTCCATTTGAACCGGAATGAATCGGGCTGCACCCAATTCGGCCAGTTTTTCGACGAGAAACCGTTGCCGATCGCCCTTGGGGAGAGCCGACGCAACGGTCAAGCGAAGTGTCGACTCGATCTCATCGGCAGATGTCTGCGTAATGCGGATTTGCAGGCCGTCTTTGTGCAGGGACTCGGCAATTCCGCGGGCACATTTCCCGGTTCCATCGAAAAGGACGAGGGCATTGCCGACTTTTCCACGCATCACCTTGCTGAAATGGTGAAATTCATCGCCGGCGAGCCAGACGGCATCGCCGTCCCAACGGGAAACGGCAGGGTCTACGAAGAATCGATCGGTCATATTCGACGGGGCATGAAACTTGTGCGAAACACGGTTATTCCAATGGATACGCCCTTAAAATATGTCAAGCCGGAAATGATTTCCCCGATGATAACGCCGTTTTGAAGGATAAAAATTGATCCAAGTCTTGTCGTATGCCGGAACACGCATTTCGGCCGGATAGCGATGATACAGATTCGGAGCGCTTTGATAATGTTCCGGCGTATTGAAATTGTGCGGATAATAGACGTAAGGGTAATGATAAAACCGTTGCCAATCTTGCGACTGGGACGTCGCCCATTGTTGACCGTACGCTTGTTGAGCCGAAGCGGACTCGGAAACCAGGAACAAGCAAAGCGAGCAAAGAACGGCGAACGAAATGCGACGGAACATAATTGAGCCCCCTAAATATGGTTTTACCATTGATACACCATCAGTATCGTCGATCGTGGCAGGCAAACTTGAATATTTTCGGGGGAATAACCCGGAGGCTAACGCCTCCGGCTCTTGCGCCCTCGCTCTTGCGCTCATTCGCTTGTGCGCGCTCCCGGTGTTTGCGAAATCTTTACGAGAAACATCTCCAACAGCAATCGCGGCTCGCTCCGACTCTCACCCTTCAAATCAAGATCCAGTTGCAATAACCATTGCGATAACTTCACTCCCCGTTGCCTGCCAATATGCAACAACTGCTTCTCCGTTTTGTTGAGAAAAAATCCCTTGACGCCCGCCTGCTCCAATGCAGCCCGAACAGAAATCTTGCCCCGTTGCCGTTCCGCATTTAAGATAATTTCCGTAGCGGCAGCCAATTTTCGGAGCGTTGCCGATATTTGCGCCAAAATCCCAACCGCATTTTCACCGGCCAATATCAAGGCATTCAGTTGCCGAACCGCGAGCGTCGTCTTCCCCTCCAAAGCCAAATCCAACATCTCAAAAGCCGTCCGCGACCGCCACGACCCCACGGCCTGCTCCACCAATTCCGGCGTGATTCCCTTACTATCCGCGACCATCAACGACAATTTGGCCAATTCCTGGTCGAGCAATCCGTGTTCCAAACCGACCCGTTCAACAATCATCGCCGCCGCTGCCGGATCGCACGGCATCTTGTAATGATGCTTGGCCCATTGCGCAACCCAATTCGGCATCTCCTTGTCGGTAAGCGTTTTGGCTTCGATGATGAGGCCCGAACCGACAAGTTTTTTGTACAAATTCGTGTTCGATGCGAATGTTTTGAGTTGCAAAATCAGCACGGTCTGATGGGAAGGCTTCGCAACGTAATTTTCGAGTTCCGCCCGATTTTTGGTAACGAACGAGTCGGCATCATCAACGCGGACGACTCGCCGGCCGCCGCCGAACATTGCGGTCGTGTGGAGTTCGCGGTAGACGTCCTTGAATGCGGCCGTATCCCCTTCAAAAAGGCTCATCGCGAATTCGGCATCTTCTCCGGCAAGCACTTGATCGCGGATATGTCGAACGGCATTGGCCCGCAGATACGCATCATCTCCGAACACCACGCAGACGGGCATTGCGGGGAACTTGCCGACGTTCCAAAGATAATCATGGACGGAAACAGGCTTCATCGGATTCCAGTTTAGCACAAGGCCCAGCAAACTGCAAGGAACGGAACCCTTGCAATAAATGCCCTGTTCCGTTAGAATCACCCGGCATGTTCGAATGGCGTTTTCGGATCACACCCGGAATTATTCCCCAACCCTTTCTGGAAACGGCCTACTTCGCCGGTTGGGGACGCGTCCCCCAATTAACACTGGCAACCGTCCAACGGCACGAACTCATCCTCTATTCCGAGTCCTACACCAGCGGAACCGTCCACGTCCCCATCTTGCATCCGTCGGTCGGCGTCTTTATGGAAGCCACCGAATCCCTGCTCGGACGCAGCGAACCCTACTTTCTGCTGCGGGAACTCACTCGCGGGGCTTTCGGACGACTTTACCGCCGACTGTTCGATTGGAAAATGCTCGGGTTCAGGCAGCCCAAGGAACTCGACGAGCAAGTGCAGCAACTCGCCAAACATTTTTCCAGCCTCATCGTTCAAGACTCTTTTTCGTGCGACCTCGAACAGGAATTTGTGTTCATTTTGAACGAACTCGCCCCGCTCATCGTCCATGAAAATAGGCATTTTGCCGAACAATCCCTCGCCTGGAGAACGCGAAACGGCAACCGATTGCCCGTCCTGCTCGGAATCGGGATGAATGCACAGCATCCCGAAACGCCCCATCCCGAAACGCTGCACGAATTCGATGCCTACGCCAAATTGCTGCAAGATTCCTTTCATCTCGCGTTGCCGATGCCGACTTGGCGGGAACTGGAACCGCTGCCAGGACAGTTTCACTGGGAACGCTTGGAGCAAAAATTATTAGCCCCGAGCCGATTCGGGATGCGTGTTGTGCTTGGTCCGCTCCTTTCGTTCAGTGCGGACACGTTGCCGTATTGGCTTTTGCAGAGTTTGACCGAAGAAGACAGTTTCGAGACGGAAGCAATCCGTTTTGTCAATTCCATCGCGGAACGGTACGGCTATTTGGCACATAGTTGGATTTTGGCCAATCGGTTTTCATGTCCGTCGCTGCCGGAAATCCCGCCGGATCGTTCGCTGGCATTGACCCGCGTGTTGGCACAGCAGTTACGCAAACGCGGTATCCAAACGCCGATGATGGTTGGTATCACGCAGCCCTGGGGCGAATACTCTTTACGGCATCTTGACAGTTGGGAGCAGATTCGGGTAGCGGAAGCCCTGCTCAGTTTCAAGGATATTGACGCTTTTTTGCTCGAAATGGATTTCGGCTTCGATTATCGGCAAACTTTCCCGCGAGACCCGATGAGCATTGGAAATATGATTGACCATTGGAGTTTTCTCGGGAAAAAGGTTTATGTTTCGCTATCGATTCCGAGTGCAGGAACTCCGATCACGCGGAATCAAGAACTCCCGTCGGAGGCTCCTTGGTCGTTGGAACGGCAACGGACTTGGACGGAGATGCTTTTGTTGACGTTTTTGGGTAAACGGGCGGTACGGGGGATTTTTTGGACGTGCATGAGTGATCCTGCTCGGCCTTCGGATTTTGCAACGGAGTACGATTACGGATTGCTTGACAGTCATCAAGTTCTCAAGCCGGCATTTCGGCATTTTCGGGCGGTGCGAAAAAATTTGTTGCAGGATTAGCGGGGGTGCGATCGCGCAAGAGCCAACGATTGCGCAAGAGAGGGCGCGCAAGAGCCGGGGGCGTAAGCCCCCGGGTGGTCTATCAAAGAATATCATATGTCGAACCCGGGGGCTGACGCCCCCGGCTCTTGTGCGCGCTCGCCCCCCCTAGTTGACATTCCCGGGCGAACATGCTACATTGCCAACAACATATGTTCATCCAAACCAAAAAGGAGAGTCAAACTATGCAAGACTATCGCCGCAAAATGTTAAACTGGGGGGGGGGGGGAAATTTAGGAAAACAGAAACCGCCCCCCGACCCCCCCCCAAAACCGGGCTTC
>Ga0099364_10001521_pt1 | contig 37884 bp, 34 predicted proteins | sample TergutTh196P3_FD_73070 | JGI IMG/M metagenome (GOLD analysis project Ga0099364, IMG submission 73070) | Microcerotermes parvus P3 segment gut microbial communities from Pointe-Noire, Republic of the Congo - Th196 P3 | ecosystem: Host-associated > Arthropoda: Insects > Digestive system > Gut ... | reverse complement strand
TTATCAATTTTCACGCCAAAAGTATTCGTTATGGGAGCATTGATGCTGCTGCCGCTTCTTTCATGAAGGTCGGCGCAAAAATGCGGTCCGTAGGCAAGGAACATCTTTCTCATTGCGCGAGTAACAGGAAGGTCCAGAAGCATGTTGTCGCGGTTAAGGTCTCTCGCTTCAGGCTGAGGCGTCCATTGAAGGGCTTGAAGGTCGCGGCTTTCCCTTCGCGGCGCTTTAGCTCCATCCGCGCAAACGCGGGGAATTAATATTACGTTGACCTTATCAAGGTAATCATTATATCTGCCTCTTGCAAGGTCGTTCGCCAAAGCGATAACTCCCTCTGGTCCAGAAGTTTCGCCACCGTGAATGTTGCCCTGAATCCAGACAAGTGGTTTCCCTGTTGCCGCAAGCCCTGCGGGAGTGCGGTCAGCATTTCTGGAGAAAATCAAAAACGGGAACGGGAACCCTCTTGGGATCTCGCCAAGGTACTCTACTGTAAGGTTGGTTGTGGGCAGAGCTTCGATGAAATTGATCAATTCCGTTTGCGTGGTGTACATAGCGCGTCCAAGACTTGCCGGAACAGTTACTCCGGGATTGTCAAGCATAAACTGCCACGCGGCTTTTTGCTGACCCCATTTGTCTGCATAGAAACCTGGCGTATTCCAGATATTCAAGTCATTTGCTCCGCCAGGACCGCCAAGGGCGGCAAACTCCTCATGAAAAAAGTTATAGAGCCGCAACGTATCACCCGAGCTTGACCCGAAAGCCGACGACCACGTTCCGTCGAATCCGTTGAAGCCCGGTATTCCTCCGCCTGTGTCCTGAATCGTGCTTGGTCTCGCGTCATATGGGAATGCGAAAGCCGATCCGGATAACAATAAAATTACCGCAAACGCTGCAAATATTTTACGCATTAATCTATCACTCCTATTCTTAAGTTTTTAACAAATCTCCGTTATTGATTTGTTATTATGGTTTCATAATTATATCTAAATATGACAGTTTTTGTAAGAGTATATATATTATTTTTTTGAATCTTCCAAAGTAATTCGTCCATTCAGGACGCGCCTTAGCTTATAAAAAACGCGCCTCGGGGGCGCGTTTTTTAAAAAACAATTTAAATATAGATCTTTTAGGTTACAAACTTAGCCTCTTCTTCTGACAAACAGCGGGATGAGAGCAAACAAAGCTAATACTAAAACTCCCGAGTTGCATCCGGAAATTATATCTATAAGCTTGTCAATTAACCTCTCATACTCGCCGGAGAACGTAATTTCCATATCTTTCGTTTCCGTTGATCCGATTTTTTGAAGGGTAACCGTCACGGTTTCTTCGTCGAATACATCTCTCAAGAACGTTACAACTACTTCGCCGTTAACGATATTGACTCTCCAGCCCGGACCGCTCTGCGGAGTTACGCTGACAATAATCCATCCGTCAAGCATGGCGTTGCTTAATAATACTCCCTTTTCGGCAAAAAGATCCGTATACTTAATGCCTTTTGGCGTCACTACGGCGTTTGGAGGAAGTTTCCCATCTTTGAACAGGCTCACAAACTCGTTCGTCACTATCTCAACTATACGTACTCCAACCAAGTCGTCATTTGTCGGCAGCGCGTGCGGAACTGTGCGGTTGCTTCCGTCGCCAACAACTGGCATATCAACGCTTGACAGATCAACCGTGAACGGAACGACTCCATGATCGGCAACCACAACGGTGGCGACATTCCAGCCTGCCATTTTTGCCGCAAGCGGTTTCAGTTCCTCATATGTTCCGTCCTTTTTGAGGATCATGTAGCCTTTTGTGTTTTCGCTCGTCGGAAGCGTTATATTGAATCTGCCGTTAATAAGCGCGTCCGTCCTTGTATGTACCTGGAAGTCATAGTCGTAAACCTTAACGAATTCCTGTCCGGTAGCCTTAGCTACTGCCGCAATGCTTTCCTGCGTATGGTAATTGAAGAAACGCGCCACAGCTCCCCTGTTAACAAGCGGAAGGTAATGATCCACATCGTAAGTTGGAAGGTCAACTTCCTTAAGATAACGATACGCGGGCATCTCCACTCCAACTAACGATGCGGATAGATCTCTGGTAGAAGCTCCGCCGGCTGCAACGCTCATGTATGGAAGGAATATGCAGGAAGCGACGTTCCATGGAAGGTCGGGCTCAAAGTACATTGAGATAAGGTTTGAAGCAAGCTGCCCAAGGTAAACTACATACGCGTCCTTCTTGAACACTCTGCCCGGAATCTCGTACATTGTGATATCCCTGTTTAACCAGCCGGAAGTACCGGAGTTGGCAAGGTCGATATAAGGAGCTTGATTGTATTTCCAGCCCTCAACGTCAATTGCCGTATCTTGAGCAAGGCGTTTCACATCTATTCCGGCGATCATCATACGTGTTGCAAGTTCATTGGCGTACGGTCCCTCGAAAATGTACGCATAGGGACGGATGCGCTCTCTCAACGTCCAGCCGAGCCAAGTATGCTCAAACTTGAACATCTGATGATAGCCATCGGGACTTGGACCACCCTTAAGCGGCTCATAGTCGGCGCTGCTGGTCGGGTTTGGAACTCTTCTTCTGACGGCTTTCGTTCCGTCATATCTTACTACATTGCTCAGGTCTTTCGGGTCTGTTACGGTTGCCAATCCAAGATCGACAACCGTGTACCCGACTTCTCTGCCAGCATAGCCAAAATTCGGAAGATAATTTGTGCCGTCAGCGCCCTTGACCTGATCGCTGCCAGCATTCCAATGCATCGGCCTCGGCTGGACGACAAGGATAGGCACCATATCGTTCGTACTGACAGTTTTGCCCTTTTCAACAAAGTTCTTTCTTACTTCCATTATCTTCGGCAGTATCTCGTCTCCTTTTTCAGCGGCCGTCTTGATGATTGAAAGCGCGCAAAGATACCCTGTAGCGACTCTGCGTTCAAAGAAAAGTCTGGCGCTCGGGCCTTTATTCTCAAAAAGCTGGCTTACAACGCCGGGCATGGAATTAATATTGCGGCTGCTGCGGTTATTGTAATAGGCTTCGGGGATAACGAAATAAGGAGCATCCGGGTCCCAAGCGGTGTTGGTCACAAAGCTGCTGCTATATTCAGCTTCCCAGTAGGGTCCTCTGTTAGGACCACCCGCAGGAGGCCATTTATCTCCCGCAAGAGGCGTCCATCTGGTAGCTGGGGTACTTGCCCAGGACGTCGCCCAGTTATTGCTCGTGCCATGAGCGATAGTATCCGTTCCCTCGCGATAAAGACCGAAGGAAACTCCATACGGTTCGGCAAACTTCGCAAGGTTGGGCTCCATATACTCGTAACGAAGGCGGATGAGTTCCCTTGTGCCCTGCAGAATCGTTGTTCCGCTGGATCCGATATCGCCGCCGTCGTTATCAATTTTAACGCCAAAAGTATTCGTTATGGTAGCATTGATGTTGCTGGCGCCCCGCTCGTGAAGGTCGGCGCAAAAATGCGGGCCGTAAGCAAGGAACATCTTTCTCATTGCGCGAGTAACAGGAAGGTCCAGAAGCATGTTGTCGCGGTTAAGGTCCCTCGCTTCAGGCTGAGGCGTCCATCGAAGGGCAAGAAGGTCGCTGCTCGCTCTTGTAGGAACTTTAGCGCCATCCGCGCAAACGCGGGGAATTAATATTACGTTGACCTTATCAAGGAAATCATTGTATCTGCCTCTTGCAAGGTCGTTTGCTAAAGCGATGACTCCCTCAGGACCTGACGTTTCATCGCCGTGAATGTTTCCCTGCACCCAGACAAGCGGTTTCCCTGTTGCCGCAAGCCCTGCGGGAGTGCGGTCGGCATTTCTTGAGAAAATTAAAAACGGGAATGGGAACCCTCTTGGGATCTCGCCAAGGTACTCAACCGTAAGGTTGGTTCTGGGCAGAGATTCGATAAAATTGACCAATTCTGTCTGCGTGGTGTATAGAGCTCGACCAACGGTTGCCGGAACAGTTACTCCGGGATTGTCAAGCATAAACTGCCACGCGGCTTTTTGCTGACCCCATTTGTCGGCATTGAAGCCTGGCGTATTCCAGATATTCAAGTCATTTGTTCCGCCAGGACCGCCGAGGGCGGCAAACTCCTCAGTAAAAAAGTTATAGAGCCGCAATGAATCACCCGAACCCGAACCGTAAGCTTGTGACCACGTTCCTGCGAACCCGTTGAAGCCCGGTATTCCTCCGCTTGTATCCTGAATCGTGCTTGGTCTCGGGTCATATGGGAATGCGAAAGCCGATCCGGTTAACAATAAAATTACCGCAAACATCGCAAATATTTTACGCATTTATTAACTACTCCTATCTTAATAGTTTTAACAAATCTCCCTTCGAGGTTTGTTATTATGGTTTCATAATTATATCTAAATATGACAGGTTTAGTAAGAGTATTTTTATTATTTTTTTTTCTGATTTGGCTTAATTGCAAAAGTAAATACAACCCCTCTTTTTAGGTTACATTTAATACCCAATATGCTGCATTTACTTTTTCAATCGACCTCCTCAATGTTGGTATACCGTTTTGCGATTTTGATGAACATGATAATAGGGTAAAATCGGAACAAAACAGCATCTAATTTCTTGACAAAACAGCACCTATTTTTTATAGTGAATATACTAGCAAATGAACTGGAGGAAATTTATATGCAGATACCATTGTCAGATTTGAAGGTTAATGTAGGCAAGTATGTTGACCTTGCAGAAACAGAGGATGTAATCATAACCAAGTATGGGAAGCCTACGGCAAAAATCATCCGTTACGATAAAGAGCCGTGGTATATGAAGAAAATACCGGAGCAAATTACATCAGTAGAGCAGCTTTTTGGAACACTCCCGGCTGATTTAACCCCTATTCGATTTTATTTATGACAAGAATGTCATTTTCGTGAATTGTGGTATATCCTCTTGGAATTACGCTTCTACCGCTCCTTTTTATCATGACTACAAGTTCGCTGGGCGAGGGTGAGAATTCGTGAATCTTCTTTCCTTTCCATTTACTGTCATTCGTTATCTTGAATTCTGAGAGTTTTATATTTCTGTCGTCCTGAAACGCCGACGCGCTTAACACGCAGATATCTTCTTCCATCAACAATGTCGCTCCGTTTGGTATTATCTTGTTTTCCCCTCTCAGAATCAATACGATAAGCGTATCCGGCGGCAGGGTTATTTCCATTATCATCTTATTTACCCATGGATGATTCTCGTTCAAAACAAGTTTTATAAATTGTACGTCAATTTCCTCGGTATAGTCGTTGAATGTTTTCATAACGTCAATGTTTACATCCGTCATTTTCAGTTTTCCTGACATCCATGGAAGAAGCGAGCCTTGAAACGCTATCGATAAAAGAACCATGCAGAATACTATATGGAAAACGTCATTATTGAGGGAAATGCCACTTACCATGACCATAACGGCAAAAACTATTGACGCGGCGCCTCGGATACCCGCGAACGAAACCAACAGTTGCTGTCGAATGCTGCATTTCATTGGGGTAAGTATTGAAAAAACCGCTATTGGTCTGGCGCCGAAAGTAAGGAATAGGAAAATTAGAATTGCTGGGAAAAAAACAGGTAGTATTCTCGACGGATAGGCAAGAAGACCTAGCAGGAAGAATATAATCATCTGAGCCAAGCCGGTTACTCCATTAAAAAAATGCACAAGGGAAGGCTTATCTTTTATATCCGCATTACCAAGTATGAGTCCGGCTATATAAACGCTCAAATATCCGTTTCCGCCAACTGCGGAAGGGACGGCATAGGACATTATCGCCGCGCCTATCACAAACGCCATGTCAAAACCGTCCGACATTTTTACGTTACGCAACGTAAAAACAGTAAAATAACCCATGATAAGTCCCAAAACCGTACCGTAAAAAAACTGGGCAAGAGTCATATAAACAACTCCGCCCGCAGATACTCTGCCGCTTATAAATGCTAAAGTTATCATCGTCAGCATATATGAACACGGGTCATTGCTACCGCTTTCGACTTCAAGCATTGACGCCGTATTCTCTTTGAGTCCCAGTTTCTTTGAACGCAATATCGAGAAAACGGACGCTGCGTCCGTTGAGCTTATCAGTGAACCAATAAGCATGCTTTCATATATTCCCATATTCAGCGCAAAATAACAAAAGAGCGCTAAAATAGCGCCTGTGAAAAAAACTCCAAATGTTGCAAGGAGGAAAGATTTTGCCGCTATAGGCTTTGCTTCGCGCCAATTAGCGCCAAAACCTCCAGAAAACATTATTATTATCAGGGCAATCGAGCAGATTTGCTCTGCGAATCCATAATCATGGAAACTAATTTTAAAGATGCCGTCTGAACCAAAAAGCATTCCTAGTACTATGAACACAAACAGCGTTGGGACCCCAAATTCGCTTGTCAGCCTGTTAAACATAACGCAGGTTATAACAACCACAGAAACAAGTAAGAGATATATTTCCAAACCTAAACCTCCCTATAAATAGGGGCGGCGACAACGCTGTCAAGTCCTACATGGTTTACAAAATATATTAACCATATCCACCGCTATTTAGAATTGTAGGGGCGGCAACCTGCCGCCCTGTTTCATGGGCGCCCAAAACAGTCCCCTGGGACCGCCCCGACCTGCTTTTGTTCAGCTCCCCTACGTCACAACAGTTGATAGCCTTTTTTACAATTCTTCTTGAAGGAACTTAAGGACAGCCTCTCTGAACGCCTTGTAATAAGGCTTTTCCATCATCATGGCATGAGCCGCGCCGGGAATAACTTCAAGCACTGAGCATTCAGTCAAAGAACCAAGTACTTCTTTGCAAAGCTCAACGCTTATATATTCGTCCTTATCACCCAAAATCATTAGCGTAGGAATCTTTATAGAAGCGGTGGGGATAAGTCGGTTTTCCGGGCTTACAAGTAGGTCTCGCCTTCCGCCGTTTGGACTCCCGGCGCCGTCATAGCGCCAGCAGTTCGACAAAAAAGCGTCAGCTACATTAGGCTCAACGATGTCGTAATCAATAGTTTTATCCTCTTTGACCTGAAAGTCCGAAGCGGCGTGAGCCCATGTTGGAATTATAAAAGGATCGGTCACCTCAATTTCCGCAAGTCCCGCCAGTATTGGCGCGTAAAGCACTACTTTGTTTACCATATCAGGATATTTTGCCGCAAAACGTCCACTTGTGACAGTTCCCCAGCTCCATCCGAGAATATCTATTTTTTCCTGTCCTGAAGTTTCAATCATTAATTTTGCAGCTGCGGCAATATCTTCAGCCGCATAATCAGAGTTCGGCATAAACCCGTCCGTTACTTTCTCTGAACGTCCATATCCGGCAATATCCAAAAGCCATACCGAATAACCATTATTGGCAAGATAACGCGCCAAACTATAATCGCCTACGTTCACATCGAATTCGTGTGAAGAATAAGTAAGTCCGTGAACAAGCAAAATCTGATTTGATGGCGCGCCGTCCGAAGTCTGCATACGCTCAAGGTAGAGCTTAACGCCATTGCGCTCAAGCGGGAAAACCTCGGAAACAATACTAGACGCAAAAGCGGCGTAACTATGAAATACAAATATCATTACCAACAAAAAGCGAACAAACATAAAAAAACCCCCTTTTGAATTTATTTAATAATTATACTTCGAAATCTACATCTGTTGTATAATCTTGGTATGGATAAATATTATATGCGACAAGCTTTGGAGCTTGCGGCAAATGGAACGGACACGCTCTCGAACCCAAGGGTAGGGTGCGTTATTGTTAGAAACGGAAGAGTTATCGGTTCAGGTTGGCACGAAAGCCGAGGTTCCGCGCACGCCGAAGTCGCCGCGTTTCAAAATATGAAATCAAACGGCGCCTCAGCTCGCGGGGCAACTCTTTACGTAACGCTTGAGCCATGCAGTCATTTCGGTCTTACGCCTCCATGCACCCCTCGTATCATAGAAGAAGGTATTTCACGCATAGTAATTGGAATGCTTGACCCAAATCCAAAAGTCAACGGGGCGGGAATAAAAGCTCTTAAGGATGCAGGAATTGAAACGCTGATGATAGGCGAGGCTGGAGAGGATGGCAAAAGAATTGAGGAGGAATGCAAGTGGTTAAACAGGGGATTCATACGCAATGTAACTTTAGGCAGACCGTGGGTGACCATGAAAGCCGCCATAAGCTTGGATGGTAAAATCGCTCTAGCCGACGGAACAAGCAAATGGATAACGGGAATCGAAGCGCGTACATACGTTCACGAATTGCGCGCGGAGCATGACGGAATTCTTGTTGGCATAGGAACGATACTGAAAGACGACCCCGAGCTAACCGTTAGACTTGTGAAAGGACATTCCCCTGTCCGCGTCATACTGGACACGCGTCTCAAAACTCCGGAGAACGCGAAAGTAATAGGAAAAGGCACGATAATAATATGCTCAAAAAACGCGGACTCGCAAAGCGTTAAAAGTGCAATTTTTGATAAAATGGGAGTAAAGATAATAGCAATCAGCGAAGAAAATGGGCATATATCAATAAAAGAGGCGCTTAAATTGCTGGCTGCTGATATAGGAATCCAAAGGCTGTTAGTAGAAGGCGGAGGAGCTATTCATTCTTCTTTTATAAAAGGCGGATTTGCGGACGCCGCCGCGCTTTTTATCGCTCCCAGATTTTTCGGGCAGGGTATAGGTTTAACAAAAAATCTGCTCGTTAATAACATGGAAGAAACGGAGAATTATTCGCTGCGAATAATTAATACACATAGCCTAGGCAATGATTTGCTGGTGAACGCAGTTTTTAAAAACGCGCCAGAACTATAACAATTTTACGACCACAGACTAAAACATAAAGGAGTTATTGATGAAAAATGTTTTATTGGATAAATTAAGAGAGTCTATACAGGCTGTTTTGCCTATAGGACTCATTATCTTGCTCATCCATTTCACTATCGTTTCCATGCCTCTTGGAACAGTGAGTCTTATGCTGGGCGGAATGGCGCTCCTCATCGTGGGTTTGACGCTTTTTTCGTTTGGCGTTGATATGTCCATGATGCCCATGGGAATGCATATAGGGTCAGTGTTTATAAGATCAAGAAACTTGAAATTGCTGATTTATGGATGTTTTATATTTGGTTTTCTGGTTACTGTGGCTGAGCCTGACCTGCATGTTATGGCGATACAAGTACCATCTGTACCGGATTACATTTTTTTATGCAGCGTTGCAAGCGGGGTAGGCGTCTTTTTAATTCTTGCGCTGCTGCGCATATTGTTCAGAGTGAAACTCTCATACATACTTGTGTTGTTGTACATCATAACGCTTGTCATGGGGATACTTTCGTTCGATTATCTAGCGGTAGCGATAGACGCTTCGGCTGTAACCACAGGTCCTGTCACTGTTCCTTTCCTTTTGGCTCTGGGAGCAGGAGTTGCGTCGGTTAGCGGCGGAAAAGGGTCGGAGGAGGATAATTTCGGTTTATGCGGAATATGCTCAATTGGTCCAATACTAGCTGTCCTTGCTATTGGGTTGTTCTTCGACGCACAATCAAGCAACTATGAGGTAGTGCCGCAGTCTACCGTTGACTCGTTTTCCGAGATGCTGAAGCTGTTCAAAGACGGACTTACTCGCTCTTTCTGGGAGGTGGCTATGGTAATTGTACCCATCATAGGCATCTTCGCGATTTTTCAGGTCACTCATCTGAAGCTTTCAAGGTCTGAGCTTGTTAAGATTGGCGTTGGACTTCTTTACCTCATGATTGGATTAACTATTTTTTTAGCAGGAGTCAACAGAGGATTTCTACCGGCGGGTAAATTCCTTGGCGAGGCTATGGGGGCGATGGACCACAATTGGATACTTGTGCCAATTTGTCTTTTTGTGGGGGCTTGCGTGGTCGTGGCGGAGCCTGCTGTTCACGTTTTGACCAAACAAGTTGCTGAAATAACAAACGGAGCTATTCCAAGAGGTTTGTTGCTTTTCTGCATGGCGTCAGGATTTGGCATGGCAATGTCGCTTGCAATGGTACGCATTTTAACTGGGATATCAATATGGTGGTTTTTAGTCCCAGGTTATCTTGTCGCGTTATCTTTGTCTTTTTTCGTGCCGAACATTTTTGTCGGTATTGGGTTCGACTCTGGTGGTGTAGCCGCCGGCGCTATGAGCGCAGCCTTCGTGTTGCCATTCACCCTTGGGGCTTGCGAATCAATGGGCGGCAACGTTATGATTGACGCTTTCGGAGTAGTGGGTATGATCGCCATGATGCCGCCCGTGACGTTACAGTTGGTTGGAGTCTTGTACAATCGTAAATTGAAAAAAGCGCAAGCTGCTTTGAGTAACTGAGAATCGGATGTGCAAAGCTAAATATTCACAGAAAAAAGAATCCGACCACTGAAGACTCAGTATTATAAAATAAATGATTATCACGAAGTGAAAGAAAGGAATAAAAGAAAAATGCAGGATGAAAAAAAAGAATTTCAGCCTTTTTCTCTTCTAATTGCAGTTTATGAAAGAAAAAACGGAAATAAGATAGCGGGGCTGTTCAAAAACCAAAAAGCCTTGGTCAATCTAATGATGTTAGGGAAGGGAACTGCCAACTCAAAGATACTGAATTACTTAGGACTTGGACAAAGTGAAAAATCGGTTCACTTGAGCGTCATGCCAGAGGCTGAAGCGCATGACCTGCTTCACAATATAAACTTAACGCTGGATTTGAAGGAACCGGGGCAGGGTATTGCATTTACGTTGCCTTTAAATGGCGCGTGCGCCAAAAGCTTCATAACCACAAGACATATTGAAGAAAGAAAGGAAGAAAAAATGAATAACCAACCTGAATATGAATTGATAATAACGGTGGCGAACAGAGGATATAGTGAAGAAGTTATGGACGCGGCGCGCAGCGCCCGCGCTACCGGAGGCACAATACTAAACGCCAGGGGGTTTTCGCTCACAAGTGTGGAAAAATTTTTTGAGGTGACATTGCAAGACGAAAAAGAGGTCGTAATGATATTGGCTCAAAGCGACAGGAAAATCAATATAATGAACGAAATTGCCGAAAAGGCGGGCCCTAACACGCAAGCTGGCGCAGTGTCTTTTTCCTTGGCAGTAAGCGATGTAGAAGGATTGCAGCCATATCTGGGTCTTATGTAGGGGCGGCAACCTGCCGCCCGTTTCTATAAACACCGATAATTGCTTAAATCGGGGCGTACGACAGACCGTACTCTACGACTATAATAACGTTTTTGCGGTTAATATGGACGACCGGGGGCGGGTTCTATGGCGCATGGCTTTTAAAAGCAATAGGGACGACTGTTACTACATCAGCCTCTCATTCGCAAAAATCTTCTTTGCTCTTCTGCTTTTTCCGCCGCTTCATCAAAATACTCTTTCCGAATTCGAGCGCGTTTTTCAATTTCTTTTTTTAACGCCAGTTTCCTAAAAAGTTCTTTATTCCTTTCGCTTGATCTGCGAACGCGTTCAATATGCTCATCCATAACTTTCATCATTTCTTTATCCATGGATATATAAGCTTTTAATACGGCTTTAGCAGGATCCTCTTTATCAATACTCTCGTCAACTGCAAGTTTTATTTGTTCGGCGCCACGAAGGTTAACCATCTGATTAAGTTCAGCAGCGAGAGAAAATCCTTCCTCCGATGGTTTTCGAAAATCAAGATCAATTCTATTTATCATAATTCATCCTCTGCTGTAAACGATGGCCACCAGTCGTCCAAACATATTTCAAAGTCAAGCGCTTCAGATATATAACAAGTGTCATCGCTTAATACGTCAATATCAAAATAGGGAGCATCCTGAGCTCCCATCCAGCAAAAGTCATAAAAAAGCTTGTTATACTGTAAGACTCCTATCAATCAAACCACCTCTTTTTCAAGAAGGGACTATGCGGGTATTTTCTCTATGGTGGGCATCGTCCCCTGATAGTTTTCGTCATTGTCATTCATCTTCTTTATAATTCCATTTTGTCATTGTCGCCGCTACATGGCAAACAATACAAGCGGCGTCTCCCACTGGCGGGATATGTTCTCCGCTTTTGACTTTTATATTGACAACACAGCCAACAGCTTTCTCTAACGCACTTTTCATTTTTGGTAAATGGTGGCTTAATCTGGGAACCTGAGCTTGAATGACGCAATCTAAAAACGATGGTTCCCAACCTGCTTCTCTGACTTTAATAACAACATCGGTTAATAGTTCTAAACTGTCCGCGTCTTTATATCTATTATCCGAAGCGGGGAACAATAAACCTATATCCGGCAGTTCAGCTACGCCAAGAAGCGCGTCTGAAATAGCGTGCGCAAGCGCGTCCGCATCCGAATGACCCAATAGACCCAGTGGAGACATAATTTCAACGCCGCCAAGAATAAGTTTTCTTCCGGGAACAAGCGGATGTATATCGTAACCCATACCCACGCGAATCGTTTTATCTAATACTCCTTCCGCAATCCTGAAATCCAGAGGCCATGTTACTTTAAAATTTAGTCTTTCTCCTTCCACTATCGCCAATTCATACCCCATTTGGAGCCATGCTTCAGCCTCGTCTTTTGGTTCAATCTTCATATCCTTAGCTTTCTTCATGGCTTCAATGAGAGGTAATCTTGGGAATACCTGCGGCGTTTGCGTCGCGTTAATGTTTTCTCTATCCACAGCTATGACATTTACGCCGTCTGATGAATAACCGGAATTCATTTTGCTTCCCGCGTTAACTATTTTTTTAAGAGCTTCCGAGACCGGTAAAACCGGAATTACTCCCCTCACTTCGCTCACTTTTTCCATTAGGGCTTTGCAAAGTCTTCCGCTGACAAAAGGACGAGCGGCGTCGTGTATCAGGATAAAAGGCAAAGAAGAAGCACTAAGACCGTTCATTACTGAATCAGCCCTTTGCTCTCCGCCTTTTACTATCTTTATTTTTTTATCCGTCGCATATTTTAAGAATGCCGGAGAAGTTGAAATAAATGAAGATATTGTAGACTCAATCAATGAGTCATCAGGTATAACTATGATTATTTCATTTACCAAGTCAAGCTTAAGCGCGCGTTCGACACTCCAAAACCACATAGGTTTGCCGCCAATGGCGCGGAATTGTTTTGGGAATCTGGATGAAGAATCTCCTCTTGCCCTCTTCCCCTGTCCGCCTGAAACGACAATAAATGAAAACTCTTTGCTTCCTGACGACATTAATTCTTTCACCTCTTAAATTTTTTACTTCTCCGTCATTCGCACCTCTCTGCGAAACCTTCCAAATACCAGTCTGCCAGCTGAGGTTTGAAGCATTGATGTTACAACGACTTCAAGTCTCTTTCCTATCCAAGCTTCTCCTTCTTCAACAACAAGCATAGTTCCATCTTCAAGATATCCAACGCCTTGATTGGGTTCTTTCCCTTCTCTCAGGACATCAATTTCAATTAAATCTCCGGGTAGAAGCTGCGGTTTTATTGCATTTCCAAGATCGTTAATGTTAAAAACATGTACATTCTGTATCTGAGCTAGCTTGCTTAGGTTATAATCCGTAGTTAGAATTACGGCATTCATCTTTTTTGCCAATGCAATAAGCGCGCTGTCTACTGAGCTTACCTGAAGGTCATGAAATGAGTCTGTTGGTATTTCAACATCAATATAATCAGTGAGTTTCTGAAGCCCTTTAACAGTATCAAGTCCGCGTCTACCTCTGATTCGTTTTGTTGGGTCGGTTGAGTCGGCTATCGTTTGAAGCTCAAGGAGCACCAAGTTCGGTATAATTAAAACTCCCGATATAAAGCCAGTTTTTGCTATATCTAATATGCGCGCGTCAATAGCTACGCTCGAATCAAGTATTTTTCTTGATGATTCGGTAAAACCTAATTCATGATTCTTTTCATTTCCAAGAATCGAATTCTTTGGATTTCTACGTTGATATCTCAGGAATAATCTGGAAAAAGCCAAACCAAAAATAATATTTACAATTGAAGCAAAATATCCTCCTAAAGGCATTGTCCAAAAAGGCGCAGATAAAAGATTAGCGATGATCAGTCCTACTATCAACCCTGCGATTGATGAAGTTATCTCATTCCAACTGGCATTGTGAGAAGCTAAATCAAAAACCGAAACCAAAAGATTAATAAATTTTGCAATTATTGGAGCAAAAACAAGACCAACTCCTGCAAATACAGAAATACCTATGACCGAAAGAGCAAATCTTTTATATGGAACAAAAAAAGTTTCGTTAAAAAACACTAATTGACTATCCGGAACAAGTGTAAAGAGGACTTGCGAAATATGGTATCCGGCTATTGCTCCAACAAAAAACAAAAAAATTGATAGTCCCTTTTTTATAATTTCCTCATTGTTCATACCTTTACCTCCTTCCTTAGAAAAATCAAGAAAAAATTACTAAATAGCTACCTTTTATGACCGCGATATATCAAAGCTAATTGAACAAACGCCTATTTTTTACTTATCCTTGATTCAAAAGCTGTATGCAACGTAACACGATCAGCAAATTCAACGCTTCCTCCAACCGGCAACCCGTAAGCAAGACGCGAGATTGAAATATCAATATTCAAAAGCGCATCCGATATAGCATACCACGTCAAATCGCCTTCTATACGCGGGCTCATTGCTACTATAACTTCTTTTGTCCCAAGCGACAATACCCTTTCGCGCAAACGCAGAATTACAGATTCGTCCAAATACTCGTCGTCTATTGGCGACACTTTCATTCCCAATATAAAATACAATCCATTATATATTCCCGCATGTTCAAATGAAACAAGGGCTTCTATGTTTTCGACAACGCAAAGTTGCGATCTGTCGCGCATTTTATCCGAGCAAATCAGGCATTGTCCACTACCCTCGGATATATTTCCGCAATCGGGACAAAAAGATAATAACGTATGTAGTTTTTCTATATCAGCCGCCATTTCTGCAAGAGCTGAAGGATGAGATTGAAGCAAATGAAAAACTATACGCTGCGCGCTTTTCTTTCCGATTCCTGGAAACTTTACAAAATGTGAAACAAGCCGCTCAAGCGGTTCAGGCAATAGCGCCACGATACGCCCCCCCATAAACAAGTTTGTCTTGTTAAAACAATCCTCCAAGTCCACCGGCAATAGGTCCCATACGATCTGAAGCTAATGCCTTTGATTTACGAAGACCGTCTCCAACAGCGGCGGATATGAGGTCTTCCAGCATTTCGACATCATCGGGAGTAACAACTTCCTTTTCAAGGTGAATTGAAACAATGTCGCCTTGACCGTTAAAAATAGCTCTCACCATTCCTCCTCCCGCATTTCCTTCAACAGTTTCAGCAGCAAGTTCATCCTGAATTTTTGCCATCTTTGACTGCATCATTTGAGCTTGTTTCATCAGCTCATTCATATTCATTTTCATACAAATCCCCCTAATTTACAATTTACAAATTACAGTTTAAAGATAAAACAATTGTACATTGTACATTGTACATTGTTTTATGTGTGATGATAATCAGTACCAGCAATAATAGAAAAAGCTCTGTAAAGCTGTTCCGATAAAAACAGTAAACATAATTCATGAGGAAAAGTCATCTTTGAAAGGGATATAATCTCTTCAGCTCTTTTCCTTACATCGCGCGAGAGTCCATACGCTCCTCCAATAACAAAAACCAACCTGCCTTCAGTTATGCTTAATAATTTCGAAATGTAACCGGAAAATTCTATACTATCATACATTTTCCCATGTTCGTCAAGCAAAATGACTGTGTCGCGCTCTCGCAATCTTTTCAGTATGGACGTCCCTTCTTTTTCAATGTTACCATCTCTGGCGGATTCCACAAATTCTAATTCAACTAACCCTTTTGGAATAATACGTCCGATAAACATTCCCGCAAGCTGCTCTACATTTTTATCTTTGGGCTTACCTACCGACAATACGACTAATTTCATTCTTCCCGATAACGATACATTCCAAATTTTGTCAGTAAAACTCTAAAAACAAATATCGGCAGTCGGAGCATACGCCTCCAGCGCCAAGGCTCCTGAATCAGACGGAAAAACCATTCCAGTCCACATTTTTGCATCCACTGCGGCGCCCTTTTTAGCTTTCCGGATATTACGTCAAAAGACCCCCCAAGACCTACGGCTATACATTTGCTTAAAATATCCGAATGATGTTTTATCCACTTTTCCTGACGAGGAATCCCCATTGCAACAAAAAGAATCTTCGTTCCTCTTCGCATTATGTCTTTTGGAATTTTCTCGTCGTAAAAATCAAAATATCCATCTCGCGCTCCTGCTATTATCAATCCCGGGTATTTTTCGGCAAGTTTACACGCGGCTATTACTGATATATCGCCTTCAGCTCCAAGAAAATAAACCGGCCAACCATTCATGGTAGCCAAACGGCTAAGAGAATAAGTAAAATCTATACCTGTAACACGTTCCTGAACAGGCGTACCAAGCAAGCTCAACCCGAATTTCAGACCGCTTCCGTCAGAAAGAGTAAGCAGGGTGTTATTAAGTATATTATGATATTCTTTATCCTTTATCGCCTCCTCCATTGCAAGAGCATTAATTGTTGCAATCAAAGAACATCTATCATTATCATCTCCTGATTCTATTCGATTGATCTCGCCTGTTACGCGTGACAGAGCGTAGCTAAGAGAGATGTTATCAATTGGGATCCCCCATAATACAGGTTTTTCTCCTTGAATACGTGAAGATTTCCTGTCAGCGCTAAACACTAGAGGAATTATAGTCAGCAATACTATGGTAGCCGCGACAGCGATAAAAACTGAAGCCGCCAACGTATTATTATACTGCCAGGCGCCAACTCCCATGCCTATTAACGCGCATGACGCCGAAATCAGACGAACTGAAGCAAGATGATCAAAACCTGAAGATATAAGCTTACGATAGTAATAATCCCTGTCCTGATCTGAATTAACTAACTTAATCGAAGCTGTTATCATCGGTAAAGCAAAAAGTCCCATCGGAATGAAAAATAACGCGCTGAACGCCATTCCTTTACCTACGCCCAGAATAGCAGTTCCTGCAACTATCGTTCCCCAAAAAGCGCACATTGAATGAAAAGCGTTGCGATATGGGTTCCCATACCGGCTCCAAAAAGCGACCAGCATTATAAGTCCTGTAAACGACATGAAAAAAGCGTCATTTAACTCTTGAGAAGAAAGAGATACCGCCATAAGCATTAACGAAAAACAAACCCCCAGCAAATGCCCAACCATTGAAGGTATTGTATCAAGGAGCTGTAACATAAGCGGAAATATAAAGAACCACAGTCCTGTAGCTATTATCGAAGCCGATGTTGTGAAATAAATATATCCCCCGTCTACAAAACGCACATATTCTATTGCAGGACCGAATATCGCTGAAATCAATCCTATTCCGAAATAAGACAAAACCGAAAAACGACTTCCCCAAAGGTTCTGATGCAGACCTATCAATGCCGCAAAGACTGCTATCCCCACTAAAAATCGAGTGAGCGGCGAACCAAGCCATATCGTCAGCAATACCCATGTCCCCATCAGAAAAAGGTCTCGCATATAAATATATTGAGATGTATCCAATTGTTTTTTCAGTATCCTTTGAATCAGGATCAAAACAACCGCCGCGAAAACCCCCCAGATTATTACATAGGACTGATATGACCTTAACATGTTTTACGCGTAGTTTATCTCCGATAAACCGCCTATATACGGGCGTAACGTTTCAGGTATTTCTATACTGCCGTCAGCTCGCTGGTAGTTTTCCATTATCGCAATGAGCGTTCGTCCTATGGCTATGCCCGAACCATTTAGCGTGTGTACGAAACGCGTTTTTCTATCTGAAGCGCCACTTTCGGCAGGACGATAACGCGTTCCCATCCTTCGCGCTTGAAAATCTTCGCAGTTGCTGCACGAACTTATCTCTCGATACTTGTTTTGAGAAGGTAGCCAGACTTCGAGATCATAAGTTTTGGCGGAACCAAATCCCATATCCCCGGTGCAAAGACATATTTTTCTGTAAGGAATTTGTAAAAGCTGCAAGACCCGCTCGGCGTCGAAAGTAAGCTTCTCATGCTCTTCATAGCTTGTTTCCTGGGCGCAAATCTTTACAAGCTCCACTTTATCAAACTGGTGCTGGCGAAGCATGCCTTTAGTGTCTCGACCGTAACTTCCCGCCTCGCGTCTAAAACATGGAGTGTATGCAACGTAGTATTTCGGAAGATCTTTTTCCTCAAGTATCTCTCCATAATGAAGGTTTGTAAGCGGAACTTCCGCCGTGGGAATAAGCCATAGATCATCCTCTTCGCATTTATACAGATCGCCGGCAAATTTTGGCAAATTCCCCGTACCGCGCATCACATCGCTATTCACCATAAACGGCGGCAGAATTTCTGTATAGCCATGTTCTGATATGTGGAGATCAAGCATAAAGTTTATAAGCGCTCGTTCCATACGGGAACCTAATCCGCGAAGCACTGTAAAACGGCTTTCCGCAAGCATTGCCCCACGTTCAAAATCCATTATTCCAAGCGCCGTTCCAAGGTCGGCATGATCCTTTGGTTCAAAATCAAACTTCCTTGGCTCTCCCCATCTGGAAATCTCCAGATTATCATCCTCATTTTTTCCCACAGGAACAGAATTATGAGGCTTATTTGGAATATTAAGAGCCATGTCTTCAATCTTTATGTCAATATCGGAGATAAGAATATCAATTTCTTTTGAACGCTCTCCTATATTACGTATTTCTTCCATCAGCGCCGTAGCGTCTTGACCTTTTTGTTTTGCGATACCAACCTGTCTTGAACCTTCATTTCGTTTTGCCTTAAGCTCTTCGGTTTCCGCAATTAACGCTCGGCGCTTGTCATCAAGCGCAAAAAGCGCGTCAAGGTCAAATTCATAATTGCGATTAGCGAGAAAATCTTTGGTTTCCTCAGGATTTGAACGCATCCACTTTAGGTCTAACACTCCACACACGCCTTTCTATCGTTATTATTCGCGACGAGGCGAATATTTTTCATTAAATTTGCCATTTCAATAGCGGAAATAGCGGCGTCAGCGCCCTTATTTCCCGCTTTACTGCCTGCTCTCACAAGAGCCTGCTCCAGAGAATCGCAAGTCAGTATTCCATTGATGACCGGAATTCGTTGCTCCATAGCGACATGAGCAATCCCCTTAGCTGACTCAGCGCATACGTAATCGAAATGAGGAGTGTCTCCTCTTATAACTGCGCCAAGTGCAATTATTGCGTCATAATGAGCTGTGAGCGCAAGTTCTTTTACCGTTAACGGAATTTCCAACGCTCCCGGGACCCAGAAAATTTCTATTCCTGTATGCGGCACATCGTGCCGAATCAGCGCATCTTTAGCCCCTTCAAGCAGTTTACCGCTTATAAGTTCGTTAAATCTGGATATTACTATCCCTATTCTTAATCCTGTACCTAAAAGTTTCGCTTCAACTGTTTTCACTAATAATACCCCCGTCGACTTTATATTTAAATGAACAATTCAATGAATATTATGACATAGTTTTCATTTTGTTTTTCATATAGGTCATAAAAAAATTTGCTTCTGTGAATGCGGTATACATAAGTATCAAGTATGGAGGGGCAAGGATCAGGAACTGCAAGACGAAAAAATCAAGCCCCTCTTTAGCTAATAGTAAGGTTGGGGTAAGTACCGCGAACACAGCCAAAACGATGAAGCGGAATTTTGACGGCGCGCGTTCGCGAATAGCGTCCGCTACGCGCAACAATATGGCGGCAACGCATATATCCGCGTAGCTGCACAATATCCCGGCGATTATTAAGCCGCTTATATATAACTCGTCCTTATACGCAGTACCAAGCCAATAAAATATACTGTCAAACATCATAAAATTCCTCTATCGCTTCTTAAGCTCTTGTCGCGCAAAAGATGTTTCAAAAACAACCACGCGAGAACTGCGCCGCCTATTTCCAACGCTATGTAGAAAAAATTGGATATTTGAATAAAAAAGCGACCTATCCAATTATATTGATCCATATTAAAACCTAAACGTAGCGATGAAGTTATGCTTTCGTACAAATAGCCGCAACAAAGGACCGCAACAAACGTAAACACAGCAAGGTCTACCGGCAGTGTGGGGCGGGCGGAAGCAAGTCCGCACCGATACAGTCGGACGATGCGCGCGAAATACAATACCAGCAACGCGTCAAATAAAATCATTACCCCGCATAATGTAACGCGTACCACCCACTCAAAAAATACCACTCTGTTTATATATAGCGCGTTCCAGAAATATCTGCTTCCCAATTCGGGCGAAAAAATGAACGCGCTAAGAATCACAAGAACAAGAAGTTGAGAGAACAATAATCTCCATGTCTTTACTATTCCGAGGATGTTGTCATGCGCATACTTCAGGCAGGTAAAGCAAAACTGTTGAACAATTACCCAGAAAAGCCCCATCAGCCGCTCAATTAAAAAATTGTCCAGTGAAACGCCCCCTTAATGAAACAGATTGGTTGGCATTTAATAATTCTTTCAACAACAATTATTTCAGCATGTGCCCCATTTTGCGCTCTTTTGTATGTAAATAAAAACGATTATAGCTGTTAGGTTCAATAATAAGAGGTATTCTCTCCACGATTTCAAGTCCATACCCTTGTAGTCCGACCAACTTTTTGGGATTATTGGTTAAAAGGCGCAAACGCCTGACGCCCAAGTCGAATAAAATCTGAGCTCCTATCCCGTAATCTCTCAAGTCCGGCGCCCATCCAAGAGCAATATTAGCTTCAACGGTATCCAATCCTTCATCTTGCAACTTATATGCCTTAAGCTTTTCGGTAAGACCTATTCCGCGTCCTTCATGACGCATATAAAGCAACACGCCCGCTCCCGAGTCGCTTATCAAGTTCAACGCTTCATGCAGTTGGTTTCCGCAATCACAACGCAAAGAACCTAAAACATCTCCTGTAAGGCATTCCGAATGAACCCTAACCAAAACCGGGGTTTGCCCGGAAATAGCTCCTATAGTCAAAGCTATATGTACGTTATCTTCTCTGTCGTCAATAACGCTTTTGTATGAATGGGCTTCAAACTCTCCCCATACTGTCGGTAATTTTGTGGTAACAATCTTTTCGATCAGTTTCTCCCTGCGACTTCGCCATGCTATAAGGTCGGCGACCGAAATGAGCTCCATTGAGTGTTGCGCTGCAAACTCAAAGAGAGACGGAAGGCGCGCCATAGTCCCATCATCGTTCATTATTTCGCATAAGACCCCTGCCTCAGCTCTTCCGGCAAGCCTTGCCAGATCAACGGCGGCTTCCGTATGTCCGGCGCGTTTTAGAACGCCTCCTTGTCTTGCGGCTAACGGAAATACATGTCCGGGCTTGTAAAAGTCGTCATATTTCGCATCGCTTGACGCCAAATGTCTTATTGTGAGGGCGCGTTCTTCGGCTGAAATTCCAGTGGTAGTGCCATCTTTGACATCAACACTGACAAGAAAAGCCGTTCCGTGTTTATCCTCTCCGGTCTTTGACATCGGAGAAAACCCGAGCCGAGCTGTTATTTCATGCGAAATTGGAGCGCAGACTAGTCCACGCGCGTTTTTCACCATAAAATTTATCTGTTCTGCGGTAATTGAGTCCGCTGCGGCTACCAGATCTCCCTCGTTCTCTCTGTTGTCGTCGTCGACGACAATGACCATCTTGCCTGCGCGAATGGCTTCTATAGCGTTTTCAATCGCGCTGAACCCTGATTCCGATTTACCCGAGTCTGTCGCGTCATTTTCATTCAGTTTTACGGTTGGATGGTCACGCGCTCTTATACTGTTACTACTTAATCCTTTTTTCATCGAACTACCATCCCATTTCCATGAGTCTTTCAAGCGAAATTTTCCCGCTCAAATCCGACTCATTCACTTTCCTCACATTTGGAAGCTTGCCATGTAATACATCCGAAAGTTTAGACAATACATATTTTCCTATTATATCCGTTTCTATGTTGATTTTATCACCCGTTTTAAGTTTTCCGAGCGTACAATTCGACAGCGTCGCTGGGATGAGTCCTACGGAAAAGCAGTCGTCGAAAACGTTTATTACAGTCAGGCTCACTCCGTCAAGCGCAACCGATCCTTTGCCGACAATCTGACACATTATTTCCGACGTCGCCTCAACCTTAACTATATATGAACCTGCTTCGCCGTCATGCAAGCTTCGAACCGTTCCAACCCCGTCTATGTGCCCAAGAACAAAATGCCCGTCAAGCCTGTCTTGCGCGCGTAATGCGCGTTCGAGGTTCACTTCCGTTCCCGCGCCTTTCCCAATAAGCATACTGAATTTTGTCCTTTTGACCGTCTCATCCATCATCTCGACGCGGAAGCTTGAGTCGTTGAAATCTACGACAGTGAGACAAGCCCCGCTCACGCAAACCGACTGTCCCTTTTTTAGCTCTTTTGAAAACGGCGCCTCTATCCATATACTTACAATGGCGCCGGAAGTTGAAACTCTCGCCACGCGTCCTTTAGCTTCCACCAATCCCGTAAACATCAGCTAATTACAGCCTTTCTTATTCAAGTATATAATGCCGTTGGCTCATTTTCAAATACTTCGATAATAATCGCCTTCAGTTTATATGTCGACTTCTCGTACTTTCACAAAATGCTCTTGTTTATTTATCCTTTTTCCACAAGTGGACTTCCGGCGTCATTGCCTGATGTAGTACCGCTTGAATAGTAAGCGCCTCGTTATTGTATTCGTAATAAACTGTATGACTGCCAACAAATATGCTCCTGATATTTTCGCCTAATTCATTGGAGCGGTCTATTCCTATGGCTGGGCTTTGCGCCAGCATTTCAATCTTAGTTAGAATCTGCCTGATATAAAGCGCCGATTGACGCGCGCCCCATTGTTGCTTGGTGTAAGCGCGGATGTCCTTCATATCGTTTTGCGCTTGTTCAGAAAGTTGCCATTTAATCATATTTTCCGTTTAACAAGTCATTAAAAAACGTTTGCCCATCCGCAACTCGTCCGTTAGCTACATCCTCTTTAGCTTGCGTCAATTTTTCTTTTAAATATCGCATCTTCATTTCTTCCATAAGCGTATAATTTTCAGCAGAAATTAATACGGACATCGGCTTCCCGCTACGCGTTATTTGAATCGGAGATCTTTGACTTCTTATCAAAAGATCGCCAAACTTTACGCGAGCTTCATTCGCGGTTATCACTTCCATTATTAAACACCTCCGCGCGAATCGAGTGATTTCACTTAAACTATAATATATAGTGTGAGTAAAATATGCAAGCTATATTTCAAAAGGGCTAGTATTTACGCCCGCCCGTGGTCGCTGAATTCCGCGTCTACGGTGTCGCTGTCATTGTTGTCGCTCTTTTGCCCCGGATACCCCTGAAAGTCTCCCTCAGTAGCGCCGCCCGACGGGGCGCCTTCCGCTCCCGCCGCTTGATAAAGCCTGGTGGAAAACTCCTGCAAAGTCTTGTTAAGATCTTCTTTAGCGTTGTTCATTGAGCTTATGTCGCCGCTCTCAATTGCTTTTTTAAGGGATTCTATTTTAATGTTAACTTTGCCTTTTTCCTCCGGAGTCATCTTATCTCCAAGGTCGTTCATCACTTTCTCGGCAGTGAAAATAAGGCTGTCAGCTTCGTTTTTAGCTTCAACAGCTTCTTTCTTCTTTTTGTCTTCATCTTCATGAGACTCGGCGTCTTTCTTCATACGCTCTATATCTTCCTTGGAAAGATTGGAGGATTGAATCGTTATCTTTTGATTCTTACCTGTTCCCTTATCCTTTGCCGAAACGTTAAGGATGCCATTAACGTCAATATTAAAGGAGACCTCTATTTGTGGAATGCCTCTTGGCGCCGGAGCCAACCCGTCAAGCGTGAATTGTCCGAGCTTGACATTATCAGCGGACATGGCTCGTTCGCCCTGAAGCACCATAATTTCAACCTGCGTCTGATTGTTTGTCGCAGTAGTAAATGTCTGGCTTTTTGAGACGGGTATAGCTGTATTACGTTCGATTACTTTTGTAAAAACTCCTCCCAATGTTTCAAGGCCAAGAGAAAGCGGAGTTACGTCAACAAGAACGATATCCTTATGGTCGCCTCCGAGAATCGACCCTTGAATTGCTGCGCCCGCCGCGACGCATTCGTCAGGATTAATTCCTTTAGTAGCTTCCTTGCCAAGAAGTTCGCGGATTTTCTTCTGGACCATTGGCATACGCGTTGACCCTCCGACAAGGAGAATTTTATTGATCTCATTCACGGGAAGCTTGGAATCGTCAATTGCGCGCTTGGTAGGTCCTATTACCCTATCGAGAAGGTCAGCTGTCATTTCTTCAAATCTTGCGCGGGAAAGCGACATTTCAAGATGTTTAGGACCGGACTGATTTGCTGTGATGAAAGGCAGTGAAATCGTGGTCTCAGCCAACGACGAAAGCTCTACCTTAGCTTTTTCAGCCGCTTCGCGGAGTCTTTGCATAGCCATACGATCGTTTGAAAGATCTATTCCTTCATTTTTCTTAAATTCTGCTACCATCCAACGCGCAACGCGTTCGTCCCAGTCGTCTCCACCTAATCTGTTATCTCCGGCTGTTGCAAGGACTTCAAAGACCCCCTCGCCAACGTCAAGCAATGAAACGTCAAAAGTGCCTCCTCCCAAGTCGAACACCAGTATTTTATGCTCCCCTTGCTTGTTTTCACCGTAAGCAAGAGCAGCCGCCGTAGGTTCGTTTATTATCCTGAGTACATCAAGTCCGGCTATCGTCCCTGCGTCCTTAGTGGCTTGACGCTGAGCGTCCGTGAAATATGCAGGAACAGTTATAACGGCTTGTTTTACGGTTTCTCCTAAGTATTCTTCAGCGTCATGCTTCAACTTTTGAAGCACCATCGCGGAAATCTCCTGCGGAGTATACGACTTTCCGTCGATCGTTATTCTACGGTCCGTTCCCATATCACGTTTTATCGACATTATTGTACGATCGGGGTTAACAATCGCTTGACGCTTTGCCAATTGCCCGACAAGGCGCTCTCCTTCCTTTGTAAAAGCCACTACGGATGGAGTTGTGCGCATACCTTCAGAATTCGGGATTATCGTTACCTGATCTCCTTCCTGTATCGATATGCAGCTATTTGTAGTTCCAAGGTCTATTCCTACTATTTTAGCCATTATTTATCACCTCTTATGAAATTTTAGTATACTATTTTGTTGAAGTTGTAAACAGTCTTCCTACCCTGACTTGAGATGGTCGCAGAACTCTTTCTTTGGTGCGATACCCTTTTAATAGCTCTTGAACTATTTTCCCATCCATGTTTGGGTCAGTTACCTCTTCCATACCCACCGCATCGTGCAGAAGAAGGTCAAACTCGGACAAGCCGTCATTTGTGTTTACATTTATAACTTCTACTCCGAAGTCTTGTAAAACGCTCAAGAATTGTTTTTGCACCATTTTTACTCCTCGCAGAACATCTGTCGCCGTAGAGTCCTCGGGAACGTTTAAAGCTCTTTCCAAGTTATCGATGATAGGAATTAAATCAAGCGCTCTATCCTCTGATATCGACGCGCGCAACCTTGACTTATCCTTTTCGACGCGCTGACGGTAGTTGTAAAAATCCGCGCGCGCAAGCGCAAGTTGGTTCTTGAGTTCTAAAATTTCTTTTTCAAGCTCAATTATCCGTATTTCAGCTTCATTTTGCGCTTCGGTCGTCTCTTTAGTGGAATTCTCGTTTCCTGCATTATTATCCGCACTATCTTTATTAGAGTCCTGCATATCAATCATTTTCTTTTTCCTCCATTGCTTCTACTATTCCCTCAAGAACAGAAATAGACCTTTCGTAATCCATTCTAAGCGGACCGATAATTCCTATCACTGCCTGCTGTTTGCACGCTTTTGCAGGTAGAAATATTATTGAATTATCCTTTATATGTTCAATTGAGTTCTCTTCGCCTATGCTTACTTTGAGGCTATTGTCCATTCTGCATTGATTAACCATATCCGCAAGGTAATTCTCTTCTTCCAACAACGAGAGGATTGCCTGTATTTTTCCTATCTCCTGAAAATCCGGGAGCTTAAGGATTTGTTGCGCTCCGCTACTGAAGAAACGGTAATTTTTTGAATTGAGAAGCGACTCCATCTCTTTCATAGCAGTTTCGCAAATACCTTCCATCTCTTCCAAATCCGAAAGCGCGTAGTTATATAGGACTTGCTTTACATCTTTCCATTTTCTTCCGGAAGCTATCGTTTGAATGCGTCTTGAGAATTCCTCAAGCAATTCGGGACTCATGTTATACGGGAGGTTAAAATGTCCGTGATAAACAAGCCCTCCTTTCAACACCACTATAAGAAGAACTGTGGAACCTCCCATATGTACAAAATCTATTCTATGTATCTCAATATCGTCAAGCGCTGAAACAGCCGCAACTCCCACGCAATTAGTGAGTCGAACGATCATATTGGTGACGCGTTCTAAAACATCCTCTATGTTCCAGCTATTTCTGGAACCGGAAGACTGTGAAAGCTCTTTCTCTAAATCCGCCGTTTCCATAAAAGGCGCGCGGCTGCGCTGCATTATCGAGTCGACATAAACCCTATAAGCTTTAGCTGTTGGCAACCTGCCCGAAGAAGTATGCGTTTGATAAAAAAAATCCATATCCTCAAGATCGGACATCTCGTTACGAATTGTAGCTGGGCTAAGCCCTTTTATATATTTCTTAGTTATAGTGCGGCTGCCGGCAGGCTCTCCGCTCTTAATATACTCATATACTACTGCAAGGACTATTCCTAACTGCCGTTCTGTTAGCATATCCTCACCTCCTATTCCCTCTGTATTAGCACTCTCTTGGAATGAGTGCCAATACATCGACAATAGAAGAATACCAGATACTAGAGTTAATGTCAATACTGGTCAGATATTTTTATGCAAATTTGCTATTGCTTTTTAAACATTCGTGAGGTAATATACTTCCCGTTGCGGAAGTAGCTCAGGGGTAGAGCACAACCTTGCCAAGGTTGGGGTCGCGGGTTCAAATCCCGTCTTCCGCTCCAACTATTATTATTCGCAGTTTTTATGGGTTCAAAAAAATTTTATTACAACGGGGTAATGCCCGTTTTTTATTTTATCCGTTTTCAGTTGTTGGGTTGAAGCGTATCACTTCTTAAGCGCTGAATTGTCAGCGGCGCGGAGCGACTTCCCAGCTACCTGTCTTGCGGGATCCAACCCGTTTGACGTATCCGCTCTCCTTTATTTCGGAGCCGATCATGCAGTTTTTCAAAGATACATTTGTCGAAACCCTATATCGCAACTTCCAGACGGAAATAGTCTATAAATGCCTGCATACACTAACTTAAGAGGAGTTTTTACTTTCTGCGTAGCCTGTCAATAAGTGTCGTAAGCCCAGTGTTTATAAAGTATTTTAAAATGTTGATTTCTATCATTTGAAAGCAAAAAAGCGCCACATATCCAGTATTTGTCACATTATGCGGCGCTTTTTCGTCTGGGAGTTGCGTTATATCACTTTCCACCGACCTTTTCTATCGGAACCAATACGTTTTATTACATTGCGTTCACGTAATTTTTTAATTTCGCGCATGATAGTGCTTCTAGAAACACCGATTTGATTCGCTAGTTCGTCGTACTTAATCTGTGGATTGAGTGTGATAAGTTTTAGTAATTTATCAGTCGTTACAGGTTCACCAGGTTCATTTACAGGTTCATTTACAGGTTCATCAGGTTCATTTACAGGTTCATTTACAGGTTCATCAGGTTCATTTACAGGTTCATCAGGTTCATTTACAGGTTCATCAGGTTCATTTACAGGTTCATTTACAGGTTCATCAGGTTCATTTACAGGTTCATCAGGTTCATTTACAGGTTCAGCAGGTTCATCAGGTTCATTTACAGGTTCATTTACAGGTTCATATACAGGTTCATTTACAAATTCATTTATGGCGCCTTTTGCCACATTACGCGCGCCGATAGGCACAATCGTCTTGAAAACGTCGCCCTCAATAAGTTCAGGCTCTCCGCCGGAATATATTTTTGTGTACTTGTATAGATTTCGTACCCCGGAGCCTAGCGTATCTGCGTATCCTATTTGCACGAAAAAGCGAGCAAGTATAGGGTTTTTGGGATATGGTTCAAAATTTGCCGGGTCAATGCGCCCCGGACGAAGTGGTCTATTCCAATTCTCCACGACAATCCTGTCTTTTTCAACGATAATTTTAGCAGGAACCGCGCTTCCGAACTCGCGGTGGACAAGGATGTTTGAGACCAGTTCTTTAGCGATGTGGTCTCTGACGCTTACGTTCAGATTATCTATCAAAAAAAATCTGTCAAAAGTGTTCTTCCTGATGAAGTTCATCAGTATACCAAAACTCTCAATAAGGTTTGACTCCACACGCTCGCGGTCATCGTAGCGGTCAACATTTTCGACTCTGCGAAGGCAGTCTGTTACGTACCCCGGAGCAGCTTGCTGGATGATTTCATCTCGACCAAAGAGCAGGATTGCCGCAAGATTGAAACCCTTATCGCCGGTAACGATGTTTTCTTCATAAAGCCCAGCGCTTTTCATAATCTCTATAGCCGTCATTTTGCCCCAAGGGTGCTCTGGTCGCCTGTTCTCGGCCCTGAGTTTTACAATGGGAATCAGTTCATCCAGTTTGAGGTGTTCCAAACGCGCATACGGAAATACACGCCGTTCTGTGAACTGCGTTGATTTGCGTATTGATAAACTGGCAATAAGTTGGGTCGACTTAGTGATGTCGAAATCGCCATCTTCATTACGGTCATAAATACTCCCACCAAAGGACTGAATCTGTGAACTCACAGGGATGTATGAAAAAAGTATAACCTTGTCATCAATAATTATTTCTTCCATAGCCAGGAATAAGGTCGGCGAAAACCGTTGTGGGTTATTGAGCGTATTGGCAAAATTTTTCTTTATCCTTTGAATAGCTGATCGTTTGACGCCAATAACCTTGCCGCCATTGTTTACGCCAAGGAGGATATAGCCGCCGTAGCGGTTGGAAAACGAGCAGACGGTTTCAAAGACGCTGTTACTTAGTTGATCAACACATTCCTTAAATTCGACCGTTAAACCTTCGCCTTCCGTCAACATTTTTCTTATCTGCTTAAGCATATAAAGCATTTCCTCTCTGAATCAATTAAGTATAAATAATTGTATCATCATTAATTAACAAAAATACACGCAAGTCAGGTGGAAAATAATAGATAATTAGAAATGTATGATAAAATAATGCTTAAGGAAATAATTCTTGTAGGTTTTTTAGTAAGCTTGATTATTTAAGATACAAGCTAATTAGTGATAAATAATGTTTTTTTCCGACATGAATTAAATCCATTTCGTTCAATTCCTTAGGCGGCATAGCCAAGTGGTAAGGCAGAGGACTGCAAATCCTTTATCCCCCAGTTCGAATCTGGGTGCCGCCTCCAATAATAATATAATAGCTGAGTAGGTGATTGAAGTTCTATATCCCCCAGAATCTGGGCGCCGCCTCCAAAAAAATAAGGTTATTCATTGTTATTCTAGTAATTAATGCTATAATCTACATGCAGCAAAATTGATATACTCCCCCTTGGAGGAGTCGGAGAGTCTCCGTCGCTTTACCTTCCTTGGGGGTTATTTTTATACACTACCAAGAGGTGTTACATGGAATTCACAGAGCCGCCTGAAAAAAGTATTGTCACGTTTTTTGCTTCGAAAAAAATGAGGTCGCGTTCGTTATACGGACGCGACCTTTTTTTGCTATGTCATGAATTAAGTCTATTTTGGTTTAGCAACAGAATAACTTATTTCCTCTTTCTTGAAGCAAACGGTAAAACTGCAAAAATGGCAAATAAAAGGTATCCGAAACCGGCGTTGCAGCCATGATCTTCAAGGATTTCCCTAATAGTTTTGCGTTTGCCTTCATCGTCGGAAACATATGCTGGCGCCAGCGCGTGCGCTTCTTCCATCGCCGCTGCCGCTGCCGCAGGGACAACAAACAGAGTGTCTGGAGCAGTTGCTATATGGCTATTGAGAGCGTTGAGGATAATTATCGCCGCGCGGAAAGTTGCGTCAGACACTGCCATAGTGTAGTCCGTTATTGATTCGGCGGCCAACTTCGGATTACTCTTATACTGCCGGAGCAGTTCCGGTTCGATGTATTCATCCTGCTCTTCGTAGAACTTTAGCTCGTGAGCGCGCCAGAATTCCTGAATCGGCTTGACATAGTACGTCCTGTTCGCGCGCGCCACGTACCCGAGGCGGGCGAAAATCATGAATGCGCTGTCCTTGATCCACTCCGCGTCTGGGGGGACGCTGTTTATACCATTACCGGTCGTGGCTGTGCTAATGGCTGTGATGTCGTATTTGTGTATCGGGTGAGTGTCCGTGATGTTGCCGTAGAATGGTAAGCTAATTCCGGTCTCAAGCGGACCCATGCCGAGGAAAAAGCGCGCGCCAATCTCCGGAGGCAACTCTCCACCCGTTTCGAATACGTGGGTCATTCGGTGCGTAGGGTGTCCCGCCGGGCGTACTCCAAAGTTTGTTCCAAATATGAAGTCGCTTATTGTTTTTCCTACGGGTAGCCCCTTAATGGTGTAGTTAGTTAAGTCAGTCGGCATGCTTGAGCCCTCAATTGTCTCGGCGCCGGTGGCGTTAGCCAGTATTTGCGGGGAGTAGGTTATGTCTGTTACGCCAGACCCAGCTCCGGCGTAACGGTCGCGCTGAAATCGCGTGACGTCCATTGGCGATATCTTCTTGTCCGGTTTGAAGTAAGTCGGGTAGGTTATACCGGCGGTATCTGCATCGGTCAACGCAGGGTAGTTCAGCGAAGGGGCGAAAAGTTGAATACCGCGCCAAACGCGATACGTGTTGCCCGCGCCATTTACATTATTGCCGTAGGTAGCCGCGATGTTGACTCCCTTCGTTGGGTCGCCATCTATGTACCTTGCGATGTCTTCTGATATAGCAAACGTGTTGGGTTTGAAGTTGCTCCTGAAGTTTGCCGGGTCATTTTCGTCGAAAAACTGGGTGCGCGTGGAGTTGGCTATTACGCAGAAACTGTCGTCGGGCACGCGGCTTGCTACATAAGCCTGTCTGCCGACGGCCTCAATTATCCACGCTTCGTCCTTGTCCGCTATTTGGATGAGTTCAGAGCCCATACCCTGACCTGACGCTAATATCTTTTCGACGACGGCTAACGCTTCCTGACAGTTAGCCGCTTCAGCTAGCAGTACCTTTGCCATGCAAGGTTCCTGCCACACAGGTGAATTGCCGCCAAATACTCCACCTAATGCTGTAAGGTTTCTGAGACTGGTGGTATTGGTACCAGACACAGCAAGCCCTTTTTCATTAACCCCCGCCGAATCATGTGTAAAAGCGAAACCATCTTCCCAATGCGGCGTTATATCTTTTGAGGTCGCTTCGGTACCCAAAGTGCCGTCGTTGGTTATACTACGCCTGGTCGTATTCGGTACCGCAGTGTACTTGTAGCTGTCGTGGGTGAACGTGAAATTAAAACCGTTCGCCTGGAGTATATGATTGCCTGCCTTGTAGAAGCCTGCCGGAACCACTATGAACTTTCTGGAATTAGTAATCCCCGAGTCCGCTGTGCGCGCAATCATTGGGCGCCCCGTTTCGGACGCATTCTTGCCGACAATAACAGAAGAACACGCCCATGAAGCAACAGGTGAAAGCAGAAAAAATGAAAGAACCATTAAAGCTAAAACTCTTTTACAACGAAAACATTTTGAAAATCGCATATAACACACTCCTCTTTTATTAAATCTTTTGAAAAACTATAGGTCCGCAGTACTCTCGTGTTCTCCTCTCCTTGGCGTTTTTTAATTAATGTTGATGGACAGGCTTTGGGTGGCAGTTCCAAGAACATTTTTAGCAGCAACGGTGAATTCGTAAACTCCTGCTGTCGTTGGCTCGCCTGAAAGCGCGCCTGTAATCGGATGAAGCGCAAGTCCTTCCGGCAGGCTACCTTCTGATACCGACCATTCAAATCCTACTGTACCTGTAGCCTTAAGCGCTACGCTGTACGGAGTACCGACGTAGGCGTCATGAAGAGATAATGTCGTAATTTCAGGAGCTTTTGCCGCATAAACAACTTCGCCGCCTATTACGGTTAAGATTGCGTTTATTTCTTTAATGTCGAAGTCGGGACATGCTTTGTCATCAAAATAATCTCTGTCTATTACAATAAAATCCGCAAGATAACCCTGTACAAGTTTTCCCTTATAAGCCTCTTCAAACTGCGCGTAAGCGCCCCATTCAGTACTTGCCGCAAGAGCTTCGTCTCTTGTTAGTTTCTGTTCGGGATACCAACCGCTGTCAGCAGTGAAGTTTTTTGTACCGTCAATGAATTCAGCTTTAAACCCTTCCGGAACATTTTGATTTCTTCCTATTCTTGTAACCGCCGCGTACAAGCTGTGATACGGGTTAAGAAGCTCAACGTTAGCATCGGTACCGTTGGCGATAATGCCGCCCTTGTTAAGAATCGTACGCCATGCGTAGCCGCCCTTGATTCTATCAGCGCCCACACGGGCCTCGGCCATGTTCATGTCAGAAGTGGCGTGAACAAACTGCATAGACGGTATCATTCCAAGATCAAGCGTCCTTTGTATATCATCCTGCTCAATAACGTCGACAATCTGAAAATGTTCCAATCTGGGTCTGTAGTCAAATGTGTCATTCAAGGCGCCCCATAAAGGCGAAGGCGTTATCTCACCGTCTTTTACTTTCTTCAATACACTTTCATACGCGTCAATGTACATTCTATTCCCCGCGTCTCCAATCACATGCGCGCTGTTTTGGAAACCAAGTTTTATGCTTTCCTCAATCAGTAACTCCGCGTCAACCGAAACAGTACGAGGGCTGCCAGTATTACCCGGGTCATCGGTGTACTCTTTTAGAAAATCGGCGGTCCTTGAACCCAAAGAACCGTCGGCGTAGAACTTGACATTTCTGATGGTGTATCTTAAATCATAATCGTTGATCCTTGGTCCGTTAACTTTTTCCGTTCCCGCCGGTCGATTTAGGTTTAATTTTTCCGGCGCGCCATTAATGGCAGTAGGGACATGTCCTCTGATCGGAAAGGCTTTAAAACCATTTCCATCATTAAACTTACCGTCTGCTTCTACGGACAATTCCTGATATATCCTTAATTTAAGAGGTTTTGATTTATCTTCAAAGGCTTCTTCCAAAAACGCAACGGTTCTTAGCGGCGCGCCCGCGTCCATTATGGAAGTTAAGCCATATGACAATATCTCCGACTCAACGGCTCTGATAGCAAACCTGAGTTGCGTATCAGTAAGCACCGGCATTACCGGCGCCAGCAGCGTCTCTCTTGCTGTTCCGCCTGCCAAAATACCTATGGCCTCCCCATTGTCGTTTAAAATAATATCGTTGCCGCCGTTCATGTTTATGAACTCAGGCTTTGCCCAATAGTCTATTCCGTTCACTGCTTTCTGATGCGTAAACGCTATATCAAGCGCCGCAGTATTGACCCAAGCCGAGTGCCCGTCAGCGCGCCTCAGGAATACTGGAATATGGTCGACGCCGGCTTCCTTCATCGGTTCGTCAAATTCCCATCGCGTAGGCCAATCAAGGTATGTGTTCGGATGATGATCATTCCAGTCGCCGCCCAGTGTTTGAAGCCAACCGCGCGATATTACCCATGGGACGGGACCTGTTTTTCCTTCCGCTTCCCATTCTGCGTTTAATCTTTTGGCTTCATTCACAACTGACTCGATGATCACTTTTTTCGGCTTCCAGAAGGAGTCTATTCTTAACGAAAGTTCGCCCTGTCCAACGAAATGCATGTGGCTTTCGATAAGGCCGGGGAGTACTGTTGCGCCTTTTAAGTCGATAAATATAGCGTTCGAGGCGTCAATACCTGCACTAGTCATCCCATCTTTGAGCGCTTCTTCCGTCGTTGCATCGCCAACCCATTCAATCCATTGACCCTTGGTAACCATTGCGCTTACCTTGGAGTATTTACCGCCGCCCGTTTTACCGGAAGCGGACACATACTCGTTGTAGATGCTTCCATTGTAATACGCATAGTTTTTAGCCTCGTCAAAAGCTGTCATTGAAGGGACAAATTGATCATCCGCCGCGTTTACCTTTGTTGCCAAGACACCCATTGTAAATACAATACAAAACACAAAAAACAAACTTACGCCAACTTTCCTCAATCTTGCTAAATCGCTTTCCATTTAATAATACCCTCCTTTTAGAATCGATAATTCAAAACGTTGCACATAATAACACATTAATTACAATTACATACATAAAAATATTATCAATAAGTGTTCAGCCATATTTTAAGTAAAGATTTTTCAAAGGTCGACTAAATATATGATTTTGATATTGACAAAATCGCGGGATGTGAAACAATCCTTAACTGTTACATATCATAAATGAAAAGAAGTTGTTTTGAATGGACATGATGGGACTTACATATTGTTTATTAACCACAATATTTTGGGCGATAAGCCCAATTTTCCTGAGAAAGAGTCAAGATACATTTGATAATATTGAGATAAACGCGACCAGATGCGTTGGATTTTTATCCGTAGCGATAATCGCGTGTCTAATAACCAATCCTTCCCTCCTTGTCTGGAAGTATGAACTTCACGCGCTTGGAATTATTTTTGTAATGGTGATAATAGGAAACGTTCTAGGAGACCTCTGTTATATGGTTGCAATCAATAATATCGGAGTTGGAAGAGCTCTTTCGACCTCAAATTCATATCCGATTTGTGTATCAATTTTTTCTATACTCCTGCTTGGCGAAAATCCTTCCTTAAAGCTTTGGATAGGAACTTTAATAATAATAGCCGGATTAGCTTTCCTAAATCTGCCTAAAAAGAATCCACTTCCTCAAACCGGAAGAGTTCGCAATAATACCATTGGATTTTTCTTAGCGATTCTGACTTCGATATTATGGGGGTCAATGATAACGATGCAAAAGTGGTTAATGACAGAATACAACGTTGCGCCTTTAACTTTTACATTTTGGCGCGCGGTGTCGTTATGCATTATAAGTTGGAGTTTCTGGTATTTTCGCAAAAATAGCGAAGAAAGGAAACATATTTTTAATGTAGGATTCAAGAAATGGATAACTCCTTCAATAGCCGGCGCGTCCGGTCTTGCACTCGGCGGAATTTCACTTTTGTACGCGTTGGAAACTATTCCGGCGTCTGTGGTTGCCCCAATCACGGCGTCTAATCCAATAATAGCCGCAATGATAGCAAGATTCGCTTTCAACGAGAAACTATCCCCGATTCAATGGATTGGTATAGTTTTGGTAATAATCGGAGGAATTGAAGTAAGCATTAGTTAATAGTTTTTATAAAACCGAAGCCGAACTATCGTCAGGCGATACTGTTGAATACTTTGTAGCAGGGAATGGCATCTTTCATGATCGAACAATCTTAACCAAAGGAGCAAAATAGTTTTCGAAAGATACTCGCACCCTGTGATCTAGTAAGACTACGTTTCCGATAATCACGCTTGTTTTTGCTGGTTCCGTCCCTAAATTGATTTAAAAATAGAAGTTATCAATTCGGTGACAATCTGTTTGGTCTTTAAATACTCTCCTGACTTATTCTTCATGTCGCAATCCAGATAAAGACGTTTGTTGACCTCTATCATCATAGAGATTACACGCTTGTCTTTTCGGTAGTATTTAGCGGGAACCATGCTTCCGGAATAGGGGTAGTTCACAGAAACAGTATAACCTTTCCCAATTAAGTGCGCTTGTGCCAATTCATACAGTTTTTTCGGGGTATGAAACTCGTCTGTTCCAATGCAAAAATCCGGCAGGTTTTCACCAACGCATGGATCATCGCAAAATGAATGCAGGTCAATTATCAGGCACATACCATAAGATGACAGAGCTTCGTCTACTACAGAGGTCAATTTTGCATGGTGCGGATCATATATATCTTCCAACACTTTTTCACGCAACGCGTTATCCAAGTTCCTAAATAATGCGCCTCTTTGCGTAAGTGTATACAACAATCCGTTTCCTTTTTGAGCGTATGGCTCATCTGAGTCGTTCCTCATTCGCTCGACATCACAGACCAGTCTGCTATACTCAGCCACAATGCGAGTTCCGAAACCTGCGTCGAACAATTCATCGCAAAATGAATCTGTTGCCCAAAGCAATTCACTTGCAAGTTCTTCTTCGGATAACAGAATTCCATTCATGTATTCGTCTGGTATGCTTGTTGAAGAATGTGGTATATGAATTATCAATTTTCCTGACATTTTCTCTTCCTGCATCATTAACGATTCATAACTAAATGTCCTTCTTTGTCAATAATAAATAAACTATCTCTGAGTAGGCAACTAAACATTTGTATTTCAAATGCTCTGCTATTGAAGCTATATATAAACCTTTTTGGGCTTGCGTTTGATTGCTAACATTGGAAGCAAATCATTGAACACATCTTCGTCGGGCAGATGGAATAATATCCATTTTCCATCGTGGTATGTTGTAGCGTTCATATACCCGGAAACAACTTAATCATAGACAGCGTCGATTTTTGCAATGATGGCTGTCCATAGGATAAACAAATCCGGCGATAAAATTGACTTTAGTTCTTCGTCGCTAACAGGTTCCATTTTCATAATGCGTACTCCTTTATTTTGTAGGAGGCTGCTCAAAGAACGAGTAGCCTCCTATTGAAGATTTCTTCGTTACCTTTTCCCCATAGGTATTATGCACAGCGGAACGTCGACTGGGTCTAGGGCGCACAGGGAACGCACAGCGTCTGCGTTTAGCCCTACAATATAGCGAACTCCGATTCCCAATGCATCCGCAGCCAGATAGAGGTTCTGCGACATTGCGCCGGCTGCTACATCATCCCACTCAGCCGCGCGGGCGCCTAAGGCTTCGATTGCCTTCCCGTCCGAGGCGATAATCAGGACATGCGAAGATGCCGCCACGAAAGCCTGCGAGCCAACTGCGCTCCTGCCGTCCTCCTTAGATGTCTCCACCAGAGAATGCGTTTTCCAGTCATAAAGGAAAGTGCCCTCTTCCCCGGTGACATACACTCGGCTATAGGGTTCAACTCCCCTCCCAAGCGGAATGGTCCAGCCCTTATCAGGGCGATTCAGCCCAGTTGCCGCCCATAACAGCGTTGAAAGTTCCTCTCTTGAAATTTTGCCAGTCGGGAAATTGCTTCCCGCCGCAGAAGCTCTACTTTTCAGTAAGTCGAACAATCCAGGTCCACCCGTTGTTTGAGGATCCGGGAGTTTAATCGCATCAGCAGCCGAAGACACAGCAACGCCAACAAGACACACAAATAACAAAGACAACGCTACATACCGAAATCGAAACACCATAACCATACCCCCAATTTTAATATGATAACAAATACTATTCATTAATGCGTTTGTTTAATTGCCTAATTATTAACGGTCTTGAATCTCTCCTTGACTAAGATAGTATACTATAATTTATTTTAAAAATTATCATGCGCCAGACATGGATAATTAAAATAAGAATTGAATCAACAATGAATCCAAGACAATAAAAAAGGAGCGTTTAACGTGTTAATCAGACCAATAAGAATAGAGGACGCGTCGGACATAAACCGGATGCGTATAATGAATGGGGTTAGGGAAAACATTCTGGGAATAGCAAGTGAACGCATCTCCGACGCGGAAGCGTTCATCAAGGCGCTTTCACAAGACGATCACCTGCTGGTTGCCGAAGTGGACGGGATTGTAGTTGGATGCGTAGGACTGCAAGCCTCATCCAAACCTCGCGCGCGTCACACAGGCGCCATGGGAATCATGGTTCACGCGGACTATCAAAAACAAGGCGTCGGAAAGTCCCTTATGACGGCTATTTTGGACATCGCCGACAATTGGCTGAAACTAAAGCGGGTTGAATTGAGCGTTTTTGTTGATAACGAGGCGGCTATAGCCCTATATCAGAAAAAGGGGTTCGTCATTGAGGA
>Ga0099364_10001520_pt1 | contig 37901 bp, 13 predicted proteins | sample TergutTh196P3_FD_73070 | JGI IMG/M metagenome (GOLD analysis project Ga0099364, IMG submission 73070) | Microcerotermes parvus P3 segment gut microbial communities from Pointe-Noire, Republic of the Congo - Th196 P3 | ecosystem: Host-associated > Arthropoda: Insects > Digestive system > Gut ... | reverse complement strand
TAGACATTGTAGGGGCAACCCTTGCGGTTGCCCTGAATGATATTGAAATAGACATTGTAGGGGCAACCCTTGCGGTTGCCCTGAATGATATTGAAATAGACATTGTAGGGGCAACCCTTGCGGTTGCCCTGAATGATATTGAAATAGACATTGTATGGGCAACCCTTGCGGTTGCCCTGAATGATATTGAAATAGACATTGTAGGGGCAACCCTTGCGGTTGCCCTGAATGATATTGAAATAGACATTGTGTGGGCAACCCTTGCGGTTGCCCTAAATGATATTGAAATAGACATTGTAGGGGCAACCCTTGCGGTTGTCTAAAACATAATAATACGCCAAAGGAAACCTAAAAAAAGGGCGAGGGCAATATTTTTTGGCGACAAATCAGAAGTTCTGAAACCAATAAAAAAATTTTTTTTAATTTTTTTTAAAAAAAGCTTGTTTTGTTTAAAAAATTTTTTTTACCTTTGCACTTTAATTTTTTAAAATTTTTGTTTTACTAACACATTTTAATGTAAATTTTTATGAAGAAACTTTTTTTTATAGCATTGACTCTAATAATGAGTACGATGCTGATGATTGGACAAACACAGTCGAACCCGCCTACAAACCTAAGAGGAAGCGTGCAGGGATCGACTGGATCGTTGCAATGGGACAAACCTATTTATGGTCATACCCTGCAATACACAAACCAAACGCAGACAACTGGGACGGGGGCTGATAATATAGCACAGACTCCCGCTACAGGTGGCACGCGACATTATGGGTTTATGATACCTCAAGCAGATTTGGCGAGCCTAAATGGTTTCGAAATTTACCAAGTTTCGTACTATATGGCTGGTAATGGGCAAAATAGTCCCAGATTTCATTTTATTATGGGAGCGAGTTCTACCCGAACTGCTTACACAAGGACAGGGCAAAATGATCAGCTAAATGTCGCAACATTAGCAACCCCTCATCCTTTGGACAACACTGGAAATTTCTACTTTACTGTAGAATGTACTGGACAAATTCTTCAAACCAGAAATTTTATTAGGTATGATACACAAGGTTCAACCAATAGCATATCTGGACAGACTGCTATTTATTCTACCAATGGAACATCAAATTGGAACAATGCACACTCTGGTGGAAGGACACTTTGTATGTGGGTAGACCTAATAGATCCAACTATTGGTACCAGCACTATTTATCGGCTTTATGCTGACGGAGCAATGGTAGTTAACAACATCACAACTGAAACCTATAACTTAGGCGCTTTAGTTGCGCCAACTACCTACACAGTAACAGCTGAGGCAACAGATGCTTCTTATACTGAGTCTGTTCATTCAAATGCAGTAATGTTGGAGCCTATTACGGATACTCCGACAAATTTCACAGCATCTTATAGCTATGAAACCTTTATGGTAAATACATCTTGGGAATTTGATGTGCCGCCATCAACTTTTAACACCTTAATTTTTGATGAAGATTTCGAAACATCAGCAGCGGTCAAAGGTTGGACAACTGTTGACCGAGATGGTGATTGTGGAACTACAAATTATTGTGATTGGACGCAGCTATCGGGTGCGGGTAGAGGATCTTCAATGTTATCATATTCATGGGACAATGATGAAGACGTTCTGGTACCATTAAATCCTGATAATTGGTTGATTTCACCAAAAATAACAGGTTTAAATGGTCCGACAACTCTTACTTTTTGGCGTAGATCGGCAGCAGCAACTTATGGATCTGAAAAGTATTCGGTTCTTGTTTCCACAACTGGAACAAATGTAGGTAGTGGCGCTAATCTTGGCGATTTTACTGCTGTTTACACCGAAACCATTCCTGGCACAGTTGCAGGAGTAGACTGGACAATGCGTACCGTAGATTTGTCTGCTTATTCGGGACAAGAAATTTATATTGCATTCAGGCATTGGGACTGTACCGACCAGTTCTTTTTAGCTATTGATGACATTCAAGTAATTACGAACGTCAATACTACTGATCCATGGTACAATTATTTTTTCAGAATTTATTGCAACAACGCTGTAGTAGGAACCACTTCTGAAAAAAGTTTTGATCACTCTCCGTTAACGGATGGTACGCTTGAATATAAAGTTGCTGTAGTTTCACACGGAGGAACACATGAATCGAATCCTTCAAATGCAGTAAACGTAGCGATTTTATTGCCAACAACACCATGTTTACCACCTTATGAGCCCGAAGCAGAAGAAAACAGTGGAAACGTGATAATAACTTGGGAAGATCCGAGTTCAGCCGAAATGATTGTGCACCGCCACGGAACATCTGAAGTTCCGCTCTTTAGTAATGAAGGTATAAGGTGGGCTATGGCAATTGGATGGGATCCAGAAGATATGAGATTTTGGGGACCAACAATAGAACTAAGAGCTATTAGGTATTATATTGAAGGAACGGCAGCAAGAGTTGGTGTTTCTGCATGGAACAACGCCAATGCTACCGGATATCCAACAGGTAGCGTGCATTATACCAATATCGCATCAGGACCAAATATTACGGACGGCGGGTGGAAAGAATTTAGACTTCCTGCACCTGTTACAGTTAATATTAATAATCCATTCTTTGTGGGCTATCAATTTCCATCTGCAGCTGGATGTTTGACTCAGTACGATGGTGGAACCGCTCCAACAAAAGATCTACGTTCAAACTTGTTTCTTTATGATACGTCTACTCCAAATGCCACTACCCAGATGAATCCGAATACAACACTATTGGAAAATCAAGGCATTATGGGTAATTGGTTAGTAGAAGCAGTTTTTGGATGGCCCACTTCAAAAGGAGAACCAGTAAAACCTGAAATCATTGTCAACAACAAAGGTGAATTTAGAATGTATGGTGGAGATGAAAAATATACTTTCGACATTGTGCCCGAAACAATAAAAGAACATATTTTATTTGATAGGGTTTTAGATTATGAAATAACAGAACCTATTGAAGTAAAATCTTCAGAAACGAGAGCTCATGCTGGTTTTAATGTCTATAGAAATGATGTTTTATTAACACCATCACCTATAAGCACATATACATTTCAAGAGCCTATTCCAGGTGTTGGCGTATTTAATTATCAGGTTTCAGTTCTTTATACAGACGGCTGTTTGGAACGCTTTACAGAACCTATGACATTAGAATTTGGAAATGTACTGATTACAAATCTTGCTGCAGTTGTTGAAAATAAAGGTATTAGATTAACTTGGACGGCACCTGACAAGCCTGTCGGAGATTTCACAGGATATAATATTTATTATTCAAATCCGCTATATAGTGGCAGTTTTTCAGATATACACACTGAAACTATTTGGATGCCTTTAAATCCAGGAACGTATCAATTTGAGGTTTGTGCTACATATTTTGGTAATGAAGCTGGAAGAGCAAATGTATCGTGCAATTTGCCAGATGAAGGTTTCGAATATCCAACAAATTTTGTTGCTAATCAAGTATGGGGTACAACTGATGTATTTTTAACATGGGAAGAGCCATCATATCCAGAAATCGAAACTTACACCTGGTCCGATGGCGTTTATGCGGGCAGCATTGGGTATGGATCTGTTACTAATGACGGCGCGATTGCTCATAAATATGATTTACAAGTTTTGGGTATGGAGCAATTCGATAGAGTAGATGGTATAGGAATATATATAAGTAATTCCACGGGCTCTACCGGACAACAATTTACAAACCAAAAAGTAACAATCTTTTTATCTCAGGTAGACGGTGACGCAATTCTTGCACAAAAAGATTTTGCTACTTCTGAAGTACAATGGAACGAGTATGCAGTCTATAACTTTGATACGCCCATTACAATTGATCCGGCTTTACCTCTTTATGTTGGTTATATTACCTATCAAACAAATGGTTATCCTTGGACATACAGCGCAACGAGCACATCCGATAGAAACTTAGGATTTTTAGTAAACGACTTTGATGGTACAGGATTTTATAATCTCGCTGATTACTCATCATTAGATGGTATTTGGAATATTGCTGTTTATTTATCAAGAGATAATAGTCCAGCTCCGATTCCACTTTCTTACAATCTTAATCCTCTCAGCAAAGGAAATGATATTCTTAGTGAAATAAAAGGAGACGGATCGCAGTTTGAAATTGCAAGCTTAAGAAGTGGTGCAAAAGCAATACCTACGGGCTATGAACTTTATAGAAATCAAACTTTATTGTCTACTCTCGCAGGCAACTTGTTTGAATATACTCACGTTTCTGCTCCGATAAATCTTAACGAATATTGGTTATCGGCAGTTTATCCAACAGGTCAATCAAGGTACGCACAAACAAGTGTTAATGTCATCCCCGTTACAACAGGTTGTCCTGGATCAACATTAACTGCCGCACAAGTTCCTGGTCCTTTTGTTAATTTAACTTGGACAGAAAATACTCGCTACGCATTTGTTTACAGAAATGGAGCATTAATTGCATCTTTGGATAACGCTACATCATATAATGATTTTCCACCTTATGGCTCAAATACCTATTATGTAAATACTGTAACGATAGACAACTGTTTGCAGCAAACAAATACTGAGACAGTTACATTCGTACAGCCGCAAGCCCTCTTGGGAGGTACAATCACTAATAGTGACAACGATCCGGTTGTAGGTGCAATTATCACATTTGACGACGGAGCAGGCGGCTCAATTTCAGAAACAACTAACTCTTTGGGCACTTATACAATAAATGACATGCTTTATGGCGATTATACAGTAACTATTACCGCTTTCGGTTATGTTACAGTAGTAGAAAATTTCCATATGCCTGAAATAAACACCGTTTATGATAAAGAATTAGTATTCAAACTGATAGATGTAACAGGTATAGTAACAGGTAAAGATAACGTACCGCTTTCTCCTGTAGTAATTACATTTACCAATAATGTGCTTGGCAGTAAGATTTATTCAACAACATCACTTGCCGGCGGAGCATATTCAATAAATAATGTAATTGAAGGTAACTATACAGTAGAGGCAACATTTGCAGGCTATTTCAACTATGAAGAAATTGCAATGATAACTGAAGTTAATGATGTTTACGACATTGAGATGTCTATCTTAACCTATCCTGTTTCAGGAACAGTTTATTCAGATGATACTCCTCCAAATCCTGTTTCAGGAGTTGCAGTAAATCTTACTTCAGGGACTTTGGTTTACAACGTAATAACCGAAAACGATGGAACTTATGTAGCGAATGTTGAACCGGGAACATATAACCTAACAGCTTCAAAACCAGGTTTCACCAATGGTGTATCGAATGGCGTAGTTGTTTCCACTGCCCCAGTTGAAAATGTGGATATAACAATTACAAGAAATTTCTTCAACTTTATTTCTGTAAACGTAACTGAAGATGTTCTCAACGCTCCTATCGAAGATGCTGTTGTAACCTTTTCTAAAACAGATGAGAGTTATATTGTTTATACCGCAACCACGGATAATATGGGTGATGTAATGTTTATGCAGTTGCCCGAAGGAGAATTTTTATTGTCTGTTGAAGCGGACGGTTATTGGCCCCATTTCGAAATTGTAGAAATAGACGACAATATGCTACAATTTCTCGTAGAATTAGAAGAAGATCCAAACGCATACGGATGGGTTTCAGGTTTAGTAACAGACGGCACTGCTCCAATTGCCAACGCAACGATAACTTTCACAAATACGTTAGATGCGACAATAGAATACACTGTTACTTCTAACGCAACAGGAAATTATACTCAAAGAGTCATCGTAGGCGATTATGATTATGCAGCCTCCGCTTATGGATGCAACAACTTTACTTCAACGGCATCTGTTTCCGTTCAACCCGATTTAACAACAACAGTTCCTCCTATCGTATTAACAAGAATAGAAGTAACTTTAACCGTTAATGTATTACCCGTTGGAAGTGGAACAACCACAGGACAAGGCACATACAATATGGGCGCAACCGCAGAAGTTGAAGCAACACCCCAAACAGGTTATAATTTTGTTAATTGGACAAAAGAAGGCACTATCGTAGGAACATCAACAGCCTATTCGTTTACGATAGAAGAAAATACTACACTTGTTGCCAACTTTGCTTTGGTAGATTATCTAATCACAGCCACAGCATCTCCTGCGGGTTCAGGTTCTGTACTTGGTAGTGGAGATTATGCTCACGGTGCAACAGCAACTTTAACAGCCGTTCCAACTGCTAATTATCATATTGTTAATTGGACAGAAAGCGGTACAGAAGTACACGGGGACAATCTCGTTTATTCATTCACAGTTACCGGTCCAAGAACTCTAATTGCTAATTTTGCATTAGATACATATACAATTCAAGTTTCTGCTGATCCAGCAGAGGGTGGTAGCGTTACCGGCGGAGGTACTTTTGATTGGGGTACAACTCAAACAGTTGTTGCTACTCCATCTGCAAATTATGTCTTTGTTAATTGGACAGAAAATCAATCGCAAGTATCCACCGATCTTTCTTATACGTTTACTTTGGAAGCAGATAGGAATTTAGTTGCTCATTTTGCATTAGAAACTTATACAGTTGAATTGTCTGCGTTACCAACTGCGGGAGGTACTCCAACTCAATCCGGAAACGGAACGTATGAACATGGCACTTCTGTTACTATAAATGCAAATCCTGCTGAATCTTATAACTTTGTTAAATGGACAGAAGGCGGAGCAGATATCAGTACCGACCTCGCTTATACCTTCACAATAACAGCCGATAGAGATTTTGTTGCAAACTATGCGATTAAAACTTATGTTGTTACAGTTATTGCAGGTACTGGCGGTACAGTAAGCGGCGGCGGAACCTTTGATCACGGATCAAATGCAACTGTTGAAGCAACAGCCGAACCTGGTTACGAGTTCGAAAATTGGACTAACACAAACGGCGATGTCGTCTCTACTAATAGTTCATACACTTTCGCAGTTACTGCTGATATAACATTGACAGCAAACTTTGAATGGATTGGAATTATAGGTACTGAAATGGCAGATTTCACGCTATATCCGAACCCCGCAACTGATAAAGTAACTGTTGTAAGCACAACAAAAGGCAATGCAAATATTGAAATATTCAATAGCATTGGCTCATTAGTTGAAAAAGTAGAAACGAAAGATAGCAAAAATGTTATTGACGTATCTACCCTACCATCAGGTATTTATACGATTCGTTTAACAAACGAGAGAGGTAGTTCTACCCTTAAGTTTGTAAAAGAATAGTTTTATTTAATTTATAATAAGAAGGGGCTGCTCAAAAGGGCAGCCCTTTTTTTGGTATAAATACGAATTTGGCGGATTTACCTAACCTGAAAAATTTTTTGTTGTTAAATGGGGAAACGTTACTTTTGCGGCGGAAACCAAAATGTCTTACATTTTGGTTTTTTGCATTCCGTTAGGCGATGCTTTGAGCTTGTCGAAAAAGAATGCATCCTTCACCAGAAGTCAGGAAATCTGATTCTACTTCATGGCAGTTTTATAATCAAAAACAAATTTTTGATTTTTTTTGATTTTGTAAAAAAAATTTTTTTTATCTTTGCAGCAAATTTTTAAAAATAATAATATATTTTCTAAACAATTAATTATCAATGCGTAAAACAAATTTATATGAAACGTTTTTCACTTTTTTTATTAATAACACTTTTTGTAACTTCAATTTATGGAGTTTATGTAGAAAATGCACCGTTTCCTGTAACACAGCCCAATGGTGAAGTTTTAGAACTATTAATTACCGGAGATGAATTTTTCCGAAGACTTCACGACAGTGAAGGTTATACTATTGTCCAACGTGAAGATGGCTGGTACACTTATGCTTTATATGATGCCATTTTGGACGAACTAATTCCAAGTGAATATATTGCGGAGACGAATCGAAATGTTTCGATACCTATTCCGATGGAAAAGGGACTTAAAATTTCTCCTGAAAAATATCACGAAATACGCCGAGCGTGGCACGAGCCTACCGGTGTTACTGCATCGGGATATAGAGAAAACTCTATTTTGGAATATATTAGCCAACAAGAAAACAGAGCAACAACTACAATCAACAGCATTGTTATTTGCATCCGTTTTTCTGACCATACCGATATGGGACAAACTTTTTCTACCGTTGATGGTATGCTGAACACTAATACAGATAACAATGTGAGAGATTTTTTTACTACCATGTCTTATGGAAAACTTGACTTGGTGTCAAACTTTTTTCCACCCGCAAACGGAAATGTACTGAGATTTTATGAAGCACCTAATCCGAGAAGTTATTACAACAATAATAACAACACAATTCTTCATGCCCTATTTAGAGACGCTATCGAATGGGTTAATACTAATTGGCCCGTCCCTAACGATTTAGAACTTGATTATAATAATGATAACAACGTTGATTATGTTACATTTATATGTTCAGGTACAGCGGATAATAATACTTTGTTGTGGCCCCATAAATGGCAATTATCAGGAACGCCAACATATATCAACGGTAAGCGCGTTAGAGAATATAATCTTTTGTTATCAGGTGCAAGTTCTAGCTATTTTAATTCGGGTGTATTTTGCCACGAAGGATTTCACGTCTTAGGCTCTCCCGACTTATATCATTATGATTATAATACAAATTTAGCTGCTGTTGGTGCGTATGATTTAATGGCATCAAACGGTACAAAACCGCAGTCAATGTCGGCATACATGAAATATAAGTACGGGAAGTGGATTAATAATATTATTGTTGCAGAATGGGACAAAACTTACGAAGTATACCCATTCTACAATAATGATGGTTCAGACCCTGAAAAACCCGTTATTGTTAGGGTTCCTTGTAGTGGAAACAATCAATTCTACATTGTAGAATACAGAAAAAAAACAGGTTGTAACTATGATAATCAAACATCATATCCACCCGCAGCGGGTCCATTAATATACAGAATTAATTCTACTTGGAGCGGAAATGCAGAATATAATCCTAATGCAGGAAGGCACGATGAAGTATATGTTTTTAGAGGTGGGAGTACGCCGAGCGGGAACACTTATACTGGAGGAACGATGACAAATGCACCATTTACAGGATCTCGAACTTTTTTTAATGGTACTGCTACCTCTACCCCAAGAGCATTTACTACCGAAAATGTTTATGATACTTCTGTGGACATTAGCGATATTGCTTACGATGCCGCATCCGATTCATATACATTCTTTTACGGAGATGGTTCCAAATTTTTTAATATCGCCGACCAATCCCCTATTATTTTGGAATATTTTCTAAATAGCACTGCTATTATTGATATTGACGCAAATGTTAAATGGACAGTATCAGTTTCTCCTTCATCTGCAGAAGATTGGCTATATTTTTCCAGAAAAGTTGGTATTAACGATATGTCGTTCCAAATAGCTACCGCTGACTACAATTTTACCGGAACCAACCGTACCGCAACAGTTACAATTACGGGTAACGGAATCTCAATTCCTATTTCTGTTACGCAATTAGGTATTACTCCTGTTTTTAGTTGTGAAACAGACGCTGACCTTAATTATGAAAACGCATCCGAGGAAATTAATCTTACTACAAATCTTGTTTGGTCAATTACTGATATAGACGGTGATTGGATTTCTATTGAACCATTATCAGGCACCGGAAACGAAACTTTGATTGTTACTGCGCCCGATAATACCGTATATTTCAGTAGAACAGGGTCTTTTAAGGTAAATGCACATGATACTTTTTCTCAAATTGTTACCGTTACGCAAGCCGATTTGCCAATGCTACTTAATTTCGACACTGACGAAGTAGTGCTACAAGACCACCAAGACGCATCCGAAACTATAACAATAATTGCGAATATGTCTTGGAACGTTGTAAATTTCCCCTCTTGGCTCTCTTTATCAGCGCTTAGCGGCACACAAGGGGGACCTTTCACATTGACGGCTACCGATAATATCACTGCAAGTCCAAGAACGGGAACTATTACCATTGAAAATATTGAATGGGAACAATCGGCTACCCTTTTGGTTACGCAACAAGCCAAAATTGTTACTCTTTCTGCTTCAACAGACGAAATTACCCTCGGTTTTACGGCTGACAGCAATGACGACTTTGATATTATTGCAAGCCATAATTGGAATATTGCAAGTAGTGTTGGATGGCTTACAATTACCCCTAACAACGGAACAGGTAACGAAACTGTTAACGTCAAAGCAACTGAAAATAGTTCTTTATCGCCACGAAACGCTACTCTTACTATTACTTCTTATTATGAAACAATTACGGTTGATATTATTCAAGAAGGGTTTGTTTCTATTTTTTCTTTAGATTTGGATGAAATTAATATAAATAAGGAAAACAACTCTACCGAAACAGTTGAATTATCTTCAAACCGTATGTGGACAGCGCAAAAAGTAGGAACTTGGTTTAATTTTGCTCCTTCAATGGGTATGGGAGATGCAACAATTACTATTACAACAACAAGCGAAAACAATACATTCGAAACACGAACAGGAACAATAACTTTTACCAATAATTTACTTGAGTCAGTAGTTTTAACGGTAAACCAATCAGGCAAAACTGATTGCGAAGTTTTACTTTCTGCAAATCCAACTGAAGGCGGTACAGTTAGTGGAGATGGTTTACATCCTTATAACTCAGAAGTTATTGTTACTGCAACTCCTAACCAACATTACAATTTTGTTAATTGGACAGAAAATGGCACAGAAGTATCAACATCTCAAGAATATTCATTTACTATAACCGATAATATTGATCTTGTTGCTAATTTCACTCTAAAGAGTTATGAAGTATCTGTTTCGGCATCGCCTTCCGACGGTGGAAATGTGAATGGTGATGGCATGTATGTTTATAACACTGAAGCAACCATAACTGCAACACCTTCACAACATTACAATTTTGTTAATTGGACTGAAAATGGTACAGAAGTTTCAACAACTCAAGAATATACATTTCTTGTAACAGGTGATATTGAATTAGTTGCGAACTTTATCCCTAATAGTTATGAAGTTACCGTTTCTGCTAACCCATCGATTGGCGGAAATGTTGATGGCGGCGGAATTTTTGTATATGATACAGAAATTACCGTTGAAGCTGAGGCATCCGATTGTTACAACTTTATTAATTGGACAAACGAAAACAATCCTGTATCGACAAACCCCAATTATACTTTTTATGTTACCGAAGATATCGAATTAGTTGCAAATTTTGCTTTAAAAACCTTTACAGTTACCATAACAGCAAATTCTGAAGAAGGAAATGTAAGTGGTGACGGAACTTTTGAATGTGGTACGATAATTAATCTTGTTGCAACTCCTAATTTAGGATATTGTTTTGTAAAATGGTTAATAAATGGCGAGGTGGTCGAAACAGGAACGTCATATTCTTTTGAAATAACGGAAGATGTGAGTATTTCTGTGGAATTTGAGCTATGTTCTTATATTGTAACTGTTGAAGCTGGCGAAGGCGGAATAGTGCAAGGCGGCGGAACATATAATTTCGGAGAAAATGCCGAAGTTATAGCAACTCCCAATGATGATTATATATTTGTAAATTGGACAAATGATGACGGAGATGAAGTTTCAGACGAAAACCCGTTCATTTTCCCTGTTATTTCTGATATAACTTTAACGGCAAATTTTGAACCTGTACCCATTGTATATTACACAGTTACGTTATTAGTAAACAACGATGAATGGGGAACAGTTGCTGGAGAAGGTGAATATGAGGCAGATACCGAGGCTGAAGTAACCGCAACTCCCGAAGATAATTACAAATTTGTTAATTGGACAAATGAGGATGGTGATGAAGTTTCTGATAATAATATTTTTATATTCTTTGTTACGGAAGATATAACTTTAACCGCTAATTTTGAATATGATGAAGGCATATTAAAAACTGAAATATCAGGTTTCACAATCTATCCCAATCCTGCAAAAGATATCTTGACCGTTATAAGTTCAACAAAAGTAAAAGCCACCATTGAAATTTTCAATGGAATAGGTTCACTACTTCAAAAAGTTGAAATGAACGATATTGAAACAAAAATTGACGTATCTTCGCTATCATCAGGAGTTTACATACTTCGTTTAACACATGAAAGAGGTAGTTCGGTTCTTAAATTTGTAAAAGAATAGTATTTTTATTTGTTAATATTAATGATTATTTGAAAAAAGGGCTGCTCATTTGGGCAGCTTTTTTTTGGATCAGAATACCTGCATTCCTAACGGAATGCGTTATACACTACCGCATCAAACCCAATAACAACCATTCATCCCACGCAGCAGCACTCCGCAAGGAGTGCAACGTAGATAACCCCGAGTTAGCGTAAGCGCAACTCGGGGGATCTCCAAAAAAAGGATGCATTCCTTACGGAATGCAAAAAACCACAATGTAGGACATTTTGGTTTCCTCTGCAACAATAGATTTTTCCTTATAAAATAACAAAAAAACGTTTCTGAGGAAAGGAGTTCTGAAATTAGTGCAATTCGTGGCTTAAAATAAAATCCTTTGTGCGACTTTGTGAAAAATCCTTTGTGTTCCTTTGTGGTTAAAAGATATCTTTTTACGCAAAGAGGCAAAATATTACTTAAATCGTTCATTACTTTCTTTTATAAATAATGAAGGTTAGTACAAATTCCGAAGTTGTTATCTTATTAAAAAAATATAAAAATTTTTGAATTTTTTTTTGATTTTTTAAAAATTATTTCTTTATCTTTGCACAAATTTTTAGATATTTTCAAAAACCTATAATTATCATTAAATAAATATTTTAGTCATGAAGAATCAACACTTTTTATTGAAATTATTACTATTGTTCTTGGCAACAATTTGGATTGCACCCTCGAAAGCACAGATTAGTTTCGGAGGAACGCCGCCAAGTTTTAGCTTTGAGAACAGAAATGAACAATTGATGTCGGAAATTATTTTACCGATAGATTTTGATTTGGAAGCATTGCGCGCCGAAGATGAAATTCGGCAACAGGAAAATTTGCCGCCACGAGTAGGTACAATTATTCCGGTATGTTTCACTACTGAAAATTCGGGTGAGTGGACAACTTTGCCCGATGGACAGGACATTTGGAGATTGAGCATTATTGCCCCAGACGCGATAGCAATTATGCTCTATTACGACAAGTTTGAAATCCCCAGAGGAGGAAAACTTTTTATTTACAACAACGACCGCTCTCAACTTTTGGGTGCTTTTACTGAGGAAAACAATCCAACGAGGGTCGAGTTTGCTACTGATTTTGTTGCAGGAGACCATATTACTTTGGAATATGTACCTCCATTTTTGGCAAACCTCGAAAACAATGAATCGCCGATTTATATTACAGGCGTGTGCTACGGGTATAACCATAACCATATGTTTACTACAAAATATGAAAATGGTCGGTCAGGAGTTGAATTTAGGGCAGGTAACTGTATGGTGGGCATTAATTGTCCCGAAGGTGCTAATTGGCAAAATGAAAAAAGAGGAGTAATTAGAACTACTCAACGAATCGGTCTATTTGGATCTTATATGTGTACGGGTACTTTAATAAATAATACCTCAGGGAATTTAGACCAACTTTTTTTAAGTGCGAATCATTGTTATCAAGAAGGTAGTACAGAAGCTAATTATGCACAAACAGTTTTCTATTTTAATCATGAACATTCAGGATGTAGTGGTTCCGATAGTAGTCCATCAGGAAATTCAGTTACAGGGGCAACTATGTTAACCAAAATTCCTTTAAATGCAGGATCTGACGGAATATTATTAAGAGTAACCCCCGCGATTCCTTCAACGTATAATGTTTATTTTAACGGTTGGGATAGAAGAAATATTGCGGCTACAAGCGGAGTAAGCATTCATCATCCTGCTGGGCATCAAAAGAAAATTTCAACTTTTACTGCACCCGCAGTTTCAACGGGAAATAATCCTTTTGAAGGTGGTGATGTTACGGCTCCTAATTCCATGTGGAGAGTAATTTTCGCTCAAACCGCTAATGGACATAGCGTTACAGAAGGAGGATCATCTGGGTCGCCGGTTTTTAATCAAGATAAACGAGTGGTTGGTACTCTTTCGGGCGGAAATAGCTCCTGTAGTGAACCAACTGGCATAAATCTCTACGGAAAATTGTGGTATCACTGGGACCAATATAACACAACCGCACAAATGAAACCATATTTAGACCCTATTGATAACGGACGCGAATTTATTGACGGAATTAATCAAGTTGCTATTGCTTTTTCATGCAGTACAAATGATATTAATCTCGCATATACAAACGCTTCTGAACAAATGTCCATTACTGCAAATCATATTTGGTATGTTACTGATATTTCTGATAGTTGGTTTTCTGTTTCTGTTTTGACAGGCTCGGGTAACGAAACTTTGATAATTACTGCTGACGACAACTCTGGGTTTACAACAAGAACAGGAACATTTTTTGTTGGAACTCATTTCTTTGCGCCTCAACAAATTACAGTTACTCAAGCACCTTCTCCTATAATTTTTGATATTAATCCTAAAATAGTGGAACTTGCAGACCACCAAGGAGCATCTGATATTTTAACTATTGACGCTAATATGACTTGGACTGTAGATCAATTTCCTTCTTGGATTTCTTTATCAACTTTAAGCGGGTCAGGAAACGATCAAATTGAACTTATTGCAAATGACAATACAACTTCAAATCCTCGTACAGGAACTCTTACAATAATAAATTCTGAATGGTCCCAATCCGAATCTGTTACAATAACGCAACAAGCCAAAATTGTTACTCTTGATGCCTCAACAGACGAAATTAATCTCGGTTTTACCGCTAACAGCAATGACGACTTTGATATAATTGCAAGCCATAATTGGAATATTGCAAGTAGTGTGGGATGGCTGACAATTACACCCAACAACGGAACAGGTAACGAAACTGTTAACGTCAAAGCTACTGAAAATAGTTCTTTAACGCCAAGAAACGCTACTCTTACAATTACTTCTTATTATCAAATAGTTACAATTGATGTCATTCAAGAAGCGTTTGTTTCCATTTTTTCTTTGGATTTAGATGAAATTACATTGAATAAAGAAAACAATTCAAATCTAACAGTTGAACTATCCTCAAACCGTATGTGGACAGCGCAAAAAGTAGGTACATGGTTTAATTTTGCGCCTACAATGGGTGTTGGAAATGCAACAATCACTATTACAGCAACAAGCGAAAATACAGCTGCCGAACCACGAAACGGAACTATCACTTTTACAAATAATCTGTTAGAATCAATAGTTTTAAATGTATCACAACTCGGTACAGAAGAACTATATTGGCAAGTTTCTGTTTTTGCAAATCCAACCGAGGGCGGCAACGTAACCGGAGACGGATTGTTCCTCGATGATACTGAAATTACCGTAACTGCAACTCCTTCACAACATTATAATTTTGTTAATTGGACAGAAGATGGTGCGGAAGTTTCAACTTCTCAAAATTATACATTTATTGTAACAGATGATATTGATTTAGTTGCTAATTTCACTCTAAAAAGTTATGAAGTATCAGTTTCGGCATTGCCTTCTGAAGGTGGAAATGTTAGCGGTGATGGAATGTATGTTTATAACACTGAAGCAACCGTAACTGCAACTCCGTCACAACATTACAATTTTGTTAACTGGACAGAAAATGGTACAGAAGTTTCTACATCTCAAAATTATACATTTACAGTTATTGATGATATTGAATTAGTTGCGAACTTTATCCCTAATAGTTATGAAGTTACCGTTTCTGCAATGCCTTCAGAAGGTGGAAATGTTAGCGGTGGTGGCATGTATATTTATAATACCGAAACAACCGTAACTGCAACTCCCAACGATTGTTACAACTTTATTAATTGGACCAACGAAAACAATCCTGTATCGACAAACCCCAATTATACTTTTTATGTTACAGAAGATGTTGAATTAGAGGCAAATTTTGCTTTAAAAACCTTCACAGTTACAATAACGGCAAATTCCGAAGAAGGAAACGTCAGTGGTGGCGGAACTTTTGAGTGTGGTACGATAATTAATCTTGTTGCGACTCCAAGTGTAGGATATTGTTTTGTAAAATGGCTTATCAATGGAGAAGTAGTAGAAACAGGAACGACATATTCTTTTGAAATTGAGGAAGATGTGATTATTACAGTGGAATTTGAGCTATGTTCTTTTATTGTAACTGTTGAAGCTGGCGAAGGCGGAATAGTGCAAGGCGGCGGAACTTATAATTTCGGAGAAAACGCCGAAGTTACAGCAACTCCCAATGATGATTATAAATTTATTAATTGGACAAATGAAGATGGAGATGAAGTTTCAGACGAAAACCCGTTCATTTTCCTTGTTATTTCAGATATAACTTTAATAGCAAATTTTGAACCTGTACCCATTGTATTTTACACAGTTACATTATTAGTGAATAACGATGAATGGGGAACAGTTGCCGGAGAAGGTGAATATGAGGCAGATACAGAAGCTGAAGTAACCGCAACTCCCGAAGATTATTACAAATTTGTTAATTGGACAAATGAGGATGGTGATGAAGTTTCTGATAATAATATTTTTATATTCTTTGTTACGGGAGATATTACTTTAACTGCTAATTTTGAATATGATGAAGGCATATTAAAAACTGAAATATCAGGTTTCACAATCTATCCAAACCCTGCAAAAGATATCTTGACCGTTATAGGTTCAACAAAAGTAAAAGCCACCATTGAAATTTTCAATGGAATCGGTTCACTACTTATAAAAGAAGAGATGAAAGATATTGAAACAAAAATTGATGTATCTTCGTTATCATCAGGAGTTTACATACTTCGTTTAACACATGAAAGAGGTAGTTCGGTTCTTAAATTTGTAAAAGAATAGTATTTTTATTTGTTAATATTAATGATTATTTGAAAAAAGGGCTGCTCATTTGGGCAGCTTTTTTTTGGATCAGAATACCTGCATTCCTAACGGAATGCGTTATACACTACCGCATCAAACCCAATAACAACCATTCATCCCACGCAGCAGCACTCCGCAAGGAGTGCAACGTAGATAACCCCGAGTTAGCGTAAGCGCAACTCGGGGGATCTCCAAAAAAAGGATGCATTCCTTACGGAATGCAAAAAACCACAATGTAGGACATTTTGGTTTCCTCTGCAACAATAGATTTTTCCTTATAAAATAACAAAAAAACGTTTCTGAGGAAAGGAGTTCTGAAATTAGTGCAATTCGTGGCTTAAAATAAAATCCTTTGTGCGACTTTGTGAAAAATCCTTTGTGTTCCTTTGTGGTTAAAAGATATCTTTTTACGCAAAGAGGCAAAATATTACTTAAATCGTTCATTACTTTCTTTTATGAATAATGTAGGTTAGTATTGAATTCCGAAGTTGTTTTCTTATTAAAAAAATATAAAAATTTTTGAATTTTTTTTTGGATGTTAAAAAATTATTTCTTTATCTTTGCACAAATTTTTAAATATTTTCAAAAACCTTTAATTATCATTAAATAAATATTTTAGTCATGAAGAATCAAAACTTTTTATTGAAATTATTTCTATTGTTCTTGGCAATAATTTGGATTGCACCCTTAAATGCACAGATAAGTTTCGGAGGAACGCCTCCAAGTTTTAGCTTTGAGAACAGAAACGAAAAATTGTTGTCGGAAATTATTTTACCGATAGATTTTGACGTTGAAGCCTTATATGCCGAAGATTTAATTCGGCAAGAAGAAGGCAGACCACCCCGAGTGGGTATTGCAATTCCTGTCAATTTAACTACCGAAAATTCGGGCGAGTGGACTACACTCCCTGATGGACAGGATTTATGGCGATTAAGTATAATAGCCGAAGGAGCAATTGCTCTAATGTTAACCTACGACAAGTTTGAAATACCTGACGGAGGAAAACTTTTTATTTACAACAACGACCGTTCGTGGATTTTGGGTGCTTATACAGAAGCAAACAACCCCAAACGAGTTGAGTATGCAACCGAATTTGTTACTGGCGACCAAATTACATTAGAATATGTGCCGCCAATATCAAGAAGCGAACAATATTTCGCAACACCTATCATTATTACAGGAGTAGTCTATGGTTATACAAATTTATTTGTCGTTAAAACAGACGACGGGCAAACAAGAATGAATTTTGGAGGATCATTACCTTGTATGATAAATACAAAGTGTCCCGAAGGGGATAATTGGGTGGACCAAAAAAGAGGAGTAGCGCGAATTGTTACCCCCGTAAGTGGTGGCTACGCTTTATGTAGCGGTACAGTCGTTAATAACACCGCTCAAGATTTTGAACCTCTCTTTCTTAGCGCACATCATTGTTATATGGATTTAACAGTCGCTCAGATGAATCAATCGATTTATTATTTTCATTTTGAACATCCAGAATGTGGTGGTAGATCAACCCCAACTACCCCAACATTGGTCGGTGCGACAGAACTAACACGAATGCCTATTGGAGGAGGCTCGGACGGAATATTAATGAGCTTAAATGAAAATATTCCTAAATCCTATAATGTGTTTTACAACGGTTGGGACAGAAGGAATACTGCCGCTACAAGCGGAGTTGCAATCCACCATCCCGCTGGGGACATAAAGAAAATTTCTACTTTTACGGCTGCTCTTGTTTCGACTGGAGGTATAAATTTTGGCTCCGGAATGGTTACTGCCGCAAATTCGGGGTGGCGCGTTATTTACGCTGCAACAGTTTCTGGACATAGCATTCAAGAGGGAGGCTCATCGGGCTCACCAATTTTTAACCAAAATAAACATGTTGTTGGTACATGTTCAGGAAGTGCAACGGCTCTAAGCTGTACTAATACAAACCAAAACTCATACTTTGGCAAACTTTGGTATCATTGGAATCAGATGAGTAACACTTCACAAAGAATGCAGCCATATCTTGACCCAATTGGTTCTAACGTTGAATTCCTTGATGGTATATATAACCCATATATTTTAGAAAGTGATGTTACATTGGTAGAATTAGATAACATTGACGCATCCGATGAAATTAACATTACATCCGATACAAATTGGATAGTTACTGATATCGTTGGAGATTGGTACTCGCTTTCTACTTTGTCTGGGTCTGGAAACCAAACAATTACAATTACTGCACTTGACAACCTGCCCGGATTAGGTGATAGAAACGGATCGTTCAAAATTGTTCAAGTACTCACGGGAGTCAACCCTTATGCCGAATTAGAACCAGTTGAACCTATCGAAATTACTATTGCACAAGAAGAATCGTTCCTTGAATTTGACATTAATCCCAAAATAGTAGAACTATCAGATGTTCAAGGTGCTAATGATGTTCTTACTATTATGGCTAATATTGTGTGGACAGTTGCTGGTTACCCATCATGGATTTCATTATCTGCTTTAAACGGAACCGGCGACGACCAAATTACAATAACTGCTAACGAAAACCCAAATGCTACTCCAAGAACGGATATCATTACTATTGAAAATTCAGAATGGTCTCTTTCCGAAAGCGTTCTCGTAACGCAACAAGCCAAAATTGTTACTCTTGATACCTCAACAGACGAAATTACTCTAGGTTTTACCGCTAACAGCAATGACGACTTTGATATAATTGCAAGCCATAATTGGAATATTGCAAGTAGTGTTGGATGGCTTACAATTACACCCAACAACGGAACAGGTAACGAAACTATTAACGTCAAAGCTACTGAAAATAGTTCTTTATCGCCACGAAACGCTACTCTTACTATTACTTCTTATTATGAAACAATTACGGTTGATGTCATTCAAGAAGCGTTTGTTTCAATTTTTTCTTTAGATTTGGATGAAATTAATATAAATAAGGAAAGCAACTCTACCGAAACAGTTGAACTATATTCAAACCGTATGTGGACAGCGCAAAAAGTTGGTACATGGTTTAATTTTGCTCCTTCAATGGGTATGGGAGATGCAACAATAACAATTACTACAACAAGCGAAAACAATACATTCGAAACACGAACTGGAACAATAACTTTTACCAATAACTTACTTGAGGCAGTAGTTTTATCGGTAAATCAATTAGGAAAAACTGATTGCGAAGTTTTACTTTCTGCAAATCCAACAGAAGGCGGTACAGTTAGCGGAGATGGTTTACATCCTTATAACTCAGAAGTTATTGTAACTGCAACTCCTTCACAACATTACAATTTTGTTAATTGGACAGAAAATGGCACAGAAGTATCAACATCTCAAGAATATTCATTTACTATAACCGATAATATTGAACTTGTTGCTAATTTCACTCTAAAGAGTTATGAAGTATCTGTTTCGGCATCGCCTTCTGAAGGTGGAATTGTGAGCGGTGATGGAATGTATGTTTATAATACCGAAGCAACCGTAATTGCAACTCCATCACAACATTACAATTTTGTTAATTGGACAGAAAATGGTACAGAAGTTTCAACTTCTCAAAATTATTCTTTTACAGTTATTGATGATATTGATTTAGTTGCTAATTTCACTCTAAAGAGTTATGAAGTTACCGTTTCTGCTAACCCATCGATTGGTGGAAATGTTAACGGCGGCGGAATTTTTGTATATAATACTGAAATTACCGTTTCTGCCGAAGCCAACGATTGTTACAACTTTATGAATTGGACAAAAGAAAACAATCCTGTATCTACCGACTCCAATTATATTTTTTATGTTACCGAAGATGTCGAATTAGAGGCAAATTTCGCTTTAAAAACCTTCACAGTTACAATAACAGCAAATTCCGAAGAAGGAAATGTAACTGGTGGCGGAACTTTTGAATGTGGTACAATAGTTAATCTTGTTGCAACCCCTAATGTAGGATATTGTTTTGTAAAATGGCTTATCAATGGAGAAGTAGTAGAAACAGGAACGTCATATTCTTTTGAAATAACGGAAGATGTGAGTATTTCTGTGGAATTTGAACTATGTTCTTATATCGTAACTGTTGAAGCGGGCGAAGGCGGTTTAGTTCAAGGCGGCGGAACATATAATTTCGGAGAAAACGCCGAAGTTATAGCAACTCCCAATGATGATTATATATTTGTAAATTGGACAAATAATGAGGGAGATGAAGTTTCAGACGAAAACCCGTTCATTTTCCTTGTTATTTCAGATATAACTTTAATAGCAAATTTTGAACCTGTATCCATTGTATTTTTCACAGTTACATTATTAGTGAATAACGATGAATGGGGAACAGTTGCCGGAGAAGGTGAATATGAGGCAGATACAGAAGCTGAAGTTACCGCAACTCCCGAAGATAATTACAAATTTGTTAATTGGACAAATGAGGATGGTGATGAAGTTTCTGATAATAATATTTTTATATTCTTTGTTACGACAGATATAACTTTAATCGCTAATTTTGAATATGATGAAGGCATATTAAAAACTGAAATATCAGGTTTCACACTTTATCCTAATCCTGCAAAAGATATCTTGACCGTTATAAGTTCAACAAAAGTAAAAGCAACCATTGAAATTTTCAATGGAATCGGTTCACTACTTCAAAAAGTTGAAATGAATGATATTGAAACAAAAATTGACGTATCTTCGTTATCATCAGGAGTTTACATACTTCGTTTAACAAACGGAACAGGTAGTTCGGTTCTTAAATTTGTAAAAGAATAATATAGTGATATCCGTTATTTAAAGGCTGCTCAACGGAGCAGCCTTTTTTTTGATCCCCTTTTTATTTTATAACTAAATGTCCAATTTTGCAATGCAAACATTTTTTATTGATGCAATAATTTTTTGTCAGATAAATCAATGCTTGTGATTCCATTGCGTTATTGGCAACTATTTCAATATTGTTCCAATCTGAAATTATAGAATTATTATCGGGTGGCAATGATTGAAGCCAATCAAGGGCTTTGTGTGTTAACTCCTCGTTTGCTCGCTTTGTGCCTAATGAAAACAAAAATGGAACAATCGTATTCATAATTACCAATTCGGCAGAGGTTTTGCCAACTTTTTTCTTACTTTTAGGTGATTCTTTATCGGGCTTATAGTGCGTTTCCCAATAGGGAGAGGTTTCAATCATCAATAAATCATATATGTTGTAGAGGTCTTTTTCCTTTAATATTTTTTCAGATGAATAGTTATTTTGAAATAGCAGTTTTGCGAATTGCATTAATCTGATAGTAGGGAAATTAGAGGGTCTGAGTCGTAAAAATTTCCAGTGGTGAATTGAAATAGGTGTCAAAGAATATTTATTTTTTAAGAATTTATATTCGTCGCAAAGTTTTTTGATATAATTGTCTTGAAACATTTCATCGGATAAAAAACCCGCTTGTCCTAAAAATAGGGCTTCCAAAGTTTCTAAATTATCTCTATTTTTGAGCACAATTTTCCATGGTGTTTGTCGTGCCATCTGTTCAAATGCGTCACCATTTACAGAAAATCCGAAATTACGTGCAGTCAAAATATAAAAAACTTCGTCTTGGTCATTTTGATACTGTGAAAGAAGTTGTTCTATTAGAATTGTTTTATTTTCTAACCTTTCAATTGCCATACGTTCAATCCAATTAGAAATTTCAATTCTGGGGATTTGGTTAATACGATTTGCGCAACCAATTTTTTGGGGAGTTCCTGTCAAATGTTTGTAATTATCTAAATGCCAGGATTCTATGGGCATTTCCCAAACGGGAACAGTTAAATCTGAATAAGTTTTGGTTTTAAAATCATTTTCCAACACAACATGCAGAATTACATTATTATATGCGGGATCATTTTGGTGTCCGTGTCGATACCAATCAGATGATTTCAAATGAATCTCCACATTTCCTGCCCATAAAGTATTGCCAATTTTTATTTTTGCATTGAAAAAATCGGGACCCGCATCGTGATTTTGAATTCCCGGATGTATTATTTCAATAGTTTGACCGTCGTCACTCTTGTATTCATCGAGCTTGTAAAGACGATATTTCCATAAATAATGTAAAAACTCTTCGTTCATATCTTTCAAAATTAAGCCGCAAAATTATTTGAAATTTTTGGAATAACAAGCGGACAAAAAAAAATTTTTTAAAAAGTAATTTTTTAAAACAAAATAAAAAAACTATTCGTACGTTAAATAACAAAAAATGTCTACTTATTTTATTATATGCAAAAGAAGAATAGTTTGTCTAAAATCATTACGATATTCGTAATATTGGTAATAGCAATAGTTGCGGGTTATTTCATCATTAAAAGTCGCAGTCATAGTAGCGATATTTTGATAAAAGTACCTGTTCAAAAAGGATTATTTATTTCTGAGGTATATTCTACGGGTCAGTTGCAGGCAGAAAATGCAACTCATATTCAGGTACCTGACGAATTATCAAGTAGAAGCTTAAATATTTTTGAGATAAAAGTTACTGAAATAATAGAGGAAGGTACGGTCGTTAATGAAGGTGATTTTATTGCTTCCTTAGACCACAGCACCGTTGAGGAAATTAAAACTAATGCTACCGAAGAACTTGAAAAAGCCTTACAATCTTTGCAAGATGCACGTATTGATACGAATATCAATATGAGTAATTTACGAGACGGATTGTTAAATTCAAGCGTTGAAGTTGAAGAAAAAAGACTTGTTTTAGAACAATCAATTTACGAATCGCCCGCTGTTATACGTCAAGCAAAATTAGACTTAGAACGCGCCGAACAAAACCTCCAACAAGCACTCAGAAATTACGACTTAAAAGAGATACAGGCTAAATTTAGCGTTCAACGTGCAATTGAAGAAGTTAGAAAACAGCAAGAAAGAATTAGCGATATAAACAAACTTTTTGAAGCACTGAGAATTAAAGCGCCAAAGCCAGGAATGGTTATTTATAGTTTAGATAGATTTGGAAATAAAATTAAAGTAGGCTCATCGGTTAGTCGCTGGGCACCTGTTATTGCCGAACTGCCCGACCTTTCAACAATGATTTCTAAAACATTTATTAATGAAATAGATATATCAAAAGTTAAGCAGGGTCAAAATGTGGTTGTCGGAGTTGATGCCTTCCCTGAAAAACGTTTTAAAGGAGAAGTTATTTCTGTCAATAATATCGGACAAATGCTGCCTAACGGAGATACAAAGGTTTTTGAGGTTACGATTAAACTTTTTGGCTCCGACCCTCAATTACGCCCCGCAATGACAACCAGCAACATTATTACTACTGATAGTTTAACTGATGTTATTTATATTCCATTAGATGCAGTTTTTAAAAACGATAGTGCAAAATTTGTTTTTACATATAATAAAAAACAGTTAATCAGACAGATAATCGATGTAGGCACTGAAAATGCTAATTTTATTGTTGTAAATAGCGGCTTAAGTGAAGGACAAGAAGTTTTGTTGAATATGCCACCAAATGCAGAATCATTACCTTTTGAAGGAATTGATATTTATTATGAAATACAAGAAAGATTAAAAATTGAAGAGGAAGAGGCTCAAAAACGGTGGGAAGAAGCCGAAAAAAATAGCCGTAGAGATGGTGACCAAAGACGAGAAAACCCACAACAACAGCAACAACCACCAAGACGCGGAGGTGGCGGCGGTAGACAGATTGTGGTAACTGGGTAAAGTGAGTAGTGAGTAGAGTGTAGAGTGTAGTGAGTAGTGAGTAGTGAGTAATGAGTAATGAGTAGTGAGTAATGAGTAGTGAGTAGTGAGTAGTGAGTAGTGAGTAGTGAGTAGTGAGTAATGAGTAATGAGTGGTGAGTAGTGAGTGGTGAGTAGTGAGTAGTGAGTAATGAGTAGTGGTTAGTAGTTAGTAGTGAGTAATGAGTAATGAGTAATGAGTAGTGAGTAGTGAGTAATGAGTAGTGAGTAATGAGTAATGAGTAGTGAGTGAGTAGTGAGTGATGAGTAGTGGGTAAAGAGTAGTGAGAAGTGAGTAATGAGTAGTGAGTGAGTAGAGTGTACTGAATACTGAATACTAAATACTGAATACTAACCACTAACCACTAACCTCTAACCACTAATCACTAACCACTAACCACTAATCACTAACCACTATTCCTCACAATTTCTCTAACCGTTTCAAAAGTGGCGGATGCGAATAATTAAAAAAGACGTACAGTGGGTGCGGTGTTGGGTTGCTAAAAGAGGAGGCAGATATTTTTTTCAGTGCTGATGCGAGGGCGGTGCTATTTGAATGTTTTGAGGCAAAAGCATCTGCCTGAAATTCCCATTTTCGAGATAAGATGGTCATGCCTAACCCCAGAAAATCGCTAACAGGCGAATATAATAATCCAAAACCCAGCAAGCCAATATGAAATGACGGATCAGAAACTCCAAGTGCTTGCGACAATGCAGGGTTGTTAATAAACCAGCCGAGCAGAAAAAGCATTAATCCTGTTTGAATAATACCAAGAACAGTACTTAATATAGTATGTTTCATCTTAAAATGACCTATTTCGTGTGCGAGGACAGCAGTAATTTCTTCGGCAGAAAGTTCATTTATCAGTGTATCAAACAAAACAATTCGTTTATTTTTTCCGAAACCACTGAAAAAAGCGTTCGACTTTGTAGAACGTTTTGAGCCATCCATTACGAACACGTTTTTTATTGGGAAACCCGCTTTTTTGCTCATCTCTTCGATTAGATTGCGTAATTCTCCTTCTTCTAAAGGAGTTAATTTATTGAAAAGAGGAAGTATTAATGTTGTATAAAAGAAACCGACAAATAGCGAAAACGCAGAAACTGCGGTCCACGCATAAAACCAAAACATGCTTTCCGCCCAATCGTAAAACCATAACACGATTAATAAAATTAATCCTCCAAGTAGTGCGCCCAGAATAAGAGATTTAACCAAATCGAAAATAAATGTTTTGATTGTAGTTTTATTAAACCCAAAACGTTGTTCAATAACAAAGGTATCATAAATAGAAAAAGGTAGTGAAAACAACATCACTGCGAGTCCTATAACAGCAAAAAAAGTTATTGAATGCAAATATTTGTGTAGTTGTAACTGTGCTATCCAGAGGTCTAACCACTTAAATCCTTGAAACCAAAGGATTAATAAAGTTCCTATCAAAGAAATCACAGCCGAAAACATTCCGAAACGGTAATTAACTAATTGATATTCTTTTTGTTTTTGAAATTTTTCGTCTGTATAAAGGTCTTTCAGAAGTGCGGGAACAGTTGTGCACCAATTTTTTCGGTTTAGTTCGCCAAGAATAAAGTCAAATACCACTTCAAACAATATTATTGCAATAATTACATAAAATAAAAGAGTGTGTTCAATATTTATCATAGTTCAAATTTTTATTATTTAAGTTCAGACTTTTAATGTAAAAAAGAAAGTAGAGCCAACATTTTCTTCTGATTCGTACCATATATCGCCGTCCATTATTTCGACTAAGTTTTTTGAAATTGCTAAACCGAGCCCTGTGCCTGTAATATTTTTGTCGGCATGTTCTTCAACTCTTCGGAAACGGTCAAAAATTACTTCTTTGTAACTTTCGGGTATTCCTATTCCGGTGTCTTTAACATAAAAGAGAAGATAATCTTTTTGGTGCCTGTTAAATCCAAATGTAATGGAACCTTTATCAGTGAATTTGATGGAATTTGAAATTAGGTTAGTAATAATTTGTTTCAATCTAACGTAGTCAACCATCACTGTTTCGTCTGTTTGAGATTTTTCAAAAATTAATTTCACGTTTTCTGATTTTCCTTTTTCGTCGAGCAGTTGTTGGTATAAAATCAACATATCAGACAGCAAAGAATTTATATTGCAAAGATTTTTGACAATTTTCATTTGTTTTGATTCTAATTTTGAAATATCAATAATATCGTCTAAAAGTTGCAATAAAGAGTTGCAGTTGTCGTACATAATTTGTGCATATTGAGCGGTTCGGGGTGAGATTTTTTCATCTGTTTCTAATTGAATTAACGATGCGAAACCAAGTATTCCGTTCATTGGTGTTCTGATTTCGTGGGACATATTAGCAAGGAAGGCTGATTTTAAATTGTCGGCACCAATTGCTTTTTCTTTTGCTAAAATTAGTTGTTGTTCGGCTTCTTTTCTATCAGAAACGTTAGAGGAATATTCCATATGAACAATTCTTCCATCAATCCATTCTATTGCTGATTTTTTGCAATAGTACCAAGCATTTACGTGTGGAAACCATTTTTCGTAGCTCAAAGTACCATCTTCTTTTAATCCCTCACCGGTTAACAACTTTTGAATGGAGCAGTCGGCACAAACTCCAACGCCTTTTTGTAAGACGCTCCAACATTTTTTTCCTTCAATATCTTGCCCGAACTGCTCTTTGATATGTTTATTGGCAAATAAAATGTCATTAGTATCAAAATCGGTAACGTAAATATTTGCATCAATATTATCCATTACTGTTCGCAACGTTTGTTGAGACATAAAAATTGATTTTTCTGCCAGAAACCTTTTGTTTGCAGTAGATATTATATGCGAAAGATTGATTAACAACTGAATATCAGTTTGTTTCCATTGTCGGGTCTCAGTACATTGGTGAAGTCCAACAAATCCAGATACTTTGCCGTTGTCCCAAATTGGAATGTTCAAAATTGATTTTATATTATAAATTTTTAATGTACCATAATGTATTTTTTCGAGTTCTTTGACATTTGAAACGGAATAATATCCAAGTTCTTCGAATGCTAAAAGCCAGTCTTCCAATATTTTATGATTAAGATTTCTCATGTTATCGAAAGCGGGAATAATATCATCTTTGCACCATTCATATTTTTTTATAAAGAAATTTGGGTCGTCTGTTTTTTCGAAAATGTATGCTCTGCTTGCGTTTGCGTATTTTCCAATGCTTTCGAGTACTATTTGTATTGCAAAAGGAATATTGTCTGCTGCGTGCATTGTTTGAAGTACTTCGTTGAGAACTAATTGTCTGTTCCTTGATTCGTCAAGTTCGAGTTCGTCAAGTTTTCTTTTAGTAATATCTAGCATAAAACCTTCGAAAACCTTAATATTGTTTTCATTTTTGCGCATTATCCACCTAATATGTATCCATTTCATTTCGCCGGATTTCAGGAACATCCTGGTTTCTATGTCTTTAAATTTATGGTCGTAACTATCTGGTTCTAAATTTATTAAGAAATTTTTATCGTCTGGGTGCATTATGTCGAACAATAATTTGCTATTTTTGGTAAGTTCGTTGGCAGTAAATCCAAACATATCATAAACGGTATCGCTAATGAAATCAAATTTTAATTTTTTTGAATTATAGTCTGATATAAGTTGAAAAATGACACCTCCGGGAAGGTTGTTGCTTAGTGAAGTAAGCATTTCTTGACTGTCGGTCAACTCTTTTGTTTTTGCTAAAACCATCATTTCGAGTTGGTTTCGGTATCTTAACAATTCTGCGGCATTTCTGTTTTTTTCTGTTATATCGTTGAAAACGAGACCATATATTTTATTATTTGGACTAAAATCAACAACAAACATTGATAAATCTACAATTTTTATTTCACCTCCTGCAACTTTTATTTGACACTCTTCCCTATAATATATTTGGTTATTATCAAAATTAAACATTTTAAAAACCCTATCTTTGAACATTTTTTGGGAACGAAATAATTTTCCTGTGGTTTTGTCTATCAGAAACTGAATCAATATTTTCCATATCGAATTCGAAATGGCATTTTCTTTTGAAATTCCTGTAATTTCTTCAGTTTTTTTGTTCCATTCTAAAATTGTGCCGCCTTCCTCTATAATTACAATTCCTTCTAAGGCTTGCGAGATAAAATTTTGTCGTATTTTTTCGCTGTTTTTTAATAGTTGTAATAAATTATTTTTATTTTTTATCTCTATTTCGAGTTTGTTGTTTGTAGATGCAAGTTCTTCAATGGTTGTAGATAACTCTTCGTTTGTAGATGTAAGTTGTTGATTTACAAATTCCAACTGTTTAGTTCGTTTGTTTATTATCTGTTCTAATACGATGTTTTGGGTTGCTAAATTTTTTTCTATTGTTATTCTATCGGTGATATCGCTACATATAATACCCATCTTTGTTATCTCATCAATCTCCACCGGGAAATATTTAACTTGTAAAAATTTGATTTGTTTTGTTTTTTTGTCAATAATTGTTCTATTGAAAGTTATTATTTCTTTGTTAATTAGCGTCTTTTTGATATCTGAAACAATTTTAATTATTTTGTCGTTATCTCTCTCATCTTGAGGAATTATCTCAATTAATAAATTCCAAATATATTTTCCAAAGGCATCTTGTGCAGTAAATCCTGATATTTTTTCATATCCTTTGCTCCATTCCACAACTTTTCCATTTTCATCAAGAAACGCAATTCCGTCAGTTGAATTGTCAAATATACTCTGAATTGCAACAGCCTGAAAATCTCTATTTTGTTCTAATAATTTCATGATTTTGTTACTTATATAAAATTTGTTTTTGATTATTCACTCATTTACTCATTTACTCATTTATTACAAGGCGGACGACCGCAAGGGTGCACCCTACACTCATTCACTCATTTACTTATTCATTACAAGGCGGACGACCGCAAGGGTACGCCCCTACACTCATTCACTCATTTATTACAAGGCGGACGACCGCAAGGGTGCGCCCCTACACTCATTCACTCATTTACTCATTTATTACAAGGCGGACGACCGCAAGGGTACGCCCCTACACTCATTCACTCATTTACTTATTCACTCATTCACTCAAAACTAATAGTTGCCTTTTACGAAAAAAATTGTGAAATGTTTTAAAAAATGAAAAAAAAGTGTCTTTTTATGGATTTTTTTTCTAACCTACATTATTCAAAATATTTATTATAATGCAAATTCGCAAAGTTTAGAACGCAAAGAATGCTAATAAAGTGAGGAGTGAAAAATTGAATTTGAAGTGAGCTATCAAAAATGTAACTTTCATTATTTCTTAAATACGTCAAATCTCACTACTGATTACTCCTCAAAAATATTTCCCATAACTCCTTTGAGATTATTCTTTCCTTTAAGAATAATACAGGTTACGAAAAATATGATTTTTTGGAGTGGTAGAGGGGTGTTATGCTGATGCGAGTTCGAGTTTGGTTTGGCTTTCTCTTAGAGTTTTAGCCGTTTGAAAAATTTCTAACGATGACAAAGTTGCATTTAAGTCAATTCTTTTGTCTTGTTCGGCTATTTTTCGGTCTTGCTCTTTGATTTTTTGGTCTTGTATTTCTGTTTTGATTTCCACCTTGTGTTCGAGATTGGTGATTTGGGCGGATAGATTTCTTTCTACGTTGTCAATTTTGCCTTCAATAATTTCGAATTTTCCCTCAAACTTTTGGTCAAGGTTATCGATTTTGGCTTCAACTACTTCGAATTTTCCCTCAAACTTTTGGTCAAGGTTATCGATTTTGGCTTCAACTACTTCGAATTTTCCCTCAAACTTTTTGTCAAGGGTAACGATTTGTTCTTTGACAACATCGATTTGTTCTTTGACCGCTTCGATTTTGGTTTCCACCGCTTCGATTTTGGTTTCCACCGCTTCGATTTTAGTTTCTACCGCTTCGATTTTGGTTTCTACCGCTTCGATTTTGGTTTCCACCGCTTCCATTTTGGCTTCCACCGCATTCATTTTATCGACAAACATATTTCTAATGTTTTGAAACGAAAAACGTTGCGTGACAGCCATGTAAATGCCTAAAGCAATAAGCGCTGTTATTCCGATAACGGGGTAATTTGTTAATAGAAAATCAATTATCTCTTTCATTATTATATTTTTTTAAAAATTATTACTTAAATAAAATGCAAAGGTATAAATTTTTTTTGAAATAGAACAAAATTTTTTTTATTTTTTTTAATTTTTATACAAACGATTCCTCTGCAACCCTATACAAAAAGAAATCCTCGAAGATCTGTCCACCAGATGTATCCCCAAAACACTAATAGCACTAATATATATAAGAGAGCAATAACTGTTTCAAAAATTTATTTCGACTCCAAAACTACAAAAGGAACTAACATTTCTTCCATGGAAATACCTCCATGTTGAAAAGTGTCCTTATAATAGCTCGCATAATAATTAAAATTATTTGGATATGCAAAGAAATCACTTCCTGTGGCAAAGATGTATGTAGTTGAAACATTAGGTTTTGGCATAAAGATAAGTTCAGGTTTTTTCACTTCAAAGACATCTTTTGCTTTGTATGCGAGATTTTTACCTTGTTTGAAACGTAAATTTGTATTTGTTTCACGTAATCCAATGACTTTCAGAGGGTTCTGAACGCAAATTGTGCCATGGTCGGTTGTGATAATTACTCTTTTTTTATCTTGCGACAATCGTTTTAAGAATTCGAAACAAGATGAGTGTAAAAACCACGATTTTGTAAGAGAGCGGTATGAGGCATCGTCTGTAACAAGTTCTTTAATCATTTTCATTTCGGTTCGAGCGTGCGAAAGCATATCAACGAAATTAAAAACAACAGCGGTAAAATTGTCGTTAAGTATGTTTCCGTAGTTTTCGAGCAATCTTTTACTTGAATCGGCATCATGTATTTTATGATATGATGTTTTGTATTCGGTCGCTCTCATCCGCTTAAAAAATGTACCCATCAATGCCTCTTCGTTCTGGTTTTTACTGCCTTCTTCTTCGTCATCTACCCATAATTCTGGATAATGCTGAATTATTTCGGTAGGTAAAAGTCCTGAAAAAATTGCATTTCGAGCAAATTGAGTTGCGGTGGGCAATATACTATAATATAGTTCGTCATTGACAATTGAAAAAAATGTTCCTAATTCTTGTCTAATCACCTCCCATTGGTCGTATCTGAAATTGTCAATAATAATTAAAACAGTATCTTTTCCTTCTTTTAAAATGGGTAAAACTCTCTCTTTCAATAACCTATGAGACATCAAAGGGCGGTTGCCATCGTTGTTAAGCCAATTAATATAATTTTTCTTAATAAATCGTGAAAAGAGGTTGTTAGCGTCATTTTTCTGCATCAAAATTACTTCGTTCATTGAGCTACCCGAATTAGCAAGTTCTAATTCCCAATATAAAATCCGCTTATAGATATCTGCCCATTCGTTATACGAAAGGTTATCGTTCAAAAGCATACCAATTTTTGAAAATTCTAATTGATAATCAATTGTATTCTTTTTAGAAACTAATAAATTTCTATCGAGTGTTCTTTTAATTGAGGATAAAATCTGATGCGGATTAACGGGTTTTATCAGATAATCAGCAATTTTGCTACCAATTGCTTGTTCCATAATTTCTTCTGCCTCGCTTTTGGTTATCATAATAACGGGCAGTTCGGGGCGGCTGGTTTTAATACGATTTAAGGTTTCTAACCCGCCTAATCCTGGCATATTTTCATCCAAAAAGACAAGGTCATATAAATTTTCCTCAATCATATTTAGTGCGTCTTTACCGTTGGTCGCAGTTTCCATTGTATAACCCTTCTCGGCAAGAAACATCAAATGTGCTTTCAAATGTTCTATTTCGTCATCTACCCAAAGAATTCTTAATTTTTTTTCTTCCATTGATATAGTTTTTTTTGGTATTAAATTATGGGGTCGAATTAATAATTTTCGTTATAAAATTCAAAATAGTCGTCAAGGGATTTACCTTGTTGCATTAATTTAAAGTTGTCGGGAGAAATTGGAACTCTTTTCCAATCTTTTGCTTTCAGTTGTGATTCCCAAGTGTTGTTCTTTTTAAGTGTTTCGAAAAAGGTTAGGGTTTCGTCGGCATTTTCAAAATAATCTAATATCAGAACTTTTTCTCCCGTTAAAAGTGTTTCTATTCGTACAGAAATATTTATGTTCATCATAGTTGCCGCTTGATTTGTCAAGAAAGTTATAACTCTTTTTTCGTCGTATCTTCCTTTTGGTAAAATCAAACCCCAATGGTCATTTGTTTGTACCGTAAAATTACCTAGTTCAATGCTTTCGGCTTTAAGTTTTTCTGCTTCGTCAATTCTGATAACAACTCCTGTACCACCACTCAAATAAGAACGAGAAAAGAAGTTTTTGAAACCCGTCAAATCACCAGATGACACAAGCGTCTGCAAATTTCCCGCCGAACCAGAAAGAATAATTGGTTCACCAATGTTATCAACAAAAAAGAGTGGAGTATTGTCCCTAACTGAATAAAAATAATCCATCACCTCGCGTTGATTATTAAATTTACCAACAGTGATAATACGCTGACCGTCAGCAAGATTCTTTGTCTCAATTTCATAGTCGGTAACAATAAAACGTGTAAAATTATAATCCGCAATATTGAAAAAGAGACGATTGAAGTCCGCATCTTTGTTCACAATAAGGACAAGATATTGGCTGTCTTCGGGTTCGAAATTATAGTTATCTCCTGTTGATTCACTTTCCACTTTATAAGTGGTTCCGTCTTCACCGACAGAGATATCAAAAGCGCCTCTAACGGGAACTCTGCCCTCACTAATCAGCGCTAACCATTTATTAGCCAAAATTCCTTCTTGCGTTTTAGGATATTCACTTCCAACAATTTGTAATTCGTATTCAAATTCTTGGAAATTTCCAATTCTGCCTTGGCTCATTGCTCTTAAGATATGCGATTTTCGTGTAAGTTCGTTGGTAACTGCGCTATCTGTAAGTTCTGAAACACCCATATAAGCGTTCATAAATCGGCTGTCGTGGTATGCAAAAAAGCCTGTTTCGTAGGTTTCGTTCCAACCTTCCACTTTTTGTTGATGTTTTTGTGCGTAAAGAGGGTCAGATGCGAACTCGGTATATCTGCTATCAGGGAAATTCTTTATCAAAATCTGCTGTATTTCAGCCATTTGCGGTTCTCTATTTTGATGAAAATATCCTCTATAAGCCCAAAATAGCGCTTGGTCTGTTAGAGCATGATTTGGGAAACGCTCGTACATTATCGTGAAATCGCGCACAGCCTTAGGCATATCTTTAAAGTGGTCGTAAAAAACAATACCCGTATTAAAGTACGAAACGGCAACTTTATCATTTGAAACCGCCATCTTTTCTTCTGTCAAAGGAATATCTGAAAGAAGTTCTCCTTTTGTAGGAATTCCGTCAGGTGAGGAGGTTTTTTTAGGTCCATCTCCTTTGGGCGGTTTTGTACCATCTTCGTCGTCATCATCTTCGTCGTCTTCTTCATCATCTTCAGAATCAGAGTCGGGGGATGTAACGTCGCTTATTCCTTTGTCGGAGCGGCGCCAATTATCTTCGGATGGTCTTCTTCCCCATTTTCGCTCGAACTCCATTTTTCCGAGACTAACAGTGGAAAGATTGTAAAAATACCACTGCCCTTGACTATCCGTTTGACTTCCTTGTTGCCCCCTACTGAAAAAGAAGGGGTCATCATCCATTCCGCCGTAACCCTCTCGTTCGGCTCGCTTTTCGGCTTCTAACTTTTCTTGTTGCTTTTTGGCTATTATATCTGATAAAAATTTGTCCAATTCTAAACTATCCATCCGAGCAAGCCGCTGAAGGCTATCCTCTCTGATAATTATCGAATAATTTTCAGATAAATCTTTTAATCCTTCATGCCTGAATGTTATTTGTTTTTTTCTTTTGTCAAGTTCGGGCAGTAGCGTCTTTGTGCTATCATAATAAGCATAAGAAAGAACATAATCTTCTATATCAAAATAAAGTTCGCCTAATTGTAAAAAAGTTTCTCTTTTTAATGATTGATTATTAGTATTATATTCTGCTGATAATCTTAGGTTTGCGATTGTAGTAAGTGTATCGCCTTCGTCTAAATATGTTTGAGCTAATGTATGATATATTCTGTCTCGATATTCTTTATTTTTAGCCTGTTTCGCCATTTTATTAAGACTTTTTCTGGATTTAAGATAATTACCTTCTGTTCGCGCACCTAAAATAGCGAGGTTAAGTTTTGCGTTCATATTAATTTCATAGTCTGGATTTGCCCTGATAACTTTTTTGAAACTTGCTCTCGCTTCTTTATTCTGAAAATCAATCATATACAACTGTCCTAATATGTAGTTCCATCTTGTTTTCTTCCATTTTCCTGTTGCTGATGCGGCTGCTGCTTTCATATAAGGAATAGCGGTGCGATACTGCTGCTGTCGGATATAAAAATCAGCATAAGTAGCCATAAATTCACCATAAAGCCGATTGGGCGACTTGCCTTTTACGTCATACTGATTAAGCATAACTAATGCGTTGTCAAAATCCTCTAATTCGATGCGTGCCCTCGCTGACCAAATAATAGCCTCAAACCGCACAGGCTGGTTGTGAAACTCCCTTTGAACATAATCAAATATCACAATCGCATCGTTATAATTTTGATTGTAGAGATGCGCCTTTCCCATCAACATATAAGCGTCGTCAATCCATCTGTTAAATTCTCGTTTGTTGTAAAATGCCTCATAGGCGGGATTTTTGCCATCAGGCTTTCTTTTTGGTTTCTCGGTAATAGAATATTTTCGTATTATTTTCTGACCTTTCCCAATGGCACGCTCCATTTCTCCTTGTACTTTTCCCGCATTTTCCTTACCAGAATAAGGGAACAGGTTCAAAACCTTTGTAAAATCGTCTTGTACTCCTTTTTTGAGGGTAAGATCTCCATTTTTGAAACTTTCGTTTCCATTAAAATAGCCATTATAATGAGCAGAAAGGCTGTTATAATTTCTTGATAACCAAGTGTTTTTCTTAGGTGAGCACGCTAATATTAAAACCCCGAAAAACAAAAGTATTATGTATATAAAATTTTTTCTTATCATTAAAGAACTTTTTTTTACGTTCTGAAAACGAAACTTTTTAAAAAATATTTTGTTTTATAAAAAAATAAAGATAATTTTTTGGATTTAATAATAATATTATATATTTTTGCATTTTATTTTTTCAAATTATTTACGTTTTAAATATTAAAATTATGGAAATTAAGGCATGTAAGATAGTAACAATCAAAGAGATAGTACCTCTTTTTAAAGGCGAGGAGCAAGCAAATGCCATTGAATTGGCTCTCTTTGAAGAAATTGGAAACACCGTTGTGGTGGGAAAAGACTTTTATAAACAAGGTGATAAAGCCTTATTTATTCAACCCGATTATTGTTTGTCATATATTCCTCTTTTTCAGGAATATTTTGCTCCCGGTGGTGATCCAAAGAAGTGTAAGTTAGGCGGAAATAACCGAATTAAAGCAATAAAATTTAATTTACATTCGGGCGATAACCAACCTACATATTCTTACGGAATTCTTATTCAAAAGCAACTCGTATCTGAAATCTTAAATTTAGAACTGATTGAAGATTTTGATTGGGACACAAAACTTGGCATTACAAAATATGAAGAACCCGAACCAACTCAAAAAGGTAATCAAGGCGTTGCCTGTCCATTCCCCGATAATATGTATAAAACAGACGAGGAAAATATTAATAATCTTGTAAATGATATTCAATTTCCAATAAATCTGATACTTACTGAAAAAATTGACGGCTCTTCAATTACAATTTGGTACAAAAACGGAAAAAGTGGAATTGCATCAAGAAAACTTGGCAGACCGCTTGTTTATGAAAAAGTTGTCGGGTTTAAGAAACCTAATTTTTTTCATAAATTGTTCACAAAAATTACATTCGGTAAATATAAGTACTTTGGCAAAAAAATTATGCGCCAAACCGAAAATGACGATAACTTTGTCATTAGAGGTAAACCATACTTAGAAAAATTAAACAAATACGGTAAAAATATTGCCCTTCGAGGTGAACTTGTGGGAAAAGGCTGCAAAGGTTCGGGAAATCGTAATAATCCAAAAGCAAGAGAAGATACTCACATCGAATTCTTTTGTATTGACGATTATAACGACCATACCAAAAAATTTAATTATACCGAAATAGAAAATATTGCCAAAGAACTTGACCTGCAACTTGTTAAAAAATATTGTCAAAAAGATTTTGAATCCTTAGAAGAACTTCGCAAGTATTGTAATGAAATTTTTGCAGAAGAAAAGAGCAAAGGTCGTCTAATTGAAGGAGTAGTTGCCCGAACAGAAGATAGTAGCATGTCCTTCAAAATTATGTCCATGGATTATGACTTAAAAAAGTAAGTTTTTAGCCACTAATTTGTTATTGAATTTATTGAAATACACTAATGTACACGAAAAAAAAGGCAGAAAAACCAAGGTTCGCTGCCCTGAATTTACTTTATAAATTTTCTACTTTCTACTTTTAAATCGTCAGTATAAATTTTTACGATATAAACACCCGACGGCAAATGACAAATGGTAACATTGTTTTTACTTGATTCAGTACATACAATACGACCAGCTACATCATAAATCTCGATTTTTTGAACATCATTAACATTTACCTTTAAAATATTTTCAGATACAACAAACCCTATAACATCTTCATTATCTGCTCTTTTTTCTTTTATTGTTCTTAAAATAGGAGTTTCGCCTGATTTAATCTCAATAATGTCATCATCCTCATAGCAAATATCATAAAAGAAACATAAAACGCCTTTTGCCATTGTTGATGACCTTCCTGTATTTGCCTCTGCAATGGCTTGCATGTGATATATCTCTCCTTCATTTAATTCTGCCCAACTGCGTTCTGAAAATTCTACCTGTTTTCTTAAAGTGTGAAACTGCATATAATTTTCATATTCTGCAATATCGGTTTCGGTAAATTGAAAAATTTGAGGTATTTCATACAAAACGGCATCTGCTTGATCATAGTTGTTAGTAAAGAAATGTGTTTCGGCAAGTGCATATTTTGCAATTGGAGTGCGAACTGCTTCATACCATTGTTTTAATTTGTTGGTATTTAATATGATACTATCCTGAAGAATATAACTGATTGAATTATCGCTAAGTTCCCGCATTGTTTCATTTAAGATGCTAATTTGACTGATAAGATTAAAATATTCTTCGGGATAGTCAAATAAATCATCATCGGGATTTTTATTATCAAAACAATTATAACCATTGTTTTCAAATTCCTGTAAAAGATTATCACGTTCTTGTTG
>Ga0099364_10001519_pt1 | contig 37963 bp, 29 predicted proteins | sample TergutTh196P3_FD_73070 | JGI IMG/M metagenome (GOLD analysis project Ga0099364, IMG submission 73070) | Microcerotermes parvus P3 segment gut microbial communities from Pointe-Noire, Republic of the Congo - Th196 P3 | ecosystem: Host-associated > Arthropoda: Insects > Digestive system > Gut ... | reverse complement strand
CAATGGATTGGAGGGAAAGATTACTGACCTCAAAAGTAAATTACGTAACCATAATGGTCTTTCGAAAACGCATCGCATGATATTTATAGACGAATATTTTAAGGGGTCTTTTTAGCAAGAGAGATGCCCAATTGGGCATCTCTCTTGCTAAAAAATATCATACTTTTTGACCATTAAGCCTTTTTTAGGGTAAACTCATCATACTTTTTGACCATTAGACCTAAAATCAAGAAAATCCTGCTCATGGTAAAACATTTTGGCAGGATTTTCTTGATTTTACTGAATATCCCTAAACAACTCCACGCTTCTGTGCCAACTGCCCTTGATATAAGCAATGGCCATACCATAGTTAGTTATGGGGATATTGGCGTTGATAGCGGCTTGCAGGCGATTGTGCAATTGCCTGCGGGTAATCATGCAGCCGCCGCACTGCACTACTAAGGCGTATTCATTTATGGGGCGCGGCGGTTCTGCTAATCCGGGCGCCACATCAAATTCGAGTTGGCGGCCGGTGTACTCACACAGCCAGCGGGGAATTTTCACGCGGCCTATATCGTCGCAGGTGCTGTGGTGCGAGCAACTTTCCATGATTAAAATCCTATCGCCGTTCTGCAATTTATCAATATGAGGCGTGCCTTTCAGGTAGGCTTCAAAATCACCTTTTTGTCGGGCTAAGAGAATACTGAAGCTGGTAAGCGGGATTTCGGGAGCAATCAGTCCGTCGATTTTACCAAAAAGCTGGCTGTCGGTAATTACCAAGGCCGGAGTTATATTGCTGCGGCGCATAAAGTCTTCGACCTCTGTTTCTTTGAGCACTACTGCTATGCAATTATAATCCAAGGCCTCGCGGATAGCCTGCACCTGCGGCAGAATCATACGGCCTGCGGGCGCTTCGGAATCTATTGGGGTAATTAGCAATACCCAATCGCCGATTTTAAGCCTGTCGCCGAATAATGTAGCTTGTTTGCCGAAGTTCTCCGGTATATTTTTCTGCAACAATAGCAACAAGGTTTCTATATTTTCTCCTGTTTTGGCCGAAAAATCTAAAAAATCGACTTTATAACGCTCAATTAACTCCCCTGCCGCTGCGCTGTCTGCCGCTTGTTCGTCCGATTTATTATGCAACAAAATAAAGGGAATTTGCAGTTCTTGCAAGCGGCTTACCAAAGCTCGTTCTTCCTTGGCAAAATGGTTCTCAGAAAATACCACAACAGCTATATCTACCTGTTTAATCGCCTGTAGCGTTTTATTCACCCGTTGGGTTCCCAGTGTGCCCACATCGTCGATACCGGCGGTGTCAATGAGCACTACCGAGCCAAGGCCTGGAATTTCCACTGCTTTTTTTACAGGGTCGGTAGTGGTACCCGGAATGTCGGATACAATAGATAAATTTTGTCCGGTTAAGCAATTGATGACCGAACTTTTTCCTGTATTACGCCGACCGAACAGGCCTATATGCAAACGAACGGTACTATTGGTCATTTTCTATAGTATCTGATTATTTTTCTTGTTATTATATATGAAAGAAACATAAATGTTATACTGAGCAATAAAGATGTTATATATACGTATAAAGCAAAGTTATTCATATACTTAATCTCTTTTGCCAAAGAAAAGCCTTTTTCCTTGATTTTACGATTGGAGAGTTTGTCGGAGAAGCTGATTTGAGGCAAGTTATCCTTATCAACAGGGAAGGATTGAAGATAGGATTGAAGGGCTAACCATTCTTTGAGCTCCTTTCCTTTTTCATCAATGATAATGGCTGTATTTAAGTCAGTTATACTATTACCGACGGAATCCTTGGGCTTGGCCGAAAGAATGCTGAAAGACTTATCTACCATTAAACCAACTAATTTGGCTGTGTATAACCCACATACTACGCTATATAATTGCTTATTAACCACCTCTACATAATTCCCGGAACTGTCCATCACCTCTATCTTCTTTACCCTATTGAAAATCAGGCTGCTCGAATTATAGGAATAGCGCAAGCCGCTGAAAAACAACTGCATATCCGTCATAAACTTGGAAACACAGGCATCTACCTCGCATATATCCCTCAATTCCTTTCCTGTAACATACAATTTCACCAAGGGATAGCCCCATTGTAAAGCAGAAACCTTACCCAAAGAAAGAATCTGAAAAACATCGGCAGCAGTTATCGGCCCCGTGAAAAGGTCGGAACGAATAGTTCCCCGCGGCGCTATAGCTATATCAATATGCTGATTATCATTTTGTTGAGCGGTGTACTTAAAAGCGTCTGCAATCAAAGAACCCAAAGCTAAACCGTCGGAGGTTGCCGATAAAAACAACTTGTTCATGGCCAACGGCTTATCAAAGGATAGTCCGACAGGCTGCAAAAAGTGAATATCAAGCATCTGCCTGAATTTTTCTACGGCGGTTTTCACTAACGAATCTTCTGCAATATCCTCATTTATTTCTATTAAGCGGTAATCAAGAACTTTTGCCTTATTATTGTTAGAAGATACTAATTTAATGAGGCCTAAATATTTTCCATAATTACCGGCAGAAGCTATAAGGGTGTGGTTACGCATTAGCGGATCTTTGAGTACTGTATGCGAGTGTCCACTGATAATCACGTCGATACCGGGCACTCGCCTTGCCAATTGTTCATCTTCCGAAGCTCTACGCCGTTTATCGTTACCCGAATGCGAGAGGCAGATAACAATGTCCACTTTTTCTTCTTCCCGTAAAATTTCGACCATTCTTTGGGCCGTCAAAACAGGGTCTTCAAAACTTATGGTATAAGGCTTCAAAAGGTCGGTGTCGGTAACATTGTGATTACGACGCAGTTCCTTTAACTTCGTTCGACTGATTTTCTTTGGAATAACACGAAGTTCCTCATTGTCCATAGCAATTTCTTTCAGAGCGCCTTTTCCCAGTAGCGCGAAAACACCAATTCGATAACCGGCTTTTTCAAAGACAAGGTAGTCCTCTGTGCCTCGCAAACCGTGCAGATTAGAAGTAATAATGGTCGGATTTGTTCCAAGTCCTTCCTTGTGAAGAATATATTCGCCATTATCAATGGCTTCCTGAAGGGCCGTAGCGCCTAAATCAAAATCGTGGTTGCCTATGGTTAAGGCATCATAGCCCATTTTGTTCATTATTTGCAACTCGGCAAACTGTGAGACAAAGAGCAAATGGTAAAAAGTCCCCATCACTGCATCGCCGGCATCGAGCAGCAAGGTTTTATCAGGTCGGTCGGCGCGCAAACGATTAATTTCAGACGCCAAGCGGGCATACCCCCCTACCCTGCGGGTATTCCCCTGCGCATCTTGCTCCTTCGTCCCTTCAAAATAGGAATGTAAATCGTGGGTAAAAAGAATGGTGAGGGTATCCTTTGTTAATTGAGAGTTGAGAGTTGAGAATTGAGAGTTATTTCCTGCGTATGCGCCCAAAGGTGGGTTCAGTAAGCAGAAGGCTGTAAGCAGTAAGCAGAAAGCAAGATTGCTTCGTTTCACTTGCAATGACGGGCAGAAAGCAAGATTGCTTCGTTTCACTCGCAATGACGGACAGTAGGCGGTACGCATGAGGAATTATGAGTTATGAGTTATTTATCCATAAGAATTATAAGCGAGCCTCCTGCTATACACAATCCGCCAAGTAACACTTTCCAACTAAAAGGCTCTCTTAGAATCAAGAACGATAATAAAATTGTGAATACTACACTTAATTTATCAATTGGCGCTACTTTTGAAGCGTCTCCCTCTTGTAATGCTTTAAAATAAAACAACCACGATAGACCCGTGGCTACTCCAGATAAGATTAAAAATGTCCAATTATTTTTCGTTAAGTTCTTAATTTCCCAAAAACTGTTAGAAGCAATAACAATGCCCCATGTTATTATGATAATCACACAGGTACGTATTGCTGTAGCAAGGTTAGAATCAATATTTCTAATTCCTATTTTAGCAAATATTGCCGTTAAGGCTGCAAATATTGCTGATAATATAGCGTACCATTTCCACATTATTCATTATTCATTTTTAATTATTTATTGATACAGGTCTCTCTCTCCCTGTTTAATACGCTGGAGGGTGCTACGAATTTGCTCCGCCAATTGTCCGTCTAATTCCTGCAACTGGTTTTCGATAAGTTTATAGCCCTTCTGTTTTTGCGTTTCCGAGGCATAATCTTCAAGATATTCTGCTAAGGTAAAAATGGCATTGGGCGTACAAAAGCGTTTAATAAATCCCGGCACCGAAAATTCCATAAAATGTTCGCCTGTGCGGCCTTTTCGATAACATGCCGTACAGAAGGAAGGCAGGTAGCCCTCATCTAACAAGGAGTCAATCACATGGTGTAAGGAACGGGAATCACTTACATGAAACTGCTCGCGGTTCAAATTCTGCGGGGCTTCGGTATCTTCGGAATAAGCGCCCAGTTCCAATTTAGCGCCGCCATCAATTTGCGATACGCCGTACTGCATCACTTCGCGCCGTACCTCAGCATTTTCGCGGGCCGTACAAATGAGGCCGGTATAGGGAACAGCCAAGCGGAGAATAGCTACCATGCGCGCATAATCGGCATCGCTCATCTCATATTTTTTATTGAAAACCATGTTGGAAGCCGCCTGCATACGAGGAAACGAAATGGTATGCGGCCCCACATTATAGCAGGCTTCGAGGTGGTTGGTGTGGCGCAGCAAGGCTAAGGCCTCGAAACGCCAATCATAGAGGCCGAAAAGCGCACCTATGCCCACATCGTCCAAACCCGCTTCCTGAGCGCGGTCGAGGGCGGTCAGTCGGTAGTTATAATCTCTTTTGGGACCGGCCAAATGGTAGAACTTATACATTTCGGGGTGATAGGTTTCCTGAAAAATCTGGTAGGTGCCTATCCCCGCCTCTTTCACCTTACGAAAGCCTTCAATATCCAAAGGGGCGGCGTTAATGTTTACGCGGCGGATTTCACCGTGCCCCTTCTTCACGCTATAGACCGTACGCGCCGTGTCAGCAATAAAGTCCGCCGAATAACGCTTATGCTCGCCGAAGACTAATATCAACCGCTTCTGCCCCTCGTCTTCTAAAGCCTCTACCTCATGAATCAACTGCTCGCGGCTCAGGGTGATGCGTACCGCCTCTTTATTTTCCGCACGAAACCCGCAGTAGGCGCAGTTATTCATACAATAATTACCCACATACAAGGGTGCAAACAAGACGATGCGATTGCCGTAAACGGCCTGTTTTAATTCCTTGGCTGCCTGTTTGATAATGGCAACGCTTTCGGGGTCGTCGGCCTTAATCAAAGCGGCTGCATCTTGCAAGCTCAGTCGCTGTTTATTCAGCGATTTGGCGATTATTTCTACCACTTCCTGCCTGTCGGGCTTAGGCCCGGCAAGGAAATCCTCTATCTCCTTTACGTCAATAAAGGGCCTCATGGGGATATCGGGCAGACTATATTTTTCCGGTGTGAATTTCATTAATAATAAATTATGAGATAACCTGCAAATGTACGAAATTTATGCTTACATTTGCAAAATAGTTTCTTTTTTCATAGAAATGAATACATTATCGGCATATCTGAGGGAAGAAAAATCTTCGATTCGGGTGCGAAGAAGTTCGCGCTGATGCCTGTATGGAATTTTTCGGACAGCCTTTTTTGTTATGAGTTATGAATTATAAGTTGTTATTCAGATGTTTATTTTCCATTGTATCAATTCATTAATTTTGTCTCTATACATTTTTCCTGAGAAAAATTATCTACTTCCCTCCGCTGCCCATACGTTCCATCTCCTCCTGCTGGCCTACCTTGCGTTGTTTGGTCGGAGCGCTCATCTTCCCAAAACGCCATGAGAAAGAAAAACGAATAGCACGGGTACTGTTAACCTGTTCGAGATAGCTTTCCATACCTCCGAGCGCCATGTTAAGACGAGTACGTTGTGTTTTGAAAATATCATCAAAATATAAAGATACAGCGCCTTGATTGTTGCAAAAACTCTTTTTAACACCTATATCCACGCTGCCCTGAGCCCTCATGTCGTAATAGCCCCATATAGTAGGGGTTTGCAGCCAGCCTGATATTTCCATCGACCATGTTTTATCAAGCAGCAAGGTAGTGTTAAAGGAAAGATTGGCCTGCGTAGAACGAGTAGTGGAGGTATTATCGTCGTTTTCTATATAAGCGCCATAAACTCCAAGGGTCTGATACCACCATTTGGTAACGGGCAGTCCTGACAACTGTACCCAAATTCCGACATACTGATTATGCCCAAAATTCCCCATGGTATAGCCGGTGTGTCCTGAAATATCGTCATATTCAGGCACCTGCACTATCATTCCTTTGTTGTAATTAAAACGCGCTCCTATATTCAACACCTGAAAAGCCGTATAAGAGAAAGTGATATTATCGGAGTAAGAAGGCGACAATTCCGGATTTCCCTGAACATACATATAGGGGCCTACATAACGCTTAAAAGGATTGATTTGCCAATAGTTAGGTCGATTTAAGCGTCGGGTATAGGACAGGCTGAATATATGTTTCGCCTGCGGCGTATAACCGAGGAATAAGGTTGGAAAGAAATCGTTGTAATTATCTGAAGTTGTGCGATTATTGGTTTTCCATTTTCCTTTGTAATAGGTGTTTTCCCAACGCAAACCGGCTTTGGCGCTCCACTGCTTGTCAATTTGCCAGCTATAATTGGCATATAAGGCGCTTATCATTTCATCATACTCAAAAGCGTTGCTAAGTCCGTTATTTATTTGCCAGCCGCTGCTCAGAAAGTCGTTACGCAAAATTTCACTGTCGTTATGCGAAAAGCCGATTTTTCCGCCGACTTCCATCTTCATCGTTTGGTTAATCGGGCGGGTATAGTCTAACTTGGCCGACAAGACCTGTGTTATCTGGTCGGAATTATTTTGAAATATCGAATCGGAAGACGGATTGTAATAAACCGTATGACTGAATTGTTTTGGATTAGTACCATAGTAAATATAGTCTAAATTGGCGGTTAGATCATGGTTGCCGTCTTCGCCGAACAGGCGCGTATAATTTAAGTTTAACGAAGCATTTCGGAAGGCGCTGGTATTATTATCGGAACTTTCAGAGCTTATTTGAGGTTGTTGGGAAAGCGCAGTGCCGCTGCTCGTCTCTTCTCCGGAGAGGAAACTGAAACTTCCAATCAATCCTATGGTATTCTTTTTATCAATAAAATAATCAATGCCGGTTTTGATATTATGAGGGGTGTAATAATATTTCATCAGGTTCTCGCCGTGACGTTGGTAGCCGTTGTCGAATTTAACATCTTCCAAAATATCGGCAAATCCTTCCATGCGTTGTACGCCGTAATTGAGGAAAGTACTGATTGCATCGTTGCGGTAGTTGAGGTTTAGGGAGCCATTAGCGCCATAGTAATAGCCCTCCGTATTTTCTACATATTGCGTATAACCGGCTCTGACATTACCGTTAAAGCCCTGCATAAAATTTTTCTTCGTTTTAATATTAATGATACCGCCGCTGCCTGCTGCATCATACTTGCTAGAGGGATTGTCTATAATCTCAATCTTGTCGATGGTAGTGCCTTCGGTAGCATTCAGCAAGGCTGCCAAATTCTGACCGCTAAGCTGGGTAGGCCGATTATCCACCCACACCTCTACGGCTTGTCCGTTCAGCGTTACATTGCCGTCTCGGTCAATCACCACTCCCGGCGCTTTCTTCAGCAGTTCCAAGGCCGTACTGTTGTCGGCAGCTATGGTGTTGGCTATGTTAATCACCAATTTATCAATCTGGCGTTCGACGCTTGGTTTCTTTGCGCTCACTACTACGGCGCCTAATTGCTGGGCATCGGGCTCAATGGTTATTTCCCCGATATTTATTTCACCTTCAGCTTTCGTTATAGCTATCGGTTGTATAACATCTGCATAACCTACATACGAAATTTTCAAGCTATATTCGCCTATCGGCGCTGTCAGCGTAAATTCACCCTGTTCGTTAGTAGTATTTACGGCAATTATTTTGCCGACGCTGTCGGATAAACTTACCGTTCCAAACTCCAAAGGGCTTTCGGTTGTTTTATCAATGACTACTCCCTTAATACGAACAGTATTGCTGCGGGCGGCCTGCACATAGCAGAAGCTCAAAAGAAGCAGGCTAAGTAAAATGATGCGCTTTTTCATGTTGATTTGCTTATTTGTTGATTTGATGAAGATTGATGAAGGTTGTTTATTTACTTATTAGACGATTTTTTTTCTAAAAAGTTGCAGAATCGTGGTATTGCTCTACTATCTGCTTTGTTGTGGTCTTCATCATAAAATAATTAACAGTTGTATGGGTAAGATACAATACGGCAACAATAATCAATACTATAGTACTTTTCTTAATTTTCATAACTTTCTATTTTTATAATTGTGGATAATTTAATTTACAAAATGTTTCGTACTGCGCTTTCATTTCCTCGAATGATATTTGCAGCAAATACATATTCTTAAATAGCAAGGGAAGGCTTTCCGTCATAAATGTTTCTTGTTGTAATAACACTGTTTTTTCAACAGCATTTTCCGTCAGGAAAAATCCCACTCCGCGCTTATTCATAATAATACCGTTGGTTTCCAAATGCTCATACGAGCGCACTACAGTATTGGGGTTCACTTCGAGCGACACGCCAAGTTCGCGCACCGAAGGGATTCGGCTGCCGGCAAGCCACTCTTTAACGAGTACCTTTTCACAGATATAGTCCACTATCTGCAGGTATATAGCTTTATGACTGTTAAATTCCATATTATACCGATTATAATTCCTGTTCTTTCCATTTCAAAAAGCCGGCATAATATATTCCCAAAAATGTACATACGCTCAGGAGCAACGCCACTGTAGGCCAAGGGGTCGGCCCCTCATAAACACTGCGTATCAGAGTAGTTGCTATCTGCATTTCATTAGTGTTTTCGACGGTAATTTTTACCAAATCCTCAACATTGGCTATAGGGAATAATCCGGCAAGCAAGGTCGAAAACAAAGTGCTGACCACGCTAATAATAATCAGTACGGCAAAAGTTTTTTGCACCTTGCTGCGTTGAAACCATATATTACAAAAGAAAAACAGCGATTGATATATCAATATATATATAAAGAAGTTTACCGTTGGCATAAAAGCGAAAATATGGGAAACGCTATCATCTGAAAACCATAGCGTTGTTCCTGCCAATGGATAGACCGGCAGCAGGCAAAGATCGGCTAAAGTCAGCGCAGCGATGGACAATAATGGCGTTACTATCAGGCAATAGAAAAACATCGACAGCCACTTTTCCAACTGCGAGGCAGGTAACATGAAATGATTTACTCCCGTAGTACGATAGTTGAAGCGTTTATACAGTATAAAAGGTGCAAAAAGTATATTGCAAACTACTACCAAAGCGCCTATAACGAAACGCACTATTTCGAAGCTTGAGTTTCCGCTTATTCCGAAAGAATAATTTATAAAGAAAAAGATAATCAATCCTATTCCAAAGGATATCAATAGGATTTTTATAAACTGTGGACGCAAATCTGCTGCTTCTTTCCGCAGCATCAATAAAAATCTATGGTATGAAAATGTATTATTCATATTCGTGGGTTTTATCAGTTAAACATTTGTCTGAATTTTGCCTTATCTGCTATCACCGCGTTAAACAGGCGTTCAAAGTCGGAACCGAAATCAAATTTAGAGGAAATTTCTTCTACCGAATGATTGAGCAAGACTTCGTTATTATCCAAAATAATAATCGGGTCGATGAGGTTTTCCAAATCCCGCACCTGATGCGTAGATATAACAAAGGTATTCTCATCGGTCAAAGCCTGAGCCGCTAAACGCCGAAATTGCGATTTGGAAGGAATATCCAAGCCATTGGTAGGCTCGTCTAACAGGAGCAATTTGACGTTGGTAGCCAAGGCAAAGGCGATAAAGGCTTTTTTGCGCTGGCCGAACGAGAGCTCCGTAAATTTCCGTTGTGCAGGTACGCCGAACTCCTGCAAATAATTTTCACATTGCAGCATATTGAAGTTAGGGTAAAAAGCACCGTTTCTTTGGGCGTATGCTAAAATATTCACCGGCGGAAGTACAAAATCTTCAGGAATGTAAAATATTTCCTGTAAGACAGAGGGCAGGCGTTTTCCTGCTTCTACATTGAAAACCTTACAATTACCGGCTTTCGGATAGAGGAGTCCGCCGATAATGCGCAGCAAGGTGGTTTTTCCCACCCCATTTTCACCCAGAAGTCCGTAAATTTTTCCCGGACCTAAGGACAAAGATATGTTATCGAAGACATTGTTTCGACCATACCTGAATGTTAAGTTATTAATTTCTACCATATTATTAATGTATTAGTATATTAGTACACTGCAAAGGTAGATGTTTTTTTTGAATCTGCAAATTTTTTGACAAAAAAATTATGATTTTTTTTTATATTTTTATGCAATCGTTTGCATAATGAATAAATTAATCCTATTTTTGTGAAAATTAAGTTCTCTTTTGGAATAATCTTTAAAAATACCATACGCTATGAATAAAGAAATCAATCGTCGCGAATTTCTACGCAAGGCAGGCATAGCCTCAGCCGGATTAGTCATCGGAGGCATGGGGTTTAGCAGCAAAAGCTATGCACGCATACTCGGCGCCAACGACAGGGTCAACCTGTGTTTTATGGGCTTGGGTGTCCGTGGCGCACAACAGGCCCGCACCTTTACAGGTGTTCCTAATATTCATATTGCATACGTGAGCGATGTGGATAGCGATGTAACGGATAAGTGCATGAGAAGGCTCAGTTCCATGATTCCTTACAAGCCCATTGAATTGCTTGACTTCAGAAAAGCGCTTGAGGATAAGGCGCTTGACGGTGTTATTGTATCCGCGCCGGATCATTGGCATGCTCCGGCGGCTATATTGTGCGCTCAGGCAGGAAAGCATGTGTTTGTGGAGAAACCTGTTAGCCACTCGCCACGCGAAGGGGAGTTGCTCATTGAAGTTGCAAAAAAATATAATGTACTGATAGGGGCAGGTACTCAACGCCGTTCTTTTCCATTCCTTCAACAAGTAATAAAAATGATTCATGATGGGGAAATAGGTAAGGTTTTCATGGGCAAGGCTTGGTACACTAATAATCGCAAGGAAACCTATCTGAAACCCGGTCCGGTTCCTGCCAATCTCAATTATGAACTATGGCAAGGCCCGGCTCCGCGCCGCCCTTACATGGAGGGGCTTATTCACTATGACTGGCACTGGTTCTGGCATTGGGGAACCGGCGAAGCGCTGAACAACGGAACCCATGAACTTGACTTGTTGGTGTGGGGCGCACAGGCCGACTTTCCTACTAAAGTAACTTCCATGGGCGGCCGTTACGTGTATAATGACCATTGGGAAACGCCCGACACCCAACTTATCACTTGGGAAACACCCGATGCTGTATTTAGTTGGGAAGGGCGTAGTCGTAACAATACAAATGTCGAGGGCGAAGGCCGCGGTGTTATTTTCTACGGTAATAAGGGCAGTATTGAAACAGGCAATTTATTCTACAAATTGTATGACCTGTCGGGCAAACTTATCAAGGAAGAAAGCGTAGCCGATCCATTGGGGCCGGGGCAAAAAGCGCCCAGTCCGAATACAAAATTTGATATTCTGCACAATACTAACTTTGTAGAAGCTATTCGCGGCAAAGAAGAATTGAACTGCCCCATCAATATCGGGCATCAAACTAATGTGTGGGTACAGTTAGGCAATATTGCTCAACGTACAGGCCGTATGTTACAGTGCAACCCGGCCAACGGGCATATTTTAAATGATCCGGAAGCGATGACACTTTGGTCGCGTGAATACGAAAAAGGGTGGGAGCCTAAACTGTAGAATTTAACATACTATGCTTAACATTGAGAAAGTGTTTTGAATTTTATAAAAAATCTTTACCTTTGTAGGGTTAACATTAATCATTATTAAATTTAAACAGTTTCTAAACAGTTACTATTACGATGCATAGGCCGCAAACAGAAGAGAAACTTAATTTTACTCTTTCGATCATAGAAGGTAACATGCATTCGTTCGAGGTATTTTATCGGGCGGAATATAATAACCTGCGCTATTTTGTATCTTCATTCATCACCCACAGCAATCAACAGGCGGAAGATATTGTACAGGAGACGTTTCTGTCGTTTTGGGCGAATAGGCGCATGCTTGATCCTGCCCGAAATATAAGAGCTTACCTCTACACTATTGCGAAGAATAAAACAATTAACGCGCTTAAATTCCAGTCGAGGTTTGCAACCATAACCACTGGATTGATGGAGGTAAATTTCGGACTAAAAACACTGGAAAGCGCAGATATGATTTCACGTATAGATGCGCTGGACATGGAACGCATTATAAATAAAACTTATGACATTCTTAAAGGTCCTGTGCGTGAATCTTTTATACTCAGCCGCAAATATGGTATGAGTTATCAAGAAATAGCTCAGCGAATGGGCGTCTCTGAAAAATCTATAGAAAGGTATATCAGTATAGCACTCAAGACATTCCGCCAAAAGTTATCCCGTTATCTCAGCGTATTATTGTTGATTTTTTGAGGATAGGGAGCTACAAATTTGTATATATAATGTTATGGAAAAAAATATGAACAAGGAAATAATAGAAAAATATATCGCAGGTCGGGCAAACAGGCAAGAGGCTAAGCAGATATTGGAATGGGCAGCGGAAAACGACGAAAACAGTCAATACCTGTCTCGCCTCAAACTTAATCGGCTTTTTTCGCATTTTCCTGATACCGATGCGCCTAAGGAAGCGATGAGAAAATTCAAGCAGAGGTATAGTCGGAGAAATTTTGTATGGGTATTCAGCCGTGTGGCTGCCATATTAATTATTCCGTTGGTCTGTTTTTCCGCTTATCAATATTTTTCATCTACCAAAAAAACGCCGCTTGTCGCTTTTTCAATCGACAATGTGGATTCAATAATAGAGTACACGGTAAATCCAGGAGTAAAAGGCAAAGTCATTCTGCCAGACGGAAGTGAGGTGTGGCTCAACAGCCATTCTTCCTTAATTTGCCCTGCTGTGTTCGGGAACGATTCGAGGGTTGTGGCATTGAGCGGAGAAGCTTTCTTCGATGTGCATAGCGATGAACAACGCCCCATGTATGTGAAGACCTCCAGAAATATAACCGTGAAGGTTACCGGTACTAAATTCAATATTTCGACGTATGACAATGATCGTTCTTTTAATCTGCATTTGATATCCGGAAAGGTGCGGCTCATTAATGAAAATAATAAAGCGGAATTTGACGTATTGCCTAATCAGGAGGTTTATATTACTGATGTTGAACGGGAATTTAAGTTGAAAAAGAATCCGGACGAACACTTAAATACGGCTTGGAAGGAAGGCTACCTTGTGTTTGATGGCACCTTACTGTCGGAGGTTATCCGCAAAATGGAGCGTTGGTACGGTGTTAACATTAAAGCGAATTCCCCCCGTATTTTGAATGAAAGATTTACGGCGGAATTCCACTCGGAATCACTCACGCAGGTGCTTGATTATCTGAAAATGTGTTCCGGTATCAATTACCTGATTACTAACGAAAACGTAGTGCTGAGTTATTGACGTTTTTCTTATTAAAGCGATTTTTTCTGAGGGTTGTGGAATGTTCCTTTGTATATTTAAAAGTAGAAACATCTTAAACCTTACAACTTATGAGAAAAATTTTCTTGATTTTATTTTACTTGGGTGTATTGTTGCAGGTGGCGACAGCCCAAAACATTACCATGAATCTTAAGGACACTTCCCTCAAGGAGGTGCTTAAAGAAATTCAGAACCAAACCGACTACAAGTTCGTTTACAGTGATGACCTGATCAAGGCATCTACGCTTGTTTCTGTAAATGTTGTTTCTCAACCGCTCACAACAGTGTTAGACGAAGTGCTCGTCAAAAACAACATTGCCTACACAATCAACGATAAACAGATTGTGTTGCGGTATGTCTTGCCGACTGCTCCTGATACCAAAACAAGCGTAGAGGAAAAAACGACTGGGATTATCCGCGGCACAGTATTAGACGAAGAAGGCAACCCCCTTCCGGGCGCTATGGTAGTGGCGAAGGGTAACCCGAAACATAACGCTTACACCGACATTGAAGGTAAATTTGAATTAACCGACATTGAGCCGAATGTGGTGCTATTGGTTACATTTTTGGGTTATGAAACCATGGAATATGTTGTGTCCGGGCGCAGTAATCTGAGCATTCAACTAACTTCCAGCATTGTAAAATTAGGTGATGTGATGGTAACCGGTTATCAAACTCTTTCGAGAGAACGTACTCCCGGAGCATTTAGCTTTATTCCAAGAGAGCAATTAGACCGACCGACTTTAAACATCGGCGCCTCTATTATGGGACTTGTGCCCGGCGTAGTGGCAACCAATGTGAATGAGGATGGTACTCCAACAAATATCCAAATTCGCGGACTTTCGACAATCAGTTCAGCAAGTAACGCCCAGCCTTTGATTGTGGTGGACGGTTTTGCTGTTGAAGGCGGCTTTAATAGCATCAATCCTAATGATGTAGAAAATATTACTATTCTAAAGGACGCGGCAGCAGCCTCTATCTGGGGCGCCCGTTCCGGAAACGGAGTTATTGTAATCACCACCAAAAAAGCGGAAAAAGGGCTGAAAGTAGAATTTTCATCTTTCGTCAGGGTCGGAGCCAAGTTAGACCTCGACTATGTAAACCCGCTGGCCAGCTCGGAAGAAACGATAGCATTTGAAAAATTGGCCTTTGGCAAGTGGGGTGGAAATTTTAACAGAAATAATACTTTTCGCAGCTATTATGGTTTTGCCATGTCGCAAGGAATGCTTGCCATTAATGAAGCGTTGCTGGCAAATCCCACGGGGGATTATATGAGTGATGCCGAAGCAACATTAAGAATGTTGGCAGCACAGGACAATCGGCAGCAAATTCGCGACTACCTGCTGGCAAATCCTGTAAATCAACAGTATAACCTCACCCTCTCATCGTCCACCGACCGCAGCTACAACACGTTCTCGCTGATGTTTGCTGATAACCGGTCTAACTTCAAAAATACCAACGACCAGCAATATATGGTTAATTACAGGAATACATCAAGCTTATTCAAATGGTTGGACTTCCATTTTTCCGGAATGTTCCAGTATAACGATAGAAATACCAGCGGATGCAGTTTGAGTAATATCACCGGTTTATCGCCTTATGATATGCTGGTTAATCCCGACGGATCGTATTTGCCTGTAATCAGTAATTTCTACTGGCCGCTTATGGAGGCAAATGTGCCTTTCGACCTGTTCCCTTATCCGGATTGGACCTATAATCCTATCCGTGAAATGAACGACCGTAGCTTAGGTTCAAAAGATTTGAATGCACGGGCGCAAATAGGCTTGACATTTAAAATTATCGAAGGACTGACTTTTGACAGTAAAATACAGTACGAACTTTTCAATACTTCCCGGCGAGATTTATACGGTGAAGAGACGTTCTATGTACGCAACAGGGTAAATGTCAACTCTTCATGGAATATGGGGGCTACCGTTACGCCTAACGTGCCAAAAGGAAGTATTCTGGATCAAAGCCGTACCCAGATTAACGGATACAATTTCCGAAATCAGTTGAATTTCAACCGCGCCTTTGGCCTGCATGAAATTAACATGGTGGCGGGAACGGAGATTAGCAGCCGTATAAATCAAGGATTTGGCTACCCCACCACCTATGGTTATAATGATCAAACCTTAGCAGTAGGAACCTTCCCGAACGGCCCCGGCGGAACATTCAGACAGATTCAGAATTGGCTGGGTACCAATATAACACCGTTCGGTTATACTAACTCCTTTAGTTACAATACAACTCGTTACTTTGCATTATATGCCAACGCCGCCTATACTTTCAACGGAAAATATTCCTTATCGGGTAGCGTGCGTACAGATGCCGCGAACTATATTACCGACGACCCCAAGCTTCGTTACAATCCATTTTGGTCTACAGGTTTGGGCTGGCAGGCTCATAAAGAAGATTTTATGCAGTCATTCACATGGCTTGACAGGCTTGCGCTGCGTATGACATACGGCTATAACGGAAATGTGGTAACAAGCGCAGCCACCAAACCTTTAATTACTGTAAGTGCCACGCCAAACACCTCAACACAGGAACGAACGGCCAGTATTAGTGACTACGGAAATCCGGCGCTTCGTTGGGAAAGAATCGCTGCTTTCAACTTTGGTGTTGACTATTCACTCTTTAACGGCAAGTTGTTTGGTAAGTTTGATTATTATCAAAAGAACGGAAAAGATCTTTATGCCCGCGTTTCCATTCCCGGAGTGTACGGCACACCAAGGCAATCGTTCAATAATGCCGAAATGATTAATCGCGGTATTGAGATGGAGTTAGGCTCTTCGTTGAATATTATAGACAATGATATCCGCTGGTACGGAAACTTTACCTTTGCATATAACTACAACAAAATTACCAATCTATATGTAGAAAACTATGCGGGTCTTGACTTGTATCTGGGACAGGCGAATTCGTATGTAGAAGGTTATAACGCCGCTACGATATGGCGTTACAAATATGCCGGAGTTTCCAATTTCGGAACTGAAGCAGCGCCTAATATGCAACCTGCGGTCATTGACCATGAAGATAATATCTACCTTTTGGGTTTCATATCGGGAGATGCGCGCAACTACCTGTGGGATATTGGTACCCGCGTACCGCCCTATACAATGGGATTTACCAGCCAGTTTAAGATTTATGATTTTGACCTCTCTTTCCTCCTTATTGGCAAATTCGGACATAAGTTTCAACGCCACGGGTTTAACTATCCTTTACTCTCCGGCTTGAACAAAGCGCTGCCGAATGCCAGATTAGCGGAAGTAATGAACGGAAATCCGATGGAAATCATGACATTCCCGCAAGACGACAATGATACAAACTATTTTAACTGGACAGGTTATGCACCGTATATTGATTATTTGATAGATAATGCGAACCATATAAGAATGCAAGAAATTAACCTGACCTACAATGTGCCTTCAGCACTCTTGTCTAAAGTAAACCTGAGCAGGCTTCAACTCTACGCTCAGATAAATAATCTCTTTGTTATCACCGCTAATAAATATAATGAAGACCCTGAATTCCCGATGGGAACAGTACGTCCCCAACCCAAGTTTACCTTTGGCCTTAAATTGAACTTTTAAATTATTGAACAATGAAAAGAACGTATAAATTTATAACAAAAGCGAGTTTGCTAATGTCGGCAATAGCTTTACTCACATTGATTTCATGCGACGATTTTTTAAGTGAAAAACCCTCGAAGAATTCCAATGTAGAAATTGAAACCATTGAGCATTTAGATGCCATTATGGCAAATTATTCCTCATTCATCTACGAACAAAACTTCGTAGTTATATGCGGAACCGACGATTTTGCCTTCATTCCCGGTCTGCACGATTCTTATAACAGAATATACGGAGCGATGAATATTGACTATTCTTTTGCGGGTTGTTGGGATTATAATAACTTTGTCAATGCAACCAGAGACGGCCTTTGGAAAACTTCAACAGCAGGCCAGGACGAATGGAATAAAATTTTTAAGGCCAATATGGTGCTTTATTACGCGGATAAAGTAGAAGGCAGCGATGCAGATAAGGCCCGCCTGAAAGCCGAAGCCTATTTTGTAAGGGCATACAGCTACTGGGTGATGGTCAATACCTACTGCCTGCCCTATACCGAAGCCAACAAAAATGAAATGGGCTTACCGATAAGGGCAACTACCAACTTTGAGGAATCCCTTGAGCGTGCATCTCTTGAAAGAACCTATCAGTTTATTGAAGAGAATATACAGGAAGCCTTGAAATGCAGCGCCTCCCTGGCGCAGGCAGGAGCTTGGAGAGCCAACACGGCAGCAGTCAATGGCTTTGTCGCCCGCTACTACCTTAATCGGAATAACTATACCGAAGCGCTCAAATATGCAGATAATGTACTGAATGAATACAGCGCGCTGATGGATTACAATACGGAGATGTACAGGGGCGTGAACTGGGGTTACTGGGCGGAGATAATAGATTCCGGCACCCCGCAACAGCAGGAAGTGGAAATAAAATACCCATACACTTTCTCTGACTTAGATACAAGGCAGCAGCTTGATTGGGCGGATTGTTTATATACAAGGTATGCTAATGTTAATTACCCCAATTTTTTTATTCCCAGCCAGGAATTACTTGCACTCTACGACCCTGATCATGATTTACGCTACAGGTATCTCATGGTTCCGCACTATTCTTATGCTCAAGGTGCAATAAATCCTTCTTTTGACTGGCCGGGTTACGTGTTTTTTTACGGCGGCGCATACTGTGGCCCCGGCACTCCGGAAATGTATCTGATAAAGGCAGAATGTCAGGCGCGCTTGGGCGACTATAGCACCGGTATGAACACCCTTAATCAACTTCGCGCCAAACGTATGGACCCGGGAGCCTGGGTAAACCTTACAGCTACAAGTAAGGACGATGCCATAAGGCACATTCTCGAAGAACGCCGCCGAGAAATGCCGTTCACCCAACGCTGGTACGATATTCGCAGGCTTGATAACAACGAAGACCCCAGCGATGATGTTGGCACGATAACGCGTACTTTTTACAGAATGGACGCAACCGGTCTCTATGGAAACCAACCGCCTATTACTTATACGCTGGAAAAAAATTCCAGAAAATATGCAGCGCCTATTCCTGTTACCGAAATTGATGCAAGCAGAGGCGTACTAAAACAAAATATCTATTAAAGAAAAAATATGAAAAAAATCATTCTTTTGGTTGCGTTATGTGCAACCGTAACGCTCCTTACACAATGCAAGGAGGAAATCCCTAGAAAGGACTATGAACTCAAAGTTACCGTTGCCGGTAATCCTGTAAGGGCTTATCTTGTCTCTTCTATTGATGGCGAGTATTCTATTGACTCGGTAGAGGTGGTTGATAATAAATTTGTATTTGCCGGTATTGCAGAAGATCCATTTTATGCTGATATGTATCTCATTTATGAACCTGAAGTTTTTTTCTCGTGGGGGATTAAGGATATGAAAGTCCTTTTTGTAGAGCCGGGAACAATTGTCATAACCAGTGCAGATTCTATCAAGAACGCTACGGTTACCGGTTCTGTTATAAATGCTGATTTTGATAAGTGGAAAGCAGAAATCAAAACTGTCGAAGAAGAAATATCGGCTATGCATAACCGGTTCAACAGACTTACCCCTGAAGAACGAAATGAGGAGAATCGCAGCAAGCTCAGAGAAGCTCAGAATACTCTTAGAGAGAAAAGGCAAGAGCTTGCTGTAGATTTCATAAAGAATAATCCCGATTCATGGTATGCGCTTTATGGCGTAAGCAGTTTTGTGGCTCGCCATGACGATCTTGATGCGAGGCAAGTTGTCCTTGATGGGTTCTCCCAGCGCCTTAGAGAAAGCAAACTCTGGAAGGAAAGACAGGCTAATATTGATGGACAGAGGGCTACCGCTATAGGCGCCCTTGCTCCTGACTTTACGCAGAACGACCCGAATGGCAATCCGGTTACACTCTCAGATTTCCGCGGGCAGTGGGTGCTTATAGATTTTTGGGCGTCATGGTGCGGCCCCTGCCGTTTTGAAAACCCACACATTCTGGCAGCTTTCAACCAGTATAAAGACAAAGGATTCACCGTATTGGGCGTATCTCTTGATCAGACCAACGGCCGTGAAGCATGGTTGAAAGCTATCGAAGATGACAAACTGCCATGGACTAATGTTTCCGACCTCAAAGGCTGGGGTAACGAAGCTGCCAAAATGTATGCTGTGTCAGGCGTTCCGGCTAGCTTCCTGATCAATCCGGAGGGTATTATCATAGCAAAAGGCCTGCGCGGAAAAGCACTTGCCGACGAACTCGAAAAGCATCTAAATTAACACAAATTATGAAAAGTAAAAAAATATTTACAATTTGCCTTTTTGTTTTAGGCGTTGCCCTCCTCGGGTTCAACTGTCGTCAGGCAGTTGAACCGAATAGTTATTCTATAAAAGTAAACGTTCCTGAATTGATAGACGGAAGTACGGTATATCTGTATGCAGGACAAGTACTCAGCGACCCGATTGACAGTACCGTAGTGAGCAATCAGTCCATAGAATTCAAAGGAGAGTTAGATTATCCTCAACTGTACAGTATTTGGATACATCTGTATGATGATACGAATAAAGAGCAGAGACTACAAAATCCTGTGATTACGCTCTTTATCAACAATGGCGACATAGCTGTTACGGCGAATCTGGAGAATCTTCCAACCCTTGCTAATAGAGGTATTGTTGTCTTAAGAGATGAGGCGGAAGGTTCGGGAGTATTCTTTCACAAAAAATACGTTGCATTCCTCGATGGAATAATGCCATACAATGCAAAACGAGGCCAAGCTGTCAATGCGTACCGCCAAGCGCTTAGGCAAGAAGATAAAATGCCGCGTGCCCAACAAATAGAACTGCTGTTGATGGTTGAACAAGCGGAGGTGGATAGGACCGATTATATACACAGTTTTATTTTGGATAATATTGACAATCCTCTCGGCAAATACTTGTTTGCACAGCATGTACGGGAATTTCCTGTGGAAGATATTGACTCGGTCATTGCAAGTATGTCGCCTGAGTTCAAATCGTCCGATGCTGGGCAGAGGTTACTTGAAGAGGTAATGACAAATGCCAGGGGAGGTTCAAAAGGTGCTGAATTCAAAGATTTCTGCTTAGCTGATCCGGAAGGGAATGATATCATGCTGTCGGATTATCTTGGCAAGGGCAAATATGTACTGCTGGAGTTCTGGGCTTCGTGGTGCGGCCCATGCATCGCCGGTTTTCCTCATCTGAAAAAGGTGTATGAATTATACCGTTCGGAAGGTTTCGAGATCCTCGGTGTTTCACTTGACGATAAACACGAGAATTGGCTTGCAGCTCTGCAAAGGCTTGATCTTCCATGGAAAAACGCTTTGGCTGCAGCAGGTTGGAATAGTGAAATTGCACGCTATTACAATGTAACCGGAGTCCCCGCCTGTATGCTTTTTGGGCCGGAAGGGACACTCATAAACCGTAATGCCAGGGACATGACACTTGAGATGTTAATGATAAAGATTTTCGGAGACAAGTTTTAATTGTTCTCCGAAAAATACTACAAAAGATTTTTGGTGAATAAAATTTTGGTTTTTTTAGTTAGTGCAAGAGCCGGAAGCAATTCCGGCTTTTGTCGTTGAAAACATTTTGGGATATTCAAGAAATTACAACAATGATTTTTTGATGAAATCTCAAGAGGTTATGTTTTTATTACTAAATATCTCTACTTCTCTCCCTTTGGGCGTTTGGAATCTGTCATGCGTTGGTAGTCGTCCATGGAAGCAACAACAATCTTTTCAATATGACGCATACCGGTACCGGCAGGAATTAAGTGGCCGCAAATAACGTTTTCTTTCAAGCCTTCCAAATAATCTTCCTTGCCGTGAATTGCTGCCTCGCTCAACACTTTCGTGGTTTCCTGGAAGGAAGCTGCCGACATGAAACTGTTGGTGCGTAAGGCCGCACGGGTAATTCCCTGCAACACCTGACTTGAAGTTGCAGGCATGGCTTCACGCGCCTGAACTGCTTTCAGGTCTTTACGCGTAAGCTGAGAATTTTCGTCGCGCAATTTGCGGGCAGTAACAATTTGCCCTGCTTTCATATTTTGTGAATCACCCGGATCAATCACTACTTTTTTATCGAAAATAAAGTCGTTCTCCTGCATAAAGTCCCATTTATCGACCAGTTGTTCGGCTAAGAAACGGGTATCGCCCGGATCAACAATTTCCACCTTGCGCATCATCTGGCGGACAATAACTTCAAAGTGCTTATCATTGATCTTCACGCCTTGCATACGGTACACTTCCTGAATTTCATTCACAATATATTCCTGTACCTTGATAGGCCCTTGAATAGTCAGAATGTCTAAAGGAGTGATAGCGCCGTCGGAGAGCGGAGTTCCGGCACGCACATAGTCGTTTTCCTGTACTAAAATTTGTTTGGACAAAGGCACTAAGTATTTCTTCTCATCGCCCAATTTAGAACGGACAACGATTTCACGGTTACCACGTTTAATCTTGCCCATAATAACTTCACCGTCAATTTCCGATACCACGGCAGGATTGCTCGGATTACGGGCTTCGAACAATTCGGTAACACGCGGCAAACCGCCGGTAATGTCGCCAGATTTACCAATGGCGCGGGGAATCTTCACCAAAATTTGTCCGGCAATTACCTTATCGCCTTCTTCCACCACAATGTGTGCACCCACAGGCAGGTTGTATTGCTTAATGTCCGCGCCCTTGGCATCTAAAATACGAATAGATGGGTTACGCGATTTATCGCGCGATTCGATAATCACTTTTTCACGATAACCGGTAGCCTCGTCGGCTTCTTCACGGAAAGTTGAACCTTCAATTACGCTGTCGAAAGTAACCTTACCTGCAAATTCCGAAATAATAACGGCATTGTAAGGATCCCATTCGCATATAAGGTCGCCTTTGTTCAGGTTCTCGCCGTTTTGTTTGTACAACTGGGCGCCGTAAGGGACATTATGGTGATACAGGGTAATGCCTGTATTATTATCCACAATGCGCATTTCAGCCAAACGGCCGATTACAATATCAACTTCGGAGCCATCGTCCGATTTACGGCTAACCATGCGAAGTTCATCAATTTCGAGGCGGCCGTTGTAACGAGCGAACAATTTATTGTCGGCGGCAATACTTGAAGCGGTACCCCCAACGTGGAAAGTACGCAGCGTCAACTGTGTGCCGGGTTCACCTATCGACTGTGCGGCAATCACGCCCACTGCCTCGCCCTGTTCCACCATGCGTCCATTCGCCAAATTACGTCCGTAGCACTTGCCACATACGCCTTTTTTCGACTCACAAGTCAACACCGAGCGGATTTCTACCTGTTCAATGGGCGATTCTTCAATAGCTCTTGCTATATCTTCGGTAAATTCATCGCCTGTAGCTACAATCAGTTCACCTGTCAGCGGGTGATAAACATCATGCACACTGGTACGGCCGAGAATACGTTCGTAGAGCGATTCCACTACCTCGTCATTATTTTTGATAGCCGAAGCCACCAAACCACGCAAGGTTCCGCAGTCAACTTCGTTGATAATTACGTCTTGCGAAACGTCCACCAGACGACGGGTCAGATAACCTGCGTCAGCCGTTTTGAGGGCAGTATCGGCCAAACCCTTACGCGCACCGTGGGTGGAAATAAAGTACTCCAACACCGACAGTCCTTCCTTAAAATTAGCCAAAATCGGATTTTCAATAATCTCAGCGCTGGTAGCGCCCGATTTCTGAGGCTTAGCCATCAAACCACGCATGCCTGAAAGCTGGCGAATTTGCTCCTTAGAACCACGAGCGCCGGAATCCAACATCATATACACAGAGTTGAAACCTTGCTTGTCGGACGACAGTTGCTTCATCACCGTTTGGGTCAGGTTGGCATTGGTGTGCGTCCATGTATCGATAATCTGGTTATATCGTTCGTTGTTGGTAATGAATCCCATGTTATAGTTATTCATTATCTCCTCAACTTCTTTATAACCTTTTTCTACCAACTGCTCTTTTTCAGCAGGTATAATTACATCGTCCAAGTTAAAGGACAGGCCGCCGCGGAAAGCCATCTGGTAACCAAGGTCCTTGATGTCGTCGAGGAACTTCGCAGTAACGGCTACGCCTGCTAACTTCAGCACCACTCCGATAATATCGCGCAATGATTTTTTCGTTAACACTTCATTAATGTATCCGGCTTCTTTCGGCACATGCAGGTTGAAAATCACGCGGCCTACGGTAGTTTCGATAAGTTCTTTTTTCACCTTACCATCGGGCTGAGCAACAGGAACAAGCACTTTGATGATAGCATGCAAATCAACTGCCTTTTCATTGTAGGCAATCACAACTTCTTCTGCACCGTAGAAAATACGGCCTTCGCCTTTGGCCTCTTTACGAGCTTTGGTAATGTAATATAATCCCAAAACCATGTCTTGTGAAGGAACAGTGATAGGAGCGCCGTTGGCAGGGTTCAAAATATTATGCGAACCCAACATCAGCAGTTGCGCTTCAAGTATAGCCGCATTGCCCAAAGGCAGGTGAACAGCCATCTGGTCGCCGTCGAAGTCGGCGTTGAAAGCCGTACAGGACAAGGGGTGCAACTGAATTGCCTTTCCTTCTATCAATTTAGGTTGGAAGGCTTGAATACCCAAACGGTGCAGCGTAGGCGCACGGTTCAGCAATACAGGGTGGCCTTTCATCACATTTTCGAGAATGTCGAAAATCACAGGGTCTTTTCTATCTACTATTTTCTTAGCCGACTTCACGGTTTTCACAATACCGCGTTCAATCAGCTTACGAATAACAAAGGGTTTGTAGAGCTCGGCTGCCATATCTTTGGGCAAACCGCACTCGTGCATTTTGAGTTCGGGGCCTACTACAATTACCGAACGTGCAGAATAATCGACACGTTTACCCAAGAGGTTTTGGCGGAAACGTCCCTGCTTGCCTTTCAAACTGTCGGAAAGTGATTTCAGGGCGCGGTTAGCTTCGGTTTTCACCGCATTGGACTTGCGCGAGTTGTCGAACAGGGAATCAACAGCTTCCTGCAGCATACGTTTTTCATTACGTAAAATCACTTCGGGAGCTTTGATTTCGATTAAGCGTTTAAGACGATTATTACGGATAATCACACGACGGTAAAGGTCGTTCAAATCGGAGGTAGCAAAACGGCCGCCATCTAAGGGAACCAAAGGACGCAATTCAGGCGGAATTACCGGAACCACGCGCAGAATCATCCACTCCGGTTTATTTATCGCTTTAGATTCGCGGAAAGCTTCCATTACGTTCAAACGTTTCAAAGCTTCGGCGCGGCGTTGCTGCGAAGTTTCGGTATCAGCCTTGTGGCGCAAATCGTACGACAATTCGTCGAGATTCAGATTGCGAAGCATGTAGTCAATAGCCTCAGCGCCCATGCCTGCAATAAATTTGCTCGGATCGCTGTCGTCTAACAACTGATTATCTTTCGGCAAACTTTCTACTATTTGCAAGTATTCGTCTTCCGTAAGGAAATCATATTCCTTTACTCCGTCAGCAGCTTTTATACCGGGCTGAATAACCACATAACGCTCATAGTAGATAATTGCTTCAAGTTTTTTAGAAGGAATACCCAACAAATAAGCAATCTTATTAGGCGTTGAACGGAAATACCAGATATGCGCTACCGGCACTATCAGTGAAATATGTCCGGTACGTTCACGGCGTACTTTTTTCTCGGTAACTTCAACGCCGCAACGGTCGCACACAATACCGCGATAACGAATACGCTTGTATTTGCCGCAATGGCATTCATAGTCTTTGGAAGGTCCGAAAATACGTTCGCAGAACAAACCATCTCGTTCGGGTTTGTAGGTACGATAGTTGATAGTTTCCGGTTTAAGCACCTCGCCGCTTGAATGCTCCAGAATTTCTTCGGGAGAAGCAAGGCCGATGGTTATCTTATTAAAGTTAGTTTTCTGCTTACTTACTTTTTTCTGTATCATATTTCAATTGCGAATTACAAATTAAAAATTATTCCATACGGAGGCTTAAACCAAGGCCGCGAAGTTCGTGCAAAATCACGTTCAGGGCTTCGGGAATACCGGATTGCGGCATAGGCTCGCCTTTTACGATTGCTTCGTAAGCGCGTGAACGCCCCGTTACATCATCTGACTTCACGGTAAGGATTTCTTGCAGTATATTAGCAGCACCGAAGGCCTCAATAGCCCAGACTTCCATTTCCCCGAAACGCTGTCCGCCAAACTGGGCTTTACCGCCAAGAGGCTGTTGGGTAATCAGCGAATAAGGGCCGATAGAACGTGCGTGCATCTTATCGTCAACCATGTGGCCGAGTTTCAGCATATAGATCACTCCCACCGTAGCAGGCTGGTCAAACAATTCACCGGTACCGCCGTCTCGCAGATAAGTTTTTCCATAACGTGGAATACCTGCTTCTTCGGTATATTTGTTAATATCTTCCAAGGAAGCGCCATCGAAAATCGGCGTAGTGAATTTCAAGTCAAGTTCTTTTCCTGCCCAGCCCAGAACGGTTTCATAAATCTGTCCGAGGTTCATACGCGAAGGCACGCCCAAAGGGTTCAACACAATGTCAACCGTACTTCCGTCTTCGAGGAAAGGCATATCTTCATCACGTACTACTTTCGCCACAATACCTTTATTACCGTGGCGGCCTGCCATCTTATCCCCTACCTTGATTTTACGCTTCTTGGCAACATACACCTTGGCTAACTGGATAATGCCGTTGGGCAGCTCATCGCCAATAGTAATATTGTATTTGAGGCGTTTCACTTCGGCATCTAATTCCTTGTACTTAATAATGAAATTATTGACCACTTGTTTTGCCAGCGTATTACATTCTTTGTCGGTAGTCCACTTGTTGGGATTTATATTTTCAAAGTCGATATTATTCAAGAGGCGTGCAGTAAACTTCGTTCCTTTAGCGGCTAATTCCACGCCATAAAGGTCAACCAAATTATTCACAATCTTACCGTCGAGGAGCTTAACGAGCTTTTCTAACAAGACTTCTCTAAGAATACCTGCTTTCTTTTCAAAATCGTCGTCCACCTTTTGCATTTGGAGTTTTCCCTGTTGCTTGCCTTTCTTACCTGAGTCTTTCATCACGCGCGAGAAAAGGCGGCGGTCGATAATAGTACCGTAAAGCGAAGGAGAGGCCTTCAAGGAAGCATCTTTCACATCGCCTGCTTTATCGCCGAAGATAGCGCGCAGCAGTTTTTCTTCGGGCGAAGGGTCGCTCTCGCCCTTCGGGGTAATCTTGCCAATCAGCACATCGCCCGGCGTAACGTCAGCGCCAATGCGGATAATACCATTCTCATCTAAATGGCGGGTAGCCTCTTCGCTCACGTTCGGAATATCATTAGTCAGTTCTTCGAGACCGCGTTTGGTGTCGCGCACTTCCATGATATATTCGTCAACGTGTACCGAGGTAAACACATCTTCCCGTACCAATCGTTCGGAAAGCACAATAGCGTCTTCAAAGTTGTAGCCTTTCCAAGGCATGAAGGCCACTTTCAGGTTGCTGCCCAAAGCTAATTCACCGTTTTGCGTACCGTAGCCTTCCGTCAGCATTTGGCCCTGAACCACCTTATCGCCTTTGCGCACCAAGGGGCGCAGGTTGATGCTGGTGTTCTGGTTAGTTTTACGGTAAATCGGTAATTTATATACGGTTACTTCCGGATTAAAACTTATAAAACGCTCGTTTTCCGTATGCTGATATTTAACATGAATTTCGTTAGCGTCCACATAAACCACATCGCCCTTCCCTGTGGCGGCAATTTGTGTACGGCTATCGCGGGCTACTAAGCCCTCAATGCCTGTACCGATAATCGGCGCTTCTGAACGAATAAGAGGAACAGCCTGACGCATCATGTTCGAGCCCATCAAGGCACGGTTAGCGTCGTCATGTTCGAGGAAGGGAATTAACGAAGCGGCTATAGATGCAATTTGGTTAGGAGCTACGTCCATCAGGGCTACTTCTTCCTTGCCTACTACCGGATAATCGGCTTCCACACGGCATTTCACGCGCTCGTCGGCAATATTTCCATCAGCCTCGACAATTGCGTTAGCCTGAGCTACCATTTTATCTTCTTCCTCTTCAGCGCTCATGTATATTACACCCTTTTCGGAAAGATCTACACAACCATCGGTAACCTTGCGGTAGGGCGTTTCAATAAATCCGAGTTTGTTCACGCGCGCATACACGCAAAGCGATGAAATCAAGCCGATATTCGGCCCTTCAGGGGTTTCAATAGGACACAAACGGCCATAGTGCGTGTAGTGAACGTCTCGCACCTCAAAGCCCGCACGTTCGCGGCTCAAACCGCCGGGGCCCAAGGCCGACATACGGCGCTTGTGGGTCATTTCGGCCAAGGGGTTCGTCTGGTCCATAAACTGCGACAACTGGCTGGTGCCGAAGAAGGAGTTGATGACCGACGACAGTGTTTTGGCATTAATCAAATCAATAGGCGTAAACACTTCGTTATCGCGCACATTCATACGCTCACGGATCGTGCGCGCCATACGCGCCAAACCAACGCCGAACTGATTTGCCAACTGTTCGCCCACCGTGCGTACGCGGCGGTTGCTCAGGTGGTCAATATCGTCCACATCGGCTTTCGAGTTAATCAATTGTATGAGGTGTTGAATAATGGCGATAATATCTTCTTTGGTTAATACCCGCACATCAGAGCCTGCACCTAAATTAAGTTTGCGGTTCAAGCGGAAACGGCCTACCTGTCCGAGGTCGTAACGTTTATCGGAGAAGAAAAGTTTGTCAATCACATCGCGGGCAGTAGCATCGTCGGGCGGTTCCGAATTACGCAACTGGCGATAGATAAATACCACAGCTTCTTTTTCCGAGTTACAGGGGTCTTTTTGCAGCGTATTATGAATAATAGCATAATCGCTGATATTAGCATCTTCTTTATGAATCAGAATAGCGGCAGCGCCCGATTCAATAATCATATCAATATGATCATCGGTCAGGATAGTTTCGCGGTCAATGATAATTTCATTACGCTCGATAGAAACTACTTCGCCTGTATCTTCATCAACAAAATCTTCAATCCACGATTTCAGCACGCGGGCGGCTAATTTACGGCCTACTACTTTTTTGAGGTTCGGTTTGTTAACCTTCACTTCGTCGGCTAAACCGAAGATCTCCAATATATCTTTATCGCTTTCGTAACCAATAGCGCGGAGCAGGGTAGTTACGGGCAATTTCTTTTTACGGTCGATATAAGCATACATCACGTTATTGATGTCGGTGGCAAATTCAATCCACGACCCTTTAAACGGAATGATGCGGGCAGAATATAATTTAGTGCCGTTGGCATGCACGCTCTGTCCGAAGAACACGCCGGGCGAGCGGTGCAACTGGGATACTACCACCCTTTCGGAACCGTTAATTACAAAGGTTCCCGCAGGGGTCATATAGGGCACTGTTCCCAAATACACATCTTGAATAACCGTATCAAAATCCTCGTGCTCGGGATCGGTGCAATACAATTTCAACTTTGCTTTGAGGGGCACGCTGTAGGTCAACCCGCGATCAAGGCATTCCTCAATCAGGTAACGGGGCGGATCTACAAAGTAGTCCATAAATTCGAGCACAAAGTTATTACGGGTATCCGTGATGGGAAAGTTTTCCTGAAAAACTTTAAAAAGGCCTTCGTTCTTACGATTGTCCGCTGTAGTTTCGAGCTGGAAGAAATCCTGGAACGATTTTATTTGTATTTCCAAAAAGTCGGGATAATCCAGACGATTTTGGGAGGAAGCGAAGTTAACGCGCTGGTTCGTTGTTTTTTGCGACATCTTATTCGTATTAGTTGAAAAATAAGTCATTTTAACGACAAAAAGGCTTAGAACCCCAAGCGGGTTCTAAACCTGTGGAATAATCCCGATAAACGGGCAGGGAAGTTTATTTGAGTTCAACCTCACCGCCTGCTTCTTCGAGCTGAGCTTTCAATTGTTCGGCTTCGGCTTTGGAAACCTTTTCTTTGATAGCCTTAGGCGCTGCATCAACTAATTCTTTAGCCTCTTTTAAGCCCAATCCTGTAATTTCTTTAACCACCTTTACCATTTGTAATTTAGCTTGGCCCGGTGATATCAGCACTACATCAAACGCGCTTTGTTCTGCAACAGCGGATTCTGCTGCAGGGCCTGCAACTACTACGGGAGCAGCAGCGGGTTCAATGCCATATTCATCTTTCAGGATTTTAGCTAATTCCTGAACATCTTTTACGGTAAGACTTACTAATTCTTCTGCAATTTTTTTAACGTCTGCCATGATATTAATTTTTAATTTTTAATTTTTAATTTATTCGGGGCGTTCCGAAATTAACTTATTTTCATCAGCTAATTTTTCTGCACGTTCCTGTAAACCGGAAACAATATTCCGTACGGGAGCCAGCAACATGCCAACGATATCGCCAAGAAGTTCTTCGCGTGATTTTATGTTCACCAATTCGGTTAAAGTTTCTGCTCCTACATACAAGCATTCTTGCACATAAGCGCCTTTCAGCACGGGTTTGCCGTATTTAGCGCTAAATTCTTTAATGAGTTTAGCGGGGACATTCCCTACTTCGGTAAACATAACAGCGGTTGGTCCTTCCAACGCATTCATCAATTCTACGCCTTCAAAGTTGTTTTGTTCCAAAGCTTTTCTGAGCAGGGTATTTTTCACCACAAGCATTTTCACTTTTTTCTCAAAACAAATACGGCGCAATTTAGTAGTGTTTTCAGCATTTAATCCTGAGGCATCGGCTAAATAGAAATGCGAATTTTGCTTCAATTGCTCTGCCAAGGCATCTATGATTACTGATTTTTCTTCTTTCTTCATATTCAATCATTAATTTAAGATTAGTCAGCAGCGCCTATTGACTTCATGTCAACGCACAAGCCGGGGCTCATAGTTGACGACAAGTAAACGCTTTTCATGTAAGTACCCTTCAGAGCCTGAGGTTTCAATTTCACTACCGTATTCAATAATTCCTGTGCATTTTCAACAATTTTACTTGTTTCAAACGACACTTTTCCTATTGCAGCATGAACGATGCCCTGTTTATCAACTTTGAAGTCAATTTTACCGCCTTTCACGTCTTGCACTGCTTTACCGACTTCCATCGTTACAGTACCGGTTTTGGGGTTAGGCATCAATCCACGGGGGCCGAGCACACGACCAAGCGTACCTACTTTCGCCATAACGGAAGGTGTACAAATGATCACATCAATATCGGTCCAACCACCTTTAATTTTTTCTAAATAATCGTCCAAGCCTACATGGTCGGCGCCTGCAGCTTGTGCTTCCGCTTCTTTATCGGGCGTACAAAGCACCAGTACACGAACTGTTTTACCTGTTCCATGCGGAAGGGTTACCACGCCGCGAACCATTTGATTGGCTTTACGAGGGTCCACACCGAGACGCACAGCAATATCAACGGAAGCATCGAATTTAGTGAAAGTAACTTCTTTCAATAAAGCGGCGGCTTCAGTTAATTTATATTGCTTATTAAGGTCAAGCTTGGCGTAAACTACTTTTTGTTTTTTGGTCAACTTACTCATTTTTGCATGATTTTTTTAGTTTACTTCTGGCATTGTACCTTCAACGGTAATACCCATACTGCGGGCAGTTCCGGCTACCATGGTCATGGCCGATTTCAAAGTAAATGCATTCATATCGGGCATTTTGTCTTCGGCAATTTTCTTTACTTGATCCCAGGTAACGGCTGCCACCTTTTTACGGTTGGGTTCATTAGAGCCTGATTGGATTTTGGCAGCTTCTTTGAGCTGCACGGCCACAGGTGGTTGCTTAACAATAAAGCTGAACGATTTATCGCTGTAAACAGTAATGATTACAGGCAATACTTTTCCGGCTTTATCCTGGGTTCTGGCATTGAATTGTTTGCAGAACTCCATGATGTTAACACCTTTGGAACCCAAGGCAGGACCTACCGGAGGAGAGGGATTAGCTGCTCCACCTTTAATTTGTAATTTAATTAGTCCGGCTATTTCTTTGGCCATAAGTTGTTGTTTTTTTACTTAACTATTCTTTTTCTACTTGAACAAAGCTCAGCTCCAGCAGGTTTTTACGTCCGAAGATTTTTACCATAACTTTGAGTTTTTTCTTCTCTTCGTTAATTTCTTCGATGGTACCGTTGAATCCGTTGAAAGGCCCGTCGGTTACTTTCACGGCTTCGCCGATAACAAAAGGCGTAATGTTTTCTTCCTCATTGTCGGCTAATTCGTCCACACGTCCCAAAATGCGATTAATTTCACTCAATCGCAAAGCCATTGGTTCTCCGCCTTTGGTTTCGCCCAAAAAGCCGGATATGTGGGTTGTATTGCGTAAAATGTGGGGAATTTCTCCCACTAAGGCTGCTTCGATTAAAATGTATCCCGAATAGAAAATACGTTCCTTACTGATTTTTTTACCATTTTTTACCTGATAAATTTTTTCAGTAGGAATCAGTACTTGAGAAATATAATCCTCGAGTTTCAAACGTTTAATTTCGTTCTCAATATACTCTTTGGCTTTTTTCTCTTTACCGCCTGCGGCACGCAGAACGTACCATTTTTTAGTTACTTCACTCATCTTTTAAACTTCTAATACAAAAGTTTGTAAATAAAAGTCATAAATTCACGAAAAGTGAAATCCATGGCAAAGATAACCAGAGCCATGATACATGAAGCGACCATTACGACAACAGCGCTGCTTTGCAATTGGCTCCATGAGGGCCAGGTTACTTTGTGCGCCAGCTCGTTATAAGCTTCCTGAAAATACGATTTAATCTTTTTCATTGTTCATCTTTAAACGATTTGTTGCAAGGGTTATGATTGGAAGCGTTCATTAGCCTTGCGTTATCTTTTAAATCATAGCTTGAAGATGCCGTAACACATCTTTTCCACTATTTGCAGGGGCAGAGCGATTCGAACGCCCATCAACGGTTTTGGAGACCGCTATTCTACCCTTGAACTATGCCCCTGTTTAGTTTCAAGTTTATAAAGTCTAAAGTTATAAAGTTTAAGGCTTGTGATAGAACCTTAAACTTTTTAACTTTACAAACTTTCAACTCTCTACTCTTCTAACACTTTGGTTACCTGTCCGGCGCCTACGGTACGGCCGCCTTCGCGGATAGCGAAGCGGAGACCTTCAGACATTGCTACAGGATAGATCAAGTCAACGGTAATGGTTACGTTATCGCCGGGCAATACCATTTCAGTACCTTGAGGCAGGGTGATTTCACCTGTGATGTCCAAGGTACGGATATAGAACTGAGGACGATATTTGTTGTGGAAAGGAGTGTGGCGTCCGCCTTCTTCTTTCTTCAACACGTAAATTTCAGCTTGGAATTTTTGGTGCGGTTTGATAGAATTAGGCTTGGCAATAACTTGACCACGCTTAACTTCTTTCTTGTCAATACCACGAACCAACAAACCTACGTTATCGCCTGCTTCGCCACGATCCAACAGTTTGCGGAACATTTCCACGCCTGTTACCGTAGTTTTTTGAGGTTTTTCGCCCAAACCGATAATTTCAACTTCTTCGCCTACCTTAATAATTCCTGTTTCGATACGGCCGGTAACAACAGTACCGCGGCCGGTAATAGAGAACACGTCTTCAACAGGCATCAAGAAAGGCTTTTCGTTATCGCGAGGAGGAATAGGAATGTAGGTATCCACAGCTTCCATCAATTCTACGATTTTCTCCACCCATTGCGCATCGCCGTTTAATCCGCCCAAAGCAGAACCGCGGACAACAGGTACATTATCGCCGTCGAATTGGTAGAAACTCAACAATTCGCGAACTTCCATTTCAACGAGGTCTAACATTTCAGGATCGTCAACTGCGTCCACCTTGTTCAAGAACACAACAATGCGGGGAACGTTTACCTGACGTGCCAAGAGAATATGCTCGCGGGTTTGGGGCATAGGGCCGTCGGTAGCCGCTACCACAAGGATAGCGCCGTCCATCTGCGCAGCGCCGGTAACCATGTTCTTCACATAGTCGGCGTGACCCGGACAGTCAACGTGTGCATAGTGGCGATTAGCAGTTTGGTACTCAATGTGCGCAGTATTAATTGTGATACCGCGTTCTTTTTCTTCAGGAGCGTTGTCGATTGAATCGAATGAACGAATTTCTGACAGTCCTTTGGCAGCAAGTACCATAGTGATTGCAGCCGTTAAAGTAGTTTTACCATGGTCAACGTGACCGATAGTTCCAATGTTCACGTGGGGTTTATCCCTTTTGAACGTTTCTTTTGCCATAATTTTATAATTTTAAAAGTTAATTTTCTTCTTGAGCCGGCGATGGGAATTGAACCCATGACCCCTTCCTTACCAAGGAAGTACTCTACCCCTGAGCTACGCTGGCCTATTTTCAGAGCGGAAGACGAGGTTCGAACCCGCGACCCTCAGCTTGGAAGGCTGATGCTCTACCGACTGAGCTACTTCCGCAAATTTCCTTAGTGGGGAGAGGAGGATTCGAACCTCCGAAGTCGTACGACAACAGATTTACAGTCTGCCCCAGTTGGCCACTTTGGTATCTCCCCAAACTTAGTTATGATTTATGAGTTATGAATTATAAATCAATGCTTTCACAAATCATTTTTCAATATGTCAATCTTTACGCAAGAATAACCGTTGTTCTTTGTCCACCGGTTATAGTTAGAGCCGATGGAGGGATTCGAACCCCCGACCAGCTGATTACAAATCAGCTGCTCTGGCCAACTGAGCTACATCGGCATAGCTTCAATGAACGTCCATTTGTTACAAAATTTTGCGCAAAATGGAGCGCAAAGATAGTAATTTTTTGTTTCCCTGCAAAAAAACAGGGCTTATTTTACCGTCTTTTTCGGAAAAATAGTTATTAACATTATTTAATAACCTGTATTTCAGCGCATTCAACTTTTCCGCCTAAAGGAGGATTATTTTTCCTGATAGCTACTTTTACCTTCCTTATGGTCGGAAGTTCGGTCTTCAATGAATTGACAATTCGTCCGGCCACATATTCCAATAAATGAGAGGGAACCGCCATCTCTCTTTTCACAATATTGTAAATATCCTGATAATTAACCGTATCTTTCAAATTATCAGTGTATATAGCCTTATCTATACCTGCTTCAACCTCCACGTCCACATAAAAATACCGTCCGATAATCCGTTCTTCGGGCAAATGGCCGTGGTAGGCGTAAAACTCCATGCCTTGTAGTTTAATCATATCACAATTCCTTTATATATCCGATGATTTCAGCGCCCAGCAAGGGAACATTGGGAAGGTTCGGGTCCATATAGGTTGAAAGTTGCGCCATTTGGTCGGTGGTAGCACACTCCTTGAACACGTGATTCATGCCGGCAATGATGATTTTCCGAGCCTTCGGTTGTGCCTTGGCAAGCAGTTCGGCGTCCTCTACAGGTACTTGTATATCCATGTCGCCCTGAACAATAAACACAGGAATGTTAAGTTTTGAAATGGCATCTGCCGGATTGGTTCCAAACCACGATACAAGATAAGGCTGTACGCTTGGCCGAAAAAGAGCGGCTAATATGGGCGGCGTATCGTCAACCGTAACGCCCTCTTCGAGGCTTTTGATTATCGGCTCGCTCATGTCTAACAATTGTTGCGATTGTTTACCAAGTTGCTCTCTGATTACGTCGGAAGGTTTACGTCCGATGCCCGCTACAGTAACTACAGCGGTTACTTTTGGATTGTCGATGGCTGCCATAAGTCCTATTTGCGCTCCTTCGCTGTGGCCAATAATAACAATACGCCTGTATTCCTTAGCGAGCAGTTCTATCCAGTCGCGCGCATCGTCCACGTAAACTGCAAAACGCATGTCTTCTTCTTTCTGCCCGACAGCAACGCTGGCGGCGATGCCTCGCTTGTCGTACCTCACTGAGGGAATGCCTGCACCACAAAGCTCCTCTGCAAGAAACTTGATAGAATTATTCAGCATTTGGATATTGTTTCCGTTGCGGTCGGTTGGACCGGAGCCGCTAATAAAAAGCACAATAATATCTTTCGCATCATTTTCCGGCGTGAGAATGGAGCCGTAAATATCTCCGCTTGCGGTGTTAAGCACAATGTCAATTTCACCGGCCGCGAGCGGCCCAAGCGATACTAAAATTATTCCGAGGGTAAGAAGTAGTTTTTTCATGTTTAATTCAATTTTTTCGTCTATGTTATATTCTTTTTTTTGCTGTCGTAGAAGATTCTAACTTATTGACTGCAAAATTACAAAATTATTCTGAATTGATAAACAACAATCTTCGCTAACCATCAATCCATTGACTCACTGATTATTATTCATCGTTTATTATTCATTGAAATATATTTCGTACATTTGTACTTGAAACATTTAAAAAATTATTAATTATGGTAAAAACAGCGTTTTAATACGCACAGTAATAAGACATAAATTAAAATAAAGCATTAGCTTTTATTTTGGCATCTAAAACTTAGGAAATTTCAAAAGCCACAAAAATAAGTAGTTAATGTTCACGTTGTTTATCGGCGTGGACTACTTATTTGTGGCACAGGTATCCTAAGACCTCAGATGCGAACATAGTTAAAGTCCACGTTTTTTATTGCTTAAAATTTATAGCCGATGAATGATGAAATCCATATAGGAAAATTGATTTACCAAAAGTTAAAAGAAGATGGCCGCACAGCGTCATGGTTAGCAAAGCAAATATACTGCAGTCGTACGCATATCTATAAATTATTTAAGAAATCAGAAATTCCTCATCCACAGTTAGTACAAATTTGTATCGTGTTAGAGTTTGATTTTTTTATTCATTATTCAAATACCGTTAACATAAGGTATTCAAAGAAAATCATCAAAAGTGTAGCCAATATGGATACACAATGTCGCCGCATTGGATACATAATTTCTTGGTTAATATTTAATTACATATTAATTTTGCACTTTGGAACAGTAGAGAGTACGGTATTGAAAATGCAGCTGCTACAGTATTTTACAGCACTTAATGTTAACATTAATATTCCCTGCCCTGTTGCAGGCAGGGAGCAATAAACGGCCGATTATTGCAAAAAGCAACAAATTATTTTATTATTAACCAATTTTTAATTATTTTTGTACTATGAAAAAAATTAATTTGAAAGGGCTTACGGATGCCCTAAGCGACAACGAAATGAAACAGGTGAAAGGTGGTGAGGATATTGATAAGCCTGTAGATGGACCCTCAGGCCCTCAACCAGTGGGAGACCCATGTGATGGGAAAAAGTTTGGAGATAAATGCCAACTTGGGATAACTAACCCAACTTCCGGTAAATGCGGTGTAACTTTAGATGGGAAGTTGAAATGCGTGCCCACATACGATTAACATCAAAAATGGGTATTTGAAGTTTCAGCTTAAGTACCCATTTTATTAACATTTTCAATTTAAAACAGAAATATGAACAAGTTGTCTTTTTTTAAATGGATATTAAGCATAAGTCTTTGCTTAACGCTCTACTCCTGTTCAAACACAGTGAAAAATACGCTTCCCGTTCCTGAAATTAAGGATGGGATTGCCAAACTATCTGGCACAATAACGAATTTCCATTTGGTTGGAAGAGAGGATAATCCTACCTTGATTTTGAGGGTTCCGCATCCGGTTACTGCAGAGGCTTATGTAGCAAGAACCACAGTGGATGAAGATGGCGCTTTTAGCGTTGAGGTGCCCATGCAATGCAATTATGCAGTTGGATACTTTCGTCCGGAAAAAATGTATAATGGATTCTATGTCTGTTTGACTGCCGGAAAGGAAGCAAAAATGGATATAATGTGTGAAAAAACAGGGTTATTTAGAATCACCAATCAAACAGACAGCCTTGGATTAACTGCAATCGACCTAATCAACATGGAGATGGTTAGTGATGAATTAATGAACTATCGTCCTCCTAAAAAGACTACCGCTTCTACCAAGATGCCGGATGAGTTTGCGCAACGAAGAAAAATCATTCTGAATTATCAATTGAAAATATTGGCAGAAAGTGACAGTTTATTGGGAGCGCCATCACTATCTGAAATCGCAAAGGACTTCGTTGTAAATAACACAAAAGTACTTACCTTAGATTGGTATTATTTCGATTATAGAAGGAGTGTGCGTGATGAAAATTTTAATCCTCCGATTCCGGACAAACAATATTATACCTTTTTAAAGGATTTTGACTTAAATAATCCACAATATTTATATCGAGGGTATTTTAATGTGCTACAAAGGATTCTTTCCGATGAGACATTGAACATTCCGCTAATCGGAGATAGGCCGGTGGAGCAGTGGATGAAAGAGGTAAGAAAGATTTTATCGAAATTGGTAGGTTTCAATAAGGGCTTATTCTACGAT
>Ga0099364_10001518_pt1 | contig 37999 bp, 29 predicted proteins | sample TergutTh196P3_FD_73070 | JGI IMG/M metagenome (GOLD analysis project Ga0099364, IMG submission 73070) | Microcerotermes parvus P3 segment gut microbial communities from Pointe-Noire, Republic of the Congo - Th196 P3 | ecosystem: Host-associated > Arthropoda: Insects > Digestive system > Gut ... | reverse complement strand
CAAACGCTTCGAAGTACCGCCGGCCCAGCTCCATTGTCGCCTCTCTGCTGAAATGGATGGTGTCGTCGTTTACTTTTGCCTGCGCGTTGGAAGTCAGCCCGTCGGTTTCCACAAACGCGGCGGGGGATACGTCGCGGCAAACGGCACGGATAGCCGCCACGACCGGCTCGCAGATTGACAGATTGTCGCCTTTCCAGTCCTGAACGAAATCGCCGGCGATAAAGGGCAAATGTTCGCAGTTATAAGTCGCCTTGACTGTTTTCACAAGCGTTATTAAATTTTTGTAGTGGGTTTCATAGGAGGCGTTGTTTGACGCGTCGGACTCCCCCTGATGCCAGAGGAAAGCGACGAGCCGGTTGGCGCTGTTTAACGATAAGGCGGTTTCGGTCATTTTCATCATGCGTAAATAGAGGTCGTCTTTCAGGCCCCAGCGCTTATCCAGAAAGCCCGTCCCGCCGACGGCCGCACGGACAATTAGCAGTTTGCGCGGCGGCTGTAAGAGCCCTTTTTGAATATAGCAGGCGGAAAACGGAAGGGATAAGTTGCATACGATTTCGTTGCCCCACACGGCTTCGGCCGCTTTTGTAACCGTAAAGTCGTTGTTGAGGTACCATACGCGGTCGTCCGGTTCAAAAGGCCGGCTGATGGGCCCGAGGCCGCCCCCTTCGTTGTTGGACTGGCCTGCCTGAAGTATAATGTCGAATTGTTCGCCGCGGAAATCCATTAACATAATCATTACTCCTGTCTTTTTGAATTTGGTTCGTTAGTACCATTATACCACACCCCCGAAAGCGGGCTTTCGGGGGGCGGTAAAGGGTTAGGTTTTCCGGTCAGCCGGCCATATAGGCGTCGTATGCCGCCTGATGGGCCGCCAGCCACTGGTCAAGGCCGATGCTCTTGAGCTGGGCTATATAGGTATCCCATTCTTCTTCAACGCCGCCGTGTGAAACCCATCTGGCTAACGTGGAGTTGACCAGGGTGCGTATGTCGGCGCGGTAAGCGTTGACTATATCTGTCTGTTCCTGAGTGTAGAACGCGAGCTTGGGGAACTCGGCGCTGAGGTCGGTGTAGGGCAGTCCGATTTCCTGAAGGCCCAGCTTAACGCCGTCGCCGGCGTCGGGGTATAGCTCCAGCTTAAAGCCGAAATCCTCATAGTTCGCGGGGAAGAACTTCGGGCCGAAATCACGGGGGGTGTAGAACCATGAACGCTGATCGAGGCTCTCTTCTGGGGTGGGCGGCAGTACGACCCATGTGCCGTCGGCGCGCACCTCCATGCAGTGATCGTCGAAGGGGCCGAAGGTGTTCTGGACGGAGGCTTCGATGGTATAGAACTCGTCGGCCCAGCGGGCGGCGATCTCGGGGTATTCACAGGTGGTGGTGATCATATACTCGTTGCGCGTTATGATGCCGGGCATTTGGCCGTTGAAGCGCTGACCGTCGGCGCGTGCCGGAGGCGCGATGACGATATATTGATCGGCCCATTGGCCAAAGGAAGCGTCGGGGGTCCACCCTAATTCAAACCCGACGATGGGCTGTTCGCTGTCCACCCTCTTGGCGTAGGACGCGCCCCAGATCTGGGTGTAGAACTCGTTGTCCATAAGACCGCCTTCAAACAGCCTGCGCATAAACTTGACGGTTTCCTTAGTTTCCTCGGTCGCCGGCGCGAAGGTCGCTACGCCGTTACGTATCGCAAGACCTTCGTCAAAATTGCCGCGGGCGCCGAAGAAGGTTGCTATCGGCAGCTCGGGAAAGAATGTGCTGGCATCGGCGGCGCCGCCGGTGAAGGGGATGACCTGAGAGCCGTCGCCCTTGGGGTCGTTGTTCTTGAAAGCGTAAAGGACGTCATATAGCTCGTCTAAGGTCTGCGGAACGCCCAAGCCGAGATTATCCAGCCAGACCTTGTTGATAATCGGCTGAGAGCCGACTATCGGCCTGACGTATGCGATCGAGGGCATCGTATAGATTACGCCGTCCAGATATGTGACCGCCGAGCGCATCTCCGGCTCAAGCTCAAAGGCCCGCGTCAGGTTGGGCATGTACTCATCGATCAGGCCGTTCAGGGGGAGGAAATAATCTATATTGCCTATAATGTCAATGTCGAACAGCTGGTTGGAGCCGAATATAACGTCGGGCAGATCGCCGCTGGCGAACATGACGCCTTTCTGCTCGGGGAAGGATGTCGCCGCGACCTCGATCCAATTGGGGATCACGTTGGTTTTTTCCTGTAACTCGGTAAACCATTTGTTGTCCGAGTATTTATCGACATGGCCCTCAAAGCGGACCATCAGAATATCCAGCTCATAAGCCTCGTTGACGATGGGGTATCCGACAGAGTTGAAGAACCCGTCGTCGGCCGAACCGGAGGGCGCGGTGGTGCTGCCACCGCCGGAGGGGGTTGCGGACGGGGCGCCGGTATTATCGGCGGAGTTATCTCCGCAGCCCGCTAAGAGGCCTGCTGTCATAATTACCGCTATAAGCAGCGCTATGGCGGATTTGAAACACTTTTTCATAATTTTACTCCTTTCAAACTTAAACAAATAATATAGTGAGAATCGGTTGCGCCTGCCCTCCTTTCAATTAACGGGAATATATATGCCGATCGGCGGACTTACTCCTTGATGGCGCCGAGCATCACCCCCTGATTGAAATGCTTTTGCAGGAATGGGTATAGCAGCATGATCGGCAAGGTGGAAACAATGATGATGCTGTACTTGAGCAGGTCCGCGATCTTTTGGGTTTGGATCGCTATCGCGTCACCGCCCCACATCGTACTCGCCTGATTGACAACCAGAATTTGGCGCAGGATCAGCTGAAGCGGATGGAGCTGCGGGGCGCGGGGCAGATAAATCAGCGCGTTGAAGTAGGAGTTCCAATGGTCAACCGCCGTCCAGAGCGCGATAACCGCGATAACCGCCTTTGAAAGCGGCAGCACCATGGTAAAAAAGAACCTGAGGTTGCCGCAGCCGTCGATCCGTGCGGCGTCGAGCAGCCCGTCGGGCAGGCTGGTGGAAAAGAACGTCCTTGCCACGACGATGTGAAAGACCGCCACCGAGAAGGGGAGAACCATTACGGTGAATGTGTTGATAAGGTTAAACTGCTGGATATTGAGGTAAGTTGGAATCAGGCCGCCGTTGAAAAACATGGTGAAGATGAAAAACAGGGTGATGACCTTTCTGCCCACCAGATCACGCCGCGACAATGCGTAAGCGGCGGAGAGGTTGACGGCCAGACCGATAAAGGTGCCAGTTAACACATAGGCGATCGTGTTGCGGTAGGCGATCAGAATATCGCTGCGCTTAAATATTTCCTGATAGCCCAGAAGCGTAAAGTCAACCGGCCAGAACCAGACCCTGCCGTTTGATACGGCCGACGGATCGCTGAAGGACGCGATGAGGATAAACCACATGGGATAAGCCACAAGGAGCAAGACAATGCCGGAAACCCCATATAAGATCACGTTGAACGCAATGTCCGAACGCGCGCTGCGCAAATTGCTTTTCACAGGGAACCGCCTTCCTTCCGAATAATTTACTTTTGTTACCACAGACTGTTGCTGCTGACGCGCTTGGAGATTTGATTTACCATAACCAGCAGGCCGAAATTAATCACGTTGTTAAACAGGCTGACCGCGGCCGACAGGCTGTACTGCGCGTTCAACAGGCCGAGCTTGTACACATAGGTGGAGATGACCTCGCTGAACATGATATTGAGCGAGTTCTGCATAAGGTATGTCTTTTCAAAGCCGATGTTCATTATGTTTCCCGATCTCAGGATCAGCAGCGTGACCATGGTGGGTACAAGCATCGGGAGATCTATATAGCGCAGCTTTTGAAACTTTGAAGCGCCGTCCACCGATGCCGCTTCATATAAACTCGGGTCCACCGCCGAGAGCGCCGCCAGATAAATTATGCTGTCCCAGCCGGTATGCTGCCAGACATCGGACCAGACATAGAGATGTGAGAACGCCGTGGGTATCGCCACCAGATTGACCGGCTCCGCGCCGAAAAGCCTTGCCAGATTGCCCACGATCCCCACGCTGGGGGACAGGACGAGAAGCATAAGCCCCACCAGTACGACGGTGGAAATAAAGTGCGGCAGATAGGTAACGACCTGAAACACCTTGCGGTAGCTCTTCACCCGCATTTGGTTGATATACAGGGCCATGGCAACCGGCAGCGGGAAGGTAACGGTTATTACGTAAAGGCTCAGGGTGATTGTATTCCTGATTGTGTTGCCAAACTGATAGGAGCTGAAAAACCGTTCAAAGTATTTAGGCAGCGGGTCAGCCCAGGGGCTTCCCATAATGCCCAGCGACGGGGTGTAATCCTTGAACGCGAGGATTACGCCATACATGGGCCTGTATATAAACAGAATCAACAGAACCACCGCGGGCGCCAGCAGCAGATAAAGCCCGCGGTTTCTGTAGACAGCCATCCATTTCCTGCAAACAGCCCTCCACAGAGAAACGCCAGTTCGTATCGGCAATTTATATCCCTTCCTTTCGTTAGACGGTAAACGCGCCGTGTTTTTGATATGTGTCCGTTTGTGGCCGAGGCCGCCCGCGGCGGCTTCGTGGGCTCGTTCATCCGCCCATATGCTTCACCGCCTCGGTTACGGAGCCGCGCTCCACCATGCTGATGGGCAGCGTGATCTCTGTTTTGTCTGTAGAGTCTCCGTCAATGACACCCAAAACAGCTTCGACGGCGGTTTTCCCTTTCAGGGCGACGTCCTGACGCACAACGGTGAGGCCCGGGTCGCAGACCTCGGCAAGCCACGTATCGTCGAAGCCGACCACTGAAATATCCGAGGGGACGGACGCGCCGCGGTTTCTCAGGCCCTTGTACAGACCGAGCGCCATGATGTCCGCCGAAGCGAAAACGGCCGTGACGCCGGATTCCCGAAAACAACCCGCGATACTCTCGCCGGTCCTGACGCCGTGCTCGTAGGACACCTCGCCCTCATAGAGCAGCGCGCCGTCATACGGGACGCCGGCCTCCTCCAGTGCCGCTTTCCAGCCGCACATGCGCTGCTGGGTGACGCCGCCGCCCTTGAGCTGGCCGGTGACATGCGCTATTCTGCGGTGTCCCTTGTCCAGCAGATATTTCGCGGCCATATAGCCGCCGTGGAAGTCGTCTATGTTTACGGCGGTGAAATCACTGTTTTCACTGTAGCAGTCCACCAGCACCACGGGTATCCCCGCTTTTTTTATCTCGGCATAGTGTTCTTCCAGATACATGCCTAAGATAATGATACCGTCCAGGCTGCGGGTACGCGCCACCCCGATATATGTCTGGTCCGCGTTTGTGCCGGAGATCAAAACATGGTAGCCGTTTTGGCGGGCGATGTATTCGACCGACGACAGGAACTCCCCGTAAAACGGGTTGGAAAACATAAGCTCTTTGTGCAGCTCCGTCTGCGGGATTACCACGCCGATCAGCCGGCTGCGGTTGCTGACAAGCGACTTTGCCGCCATATTGGGGACATAGCCCAGCTTATCCGCCGCTTCATGCACCCGCTGGATTGTTTCGGGCGCGAATGTCTGCCCGGGCGCTTTGTTCAAGATGTAAGATACCGAGGTGACGGATACGCCGGCTTCCGCCGCTATATCCTTGATCCTGACCCTTTCCGGTTTCATTGCCTTTCCTCCTTATATTCATGGACGGAACAGCCTTCAGTCGTGATCTCCGCCCTGTAACGCTTACCTTTCGAGTGAAACACGAAGCGCATAGCCCTCCAGCCCTCCGGCAGCTTGGGGGAGAGCGACGGCTCACCCGGGCCGTCAGCCGACAGGCCGGCAAACCCGAATACCGCCGCCTGCCACGACGCGCCAAGCGCCGCGATATGGATGCCCTCCGCTCCCGTATTGTCCATAATATTTTCCAAGTCAAGAAAGAGGCTCTTTTTGAAGTAGGAGACCGCTTTGTCCCGCTTGTCCAGCGCCGCGGCCGCCCACGCGTGTATGCCGCAGCTCAGGCTGGAATCATGCAGGGTTATCGGCTCATAGCAGTCCCATATGGCTTGCTTTTGGCTATCTGTGAACAGCCCGGGCAGCAGCAGCATAAGCAGCACCAGATCGGCCTGCTTGAGAACCCTGTAGCGCTGCAAACGGTCGTAGTCCAGTTTCCGGTACACCGGCGTGTCGCCGGCTTTGTTTCCGAAATCGAACGGCTCAAGACGCAGGAAATCATCGTCCTGCAAATAGAGATCGCGCCCGGCGTCATAGCCGACATACGACTTTTCGATGATCTCCTCCCATTTTTCACGTTCCGCCGGAGAGACATCACAGCCGTTTTCAGCGGCTTTCAGCGCCAGCCGCAGATTGTGCCGCGCCAGCAGAACCGTATAGACGTTGTTGGACGAAACGCCGCAGTATTCATCCGGCCCTTTGACAAACAGCAGATTATAAATATCCTTTTGCGCGTCGTAAGAAAACCTGCTTGCCCAATACCGCGCGGTTTCGGCCAGCAGCCGCGCCGCATCGCCGCTGACACTTCCGTCACCGGTCACGCGCATATACTGATCGACCGCGTATGCGACGTCGGCGGTTATATGCACCTCGCTGCGGCCTATGTCCCATGTATGGCACTGCTCCCTGCCTCCGACGGCGCACATCCACGGATACCGCGCTCCGTTTAGATTGAGGGCTTTGGCGTTCTCCCGCGCGTCGGGCAGGGTGTTCAGGCGGAAGCGCACCAAATCGCGGGCGGCGGCAGGGTCCGTATACAGGAAAAACGGCTGGATGAATATATCCGTGTCCCAAAAGCAGCAGCCCTTATATCGGGAGTGGGTCAGCCCGCGCGCGCCGATGCTGACATTCGGGTCGCCGAAGGGCCTGCTCTGCATCAGCTGAAACAGGTTATACCGCAGCGCCGTCTGAATAGCGGGGTCGTCGGCTTCAACTTCAATATCCGCGTTTTCCCAGCGGAGCGCCCACGCTCTTCCGCTTTCTTCCAGTAACGCCGCGAAATCCCCGGACGGCGGCCCGTCGGGGTCATTGACGGAGATCAGCTTTTCAACGGTGACGGTTTGGTTTTGCCTGAGCCGGATTTTCAGTCTGCGAGCGGGACAGTCGGCCGCCGAGCCGTCCTCCTGCGAGCCGTCCGAATGTGTGACGCGGCAGCGCATATCTATAGTAAGGCGGCCGGTGCGCGAGCGGACTGTCAGCGCGCAAGCCCCATGCCCGCTTGTGCCAACGGCGGCTTCCAGCATTTTAACCGTGTTGTCGTTGACCAATGTTTGATCGTCATGTACCGGCAGATTCAATATCCCTGAGTCAAGCCCCAGCAGCAGCTCCGCCTCGCCGTTGTGATTGAGGGTTGTAAGCTCGACGCGCAGCGCCGCGGTATGCCTATTCGCCATGCTGATGAAACGCGATATTTTTATGGCGGTTTGACGGCCTTGGCCGTCCGTCCATACGGTATCGCGTGTGTAAAGCCCGTTTTTGAGATTCAGGCGCTGGACAAATTCGGAATAGCTTCCGTCGTCCCGCCCGGGCGCCGAACCGGTAATCGTTAACATGAAATGAAACGGGTCGGGCAGATTGACCATATCGGTGATGCCGGGGCTTATGTAGTCAAAGCCGCCCGCCATATAGGTACAGCGTTCATACGGCAGCGCGCCGTCCTGTAAGAACGCGGCGCGGGAGCCGATGTATCCGTTGGATTGGCAGAACAGGCTTTCCAGATGCTGCGGCACGTGAGTTTTATAGCCTGAAGCCGATATAATCCAGTCGCCGTATTCAATCATGCCCGGTCACCTCGCGTTCAAAAACGGTCAATATGCAATGTATCATACATCTCACACCTTTCACTGAAGCGTTTCAGTGGGGCTAGTGAAACGTTTCAGTAAAACCAGTCTACCACTTAAAAAAAGATTTGTCAACAATTATTTTATATGTTCGGCGAAAAATTTATAAGGAAAAGCAGAGCGGCTGAAAATGGCGGAATATGTTGATAATGTATTTGCTATGTGATATAATCACAGGAAATCAATCGTGAAGGGGATACGGATATGGCGGACGGTTCAAAGGGGATTATTTCAAACGACGCGTTTTTAGCCGAGCGTTATATGCCGCGTCCCCGTATTGAACAGATATTGGATAAGGCGGCCCGCGGCAAGCTGGTTTATGTGGTCGCGGGGGCCGGTTACGGAAAAACCCAGGCCGTGCGTCATTATATCGAACAGCAGGCGGACGCCGTCGTCCGATGGTTGCAGCTTACCGAAAACGATAATATCGGATCCCGTTATTGGGATAACCTTACGCATAATGTCGGCTTTGACAATGAGGAGCTGGCCGGTAAAATGCGCGAGCTGGGGTTTCCTGAAACGCCGGCACGCTTCAAGCAGTTCGCCGAGATACTCAAAAACACGGAGCATCGCTCGTTTAGAACATTTCTCGTGCTGGATGATTTTCATACGATACATTCGGAGCAGGCATTGGCGTTTGCGGAGCGGTGCGCTTATTTGCAGATACCCGGCGCGTGCGTGATCATTATTTCCCGAAAGGAGCCTGAGATCAACGCGGTTTCACTGTTCGCCAAGGGGAAGGTCAGCATTATAACGGAGGAGGAGCTGCGCTTTACGGATAATGAGGTAGCGGATTATTTGAGGTTGCGCGGCGTACCGTTTTCCGAGAAAAACCTTCCGCAGCTTATCGACGCGACCAAGGGCTGGGCGTTGGCTGTTCAGTTGCTTTCGCTGTCCCTGAAAAGAAAGGCTGACAGCTTTGATTTCGCTATTGATACCATGAGGCAGAATGTTTTTAAGCTGATGGAGATCGAGGCGTTCAGTGAGTTTCCTGAAAGTATTCAAAAAACGTTAGTCAAGCTGTCTTTGGTGTGTCTTCCGTTAAAGGTGCTGCTGACGCTTTTCGGCAACGACTCGCTGATCCGCGACGTACCGCAGCTCGCGTCGTTCATGTGGGTTGACAGCTTTACCGGAGAGATTAGGGGACACCCGCTGTACTGGGAATTTTTACAGAGCAAGCAGTATATTTTATCAACCGAGGAAACGCGGGATACACACCGGCAGGCGGCGCAGTGGTGCGTTGAAAATAATTTCAGCTTGGACGTAATGTACTATTTTGCCAAGGCGCGGGATTATGGGCGTATGCTGGAGCTTCTTTTTTCATACCCGTTTAAGCTGCCGCATGATACATGCGAGTATTTCATTAAAATTATCAACGGCCTGGATCCTGATAATAAACAAAAGGATAACGCCGATATTCTGGTATTGAAATGTTTTTTTGTGCCGCTTTTGCTTATGGGGATGGGCAGATATGAGGAGGCGAAGGAAAAAACACTTGACATCATCAGGGAATGGGAACATTCGGAAACGCCGGCCGCGCTGCAGATTCTGCGCGCCGGTTACAGCAATCTGGCGTATATTGATATGTATACCTGTACGGTTACACATATATATGACGCGCCGAAATATATAAAAATTTCGAGAGAGTATTATAAGAGGTCTTCGCTGCCGCCTAAGCAGATTTCAGGGGCTTTTGCCGTGGCCGATATACGGTCACTGGCCTGTCTGGTCGGGGAGGGCGCGGATTTGTCGGAGTTCGATCAGTTTCTTGAGGCAGTGAAGCAGACGGCCGTTTATATCGAGGAAACCCAGCACAGCATGTATTACGGATATGAGGAGCTGGTGCTGTGCGAGCTTGCCTTTTACCGCAACCAGCCTGATTTGGCGAAGAATCACGCACATCAGGCCATTTTGAAAGCGCGTGAGAAAAAGCAATACAGTATTGAAATGATGGCGGCGCAATATCTGCTTAGGATTTCGATGCTGGAAGGGGATTGCCTGCTGGCGAAAGAGCTGATGAAGCAGCTGCGCGCCCACTTGGATAATCCTGATGTTTGGAACAGCCAGCTGCTTTATGATTTGTTCACCGGCTTCTTTTACGCGCAGGCGGGACTTCCCGAGATGATCCCGTCATGGCTGATTATGGATGAAAAGGAAGCGACCGCGGAGGTTCGTATCCCGACCAGAGAGCTGGCTATTAGCGTAAGATGCCATATGGCGCTCAAAAAATACGGTCAGGCGCTTACGATCCTGTGTAAATCCAGCCCCAGAGAGCCGCAGGAGCGGTTTCTGCTGAGCGAGCTGATACTTTTACTGCTGACGGCCGCCGCGCGGATTCAAACCGGAGATACCGAGGGCGCGCTCCGCGATTTTACAAAGGCATATTCGCTTTCGTTTCAGGGCGTATTTGAAATGGCGTTTGTCGAGCTTGGTAAAAATCTGCGCCCGTTGGCCGCCGCGGCCTTAAAGCAGGGGGATTGCGGCATACCGAAGGAATGGCTTAAAGCCATTGACCGCAAGGCTTCGGTTTACGCGAAAAAGACCGCCGTGATAATGAACTCATTCAAAACGGGGCAAAACGCGAAAGACGGCATACGGCTGTCGGAGCGGGAGCAGGAGGTTTTGAACGATCTGTACCACGGGCTGTCACGCGAGGAGATAGCCGAATACAGGTATCTGTCGATCAACACCGTTAAAAAAATACTCCAGTCGATATATATAAAGCTGGACGCGAAAAATAATGTGGACGCCGTCCGTATCGCTATTGAAAAAAAGATGGTCGGGTAAAACTCACGGTATAATAAAATATTAAAGCGCTGAAGCTCTCCGGATTCTGTAATGTCAGATTCCGGAGAGCTTTTTTGCCGTATATTTACCCTTTTGGGTGTAGCGGCGTTATTTTGGCGCGGATAAAATACAAACGTAATCATTCCTCGGCGGTATTCACGAATCATAACGTTTGACAGCCGGAAACAAAGACGCCGCGGGTAACAGAACAGGAGGCCAATATCAATGAATAACATGAATATCAATTTCTCGGAGGAAAAGTTCGGATATAACAGGGGACAGGTGGACAGTTATATCAAGATGCTTTCAGGTGCGTATGAGGAGACCTATACCGAATGTCAGGACATACAGCGCAAGTACAATAATTTGCTGGAGGAGCGCAGGGATACGCGGGAACAGCCGGAGCTAAGCACCGACATAATAACAAAAACGCTGATAAACACGGAAATACTGGCGCAAAAGATAATCGCCGACGCGCAGGCCGAGGTGGCCGCCGCGAAAATGGAAGCGAAAAGAATGCTTGAGGAGGCCGAGCTGATTTCCTCCGGCGCAAGGAGAAATCTTGAACAGGCGCGGGAGGCGATGGAGCGCGCGGCAGGCGAGGTGTATAAATTGCTGACATTCGCCGCGCCGGAGCCTGAAAACGCCGCGGGCTTATAAATAACGGATACGGAAAGAGGGATGTAAAGTGGCTTTGAAATCATTGGAGGAGCTGAACCGCGGGTTTATGTCGGAGAGCTTGCAAAAGACTGAAGCAAGTGTTCCGGCGAATCCGCCTAAGCGGGAGCATAGAAAAAAACGCGGCCCGCTTACAGTCATATCAATAATATTGCTTTGCCTGACGATCTCAATGGCTCTGCTTTCGGCCTTTCTCCCGCATGGGGACGAAACGCCCAAAGCCGTTGCGGGATACTATTACTTCACTGTTTTAACCTCCAGTATGCAGGACGAGCTTCCCAAGGATTCGCTCATTCTGGTAAAGCAGGCGCATCCGCAAAGCCTGAAAATAGGGGACAACATAACCTATATGCGTGACGGCGGCGTGTCCGTAACCCATAAGATCATTGATATATACGAGGATTATCGGGACGGTGGCGCCAGAGGGTTCCAAACAAAAGGCACCAACAGCGCGGCTCCCGATAAAGACATTATAGATGAGGCGAACGTGGTGGGCAAAGTGGTTTTCAGTATTCCCGCCATCGGCGCGGCAATGTCGTATCTTAGGGAAAACATATACACAGTGCTTATTATACTCCTGCTGCTCACGGGCTTATTGTTCTTTGTTAAGAAAAAACTACCCTTTAGGGTGTAGCGGCGAAAATTATACGCGGCTAGAATACGAATACAACCCTCTCTCGACAGCGGTAACATTACGTAACGGACGCAAGCCGTGAGAGGACGGATCTAAACACACGGAAAGGAATGAAAAAATAAAGTGGCTAAAGAGAAAAAAACAAAGCAGATCGTAATTCGATTTGACGAAAATTCCTATAACAAAATAAAGGAATACGCGGAAATGGAACATAGAGGTCTGGGCGAGTTCGTCAGACACGCGACCTTGGAGCATATCAAAACCCTTAGCAAGGAAAAAATCTTTTATACGAAAGGAGGAAGGCTGTCATGAAAAAAAGTCCGGCAAAAACAGATAATATTAATAAAGTCCTGTCCGGCGCGCTTATCATAATTATGATATTACTGCTGTTTTTGCCGAACATAAGCGGCACTATGGCAGACCCGACTTCCGCGGCGGACGACGTCACTATCCTGTATTTCGAGCGGGACAGCTTTGAAATATGGGTGGACGTCGGGACGGTGTGGGATGATCTGGGTCTGCCGGAGGAGTTGCGCGCGGCGGGCCTGTACATAATCGAGCCGGACGGCGAAGACACAGCCGATGAACTCAACGCGGACGAGCTTTGGGAGAGCGAACCGCATGACGAAGAAGAGGACATATCGGATGAAACCTGGGACATCGGCCCGGAAGACCCCGACGAATCCGCGCCGGAGGAAACTATTTTTAGCGGAACCGCGAGGGAAGAAATCGTGCATACCGAAACCGTGACGGAGCTGTTGAACATCCCCGTTGTTTGGGAGGGTGTGTACGACGGCGATGTCCCGGGTGTATATATACTTGCGGCGCGGATTGAGGGTTTTGTTTATTACGGCGAAATGCCGGCCGCGATAATTACGGTGACGGAACCCGACATTATACCGGAAATCATTGACGAAGAGGAGGAGCAAGAGGTGGAAGAGGCGCCTGAAGAAGAACCGAAACAAGAGGCGCCGGAAGAAGAACAGGAAGAACAAGAGGAACATGAAGAAGAGGAACAAGAGGAGCCGGAAGAGGAGGAAGAGGACACAGACAACTCCCCGCCGCCGATCAGCCGCGCGCCGGCACATCCCGTAATTGACATCGGAACCGGCAAACAGACAGCCGACGCGTATACGGGATACACGATAAAGAATGACAGCCCAAATCGGATTGATTTTAACACGGCCTCAAATTCCAATACGCATGAGATTATTCAAACGGGCAGCTTGCAACGGTTTTGGACGATTTATGTTGAGGACGGGGCGAAACCCGTGATAATACTTAACGGGATCAACGGCGAAGTTTATTTTCACTTATACGGCAACGCGGAGCTGACGTTACTCCTTGCCGGAGAGAACATAATCAGCAACGGATATATAACGGTGAGAGGAGACACAAAGCTCACAATCGACAGCTTGGTTTCGCCCAACACCGGCAGCGAGGAGGGTTCGCTTTCCATATCAAGCACTAATAAGGATTACGCGCCGATCGGAGGCTACTACATTAGCAGCGGCAACAGATCCGACAGCGGCCTGATCACAATCAACGGCGGCACGCTCACCGTTAAGCAAAACACGGCGGACGCCCAGCACGCGGCTATCGGCGGCGGGTACGGAACCCACGGGAACATTGTCATAAACGGCGGCAAGGTGACCGCGACGACCTCTGCAAGCAGCCGCGGGGCGGCTATCGGCGGCGGCCAGAGCGGAACAGGGAACGTGACGATCACCGGCGGAACCGTTATAGCGACGGTCCCCGACGGCAGCACCGGCGGCGGCGCGGCCATAGGCGGCGGCGCGGGCAGCGGCACATCCCCGAGCGGCGTTGGAAACGTGACCATTACAGGCGGGAACGTGACCGCGTTTGCAAGAGGCGGCGCGGCCATCGGCGGCGGCCAGCGCTCCGGCGACGCCGTTATCAATATAACCGGCGGAATAATAGACGCAACAACTACCGGCTCGGGCGCGGCTATCGGCGGCGGCGGGGGTAATACCGGAGGCGGCGACCATAAAATTGACGGGGCTCTCAACGTGACCATCGGCGGCGGCGATTTGAAAGTTAAAGCCGTAATTGGCGCGGGTATCGGTTACGGAGGTTACGAAGGAGCCAGCGCGCCGACCCATAACGAAACCGTTAAAGGCTCCGTGACCATAACCGGCGGGAAAATATTGGCGGATGTAAATGAGGGCAGCGGCGTCGGCACCGGCTGGAATAATAAGGTCGTGCCAAACCTCTATATTGAAAAAGAAGCCGATATAGTGGTATTTGGCAGGAAGCGCACGGCTTTTGCCGGCATTTATGCCGGCGACGACGTTGCGAACCACAATTACGGCGTAAATCAGGGCGGCGGATATTATATCAACCTGAATTTCCCCAACGAAAAGCTGCACATAAACAAAGGCGACCTGATAGGAATTTATCCCAGCGGCGACTTGACACAACCGCTGAGAACTGTAACCGCGCCTTTTGACGCATTTATGTTCTCCGTTACCACCGGCGGCACAAGCTCTCAGAATTATAACATTTACAAAGGAACTTACGGAAATATGCAGCAGCTTGTGCGCCTGAGAAGCGTTGCCGACCCTGTCTACGACAACCCCGCTATTTACTCCGTGAACAAGACATACAGCTACTATAACAACAGTCACGTTCCGGACAGTTATTTCAGATCGCTGCCTGTGCAGGTCGGCGCCGCCGTCATTTATCAGGTTCTCGAAAAATACGTGGACATAAACGGAGACCCCATCGGTATAAGCGACAGCGTTTCTATGGTCAGCGCCGGCGGCGTTTACAGCAAAACCATTCCTGAAATCGACGGGTATATATCCATAGGACACAAGTGGGATTTTGAGCTTAACGGCGGAGATTACATACTAGGGGACCCCGAGGATGAAATAATCACTTCTGAAAGAACTATCTATTTTGTATACGCGCTTTATAAAGAGGTGGAGGTTGTTGTAAGCAAGAAGATAGTGGGCGATTTGGTCAACACGGCGCAGTCCTTCACGTTTACACTGTCCCTGACCGACGGCGACGGGAAGCCGCTTGACGGAAAAACCCTTGAATATACGGGCGGCACGCTTCAGGAAACGTCCGCGGTTAAGCCCCCCGACGGCATATTGACCCTGAACACGGACGGAGAGGCGGAATTCACACTGAAACACGGGCAGCTGATAACCATAAAGGGTGTGCCGTCGAACGCCCATATAAAAGTCGTGGAGAGCGATAATAGTTATTACCAGAAGATGTACACAGACAGCAAATATACGGGTGAACTGTACGAATACGATATGAAGCTTGAAGAAGTCGGCATAGACGGGCGGAGACTGGATTTCCTGAACGTACGGATTTTTGTGGTCCCCACAAAGGTTGAAGCAGGAGCCGAGGGAGCGCCGCTGTTGTTTGCGGGACTGTTCCTCCTGTCGGGCATAACGGCAATCATTGTCATAAAAAGACATGTGATATAGACGTAAAACGGAGAAAGCGAGGTAAACGCGAAATGACAAAGAGCATTGAACAGCTGAATCAGGAGTTTATGAGCGGGCGCGCGCCCCAAAAGACGGAGGAGAAGCACGCGGACACCCCCGTTGTGTCCGCCGGGGCCGCCCAGTCGCCGGTCTGGAAGGATTTGCTGTTTCTGTTTCTGAAAATAGCGCTGATAGCGCTGACCGCCGTACTGCTGTTTACCTTTCTGTTCGGTATCATAAGGCATCAGGAGCCGTCGATGGTTCCAGCGGTCAAGGACGGCGATTTGGTGATCTTTTACCGGTATACCAAGAGCGGATATTTACCGCAGAATGTTATAGTGCTGAACCACGGCGGGCAGACGCAGATACGGCGGGTAATAGCCATGGCGGGAGATACGGTTGACATTACGGAAAACGGGCTTGTTATAAACGGGGCGCTTCAGCAGGAGCCGGAAATATATCAGGTTACGGAGCGGTATGCCGAAGGCGTGGCATTTCCGCTGACCGTGCCGGACGGGGAGGTCTTTGTGCTGGGCGACAGCAGGATAGGGGCTGAGGACAGCCGTATCTATGGCTGCGTGAGGATAGAAGACACCTTGGGCAAGGTTATGACGGTGCTTCGCCGCCGTGATATATAAAAAAGATAAATATTTTGCACCGCGATTTTTACCCTTTTGGGTGTAGCGGCAAAGAATCCGCAGAGATAAAATACAAGCGTAATCATTCCTCGGCAAACCTATCATTGAATAACCGAAAATTGTCGGGGAATAACGAAAAGTTATCAATATGGGCGGAAGGACTGTCAAGTACAGATTGGACGCCCGTGGGGATATATAAATAAAAAAAGGAGTGTCAAAAAAATGACCAGAAAGAAGAATTCAATGTTAAAGCTTACGGCGAGCATCGCAATGGCGCTGATTATGAGCGTCAGCGTAGTTCTGCCGGCTCTCGCGGTCCCGTACTCTGAGGGGACCGACTCGGACAACCAGGCGAAAGCGGCAATCACTAAGGTCCTGAAAATGCCGATAGGCACGATAACCCCTGATGTCGCGTTCAAATTTGTCTTTGAATCAATATCGGCGGACGGCGCGGATTATGACGAAAATAATCCGAATATGCCTTCGATAAAAGAGATCGAAATCGAATTCGATGAAGATGAAGAAGGCGATACGGACGGCGGCGTGAAAACGGTAACTATCGAATCGGGAAATATTATGGATAGCCTGGACGGCCCATGGCCTCATCCCGGCGAATATAAATACACCGTTACAGAGGAAACCGGCACCTATAATATCATTGACAAGAAAAAAGAATGGATGATTTATTCCAAGGCTTTATATGAGCTTGTTATCATAGTGGATAAAGACGAGAAAGGACTGTTTGTGAGATATATCGTTGCGACCCGCACTATAACCGACGACGGGGACGAGCTTGAGAAGGGCGAGAAAGTAAACCCGACCCCGGGCGGCGACGAGGATTATGAATATTCTTACATGAAGTTTACCAACATCTACTCAAAGACCAATGGCGGCGGCGATGTGGACCCTGAAACCACAGTGCTGGAGATCAGCAAAACCGTCACGGGCTACGGCGCCAGAGAAGACATTTACTTTGATTTTGAGGTGACCGTCAGCGCGCCCGAGATAGGAGAGTCGGCTGAAAAGTATAAAGCGTATGTGGTAGGCTCAAACGGCGTTATTTTAACCTCTCTCACAGAAAACAACACAGGCGGGGTGGCCACCGCTTCGGATACCGGCGGACGGGCGTATTTCCTGCTGACCCCGGAGGTTAAGGCGACTGTATCCCTGAAGCACGGCGAGAAGCTGGTGTTTGTCGATATGGAAGTAGGCTCGAGCTTCACGGTGAACGAAAAAGGCGCCGAGGGCTATATAGCCGGCTATGAGATTACGCTTGACGGCGTCGGGCCGGAGGAGCTATCCAATACAACGACCAACACCGACCTTGCCGCCCCTGAAGACGGAATCGCGTACATAGGCGAGGAGGAGAACACTGTGGACTACACCAACAGACGCGACTTGACGACCCCCACGGGTATCAGCGTGGATAATCTGCCCTACTTCGTAATGATAGCGGCGGCGATGAGCGGTCTGGTATTGTTCGTGGCGGCCAAATCCCGCAGGAAGAAAAGAGAAAGAGCATAAATAAGAATCGCGGGAATATAAAGGCAAAATGTAACCGATAAAGCGATAGAGAGGATCCCATGTCATGAAAGCGGAGAGATTAGGCAGAAAAGCTATCAAAGCTATCGACGGCGCCGTCGTAATTGTGGTGCTGACAGTAATCTTGCTGCTGACAGCCTTTGCCGGATACGCCCTGTGGGATTCCAAGCAAATCTATCGCGCGGCGGACAAATCAAACTATGCGGTGTATAAACCCACCGCGGAAAACGAAGGAAAAACCTTTAAGGAATTACAGTCCCTCAACGCGGAGGTAATAGCGTGGCTCAGCGTGTACGGAACGAATATTGATTATCCCGTAACACAGGGAAGGGACAACATGAAATATGTGAACACCAACGCTGAGGGACTGTATTCTTTATCAGGCGCGATTTTCCTGGATTATAACAACAGCAGGGATTTCAGTGATTTCAACAGCATTGTCTACGGTCATCACATGGAAAGAAAGACAATGTTTGGAGAAATCGGGGATTTTTCAGACAAAAATATGTTTGAAGCTCATAAATACGGAAATCTGTACTTCAACGGGAGAGATCACGGGATCGAATTCTTCGCCTTTCTCCACACGGACGCTTATGACACCGAGGTATTCAAGGCGAACGTAAAAGGAGACGCGCGGCAGATATATCTGGACGGGCTGCTTGCGAAGGCGATGTATAAAAGGGACATAAACGTCACAACCCGGGATCGCATTGTCCTGTTGAGTACCTGCTCGACAAGCACAACCAACGGACGGGATATTCTGGTCGGCAGGCTTAGCGGCAAGGTCTACGAGGATCCGGCAAAACAGACGGACTCTGCCGATGAAGACGAAAATGCCGACGCGGACGGCCAGAGCTGTCTGGTAGATGAAATTCCGCTGTGGACGCTGCTGCTGGCTTTACTGCTGACCGCGCTGCTGATTTTTCAGATATTGGATATTTGCCGCGGGAATCAGAAGAGAATACAGAAGAAAGGCCGAAACGAATGAACAGGATTTTGAATGCGAAAAAAATAATATGCGCGGTGTTATTTGTGATAATGGCCGCCGCGGCGCCTGTGGACGCAAAGGCGGAGGCTCATCCGTTCAGCTTTACGGTTAAGCAAATCTACTCCGCTTCTTCATATTGGCCGGATGAAACATTTGTTTATATATTAAAGCCGCTCGCGCCGGACAACCCCATGCCTTCGGAAAGCGCGGAATATACATTTACCATAACCGGAACCGGCGGCGTTGAAATAGGCCCGATGAGAGGTGAGCGTCCGGGCGTCTACCGATATGAGATTTTTCAGGTTATTAAGACGGAGCAACCGGATTTTATATATGACAAGAGGGTGTACACGGTCGAGGTGTACGCGGACACGGGGCTTAATATAAACATCGTCGTGACGAACGAGGACGGCACAAAAGCGGATGCCATCGTATTTGAGAACGGACGCAAGGGTTCGCCGGGCGGCATAAACGCGGAATCACAAATTGAAAAGGTAGTGTATGGAAGCCCCGGCAGAAACAGCGTGTTCACGTTCAGATTGTCGGCGCGGACCGTCTCCCAGCCGATGCCCGCGGGCAGCGTTAACGGAGTGAAGATGGTTCATATCATAGGCCCGGGGCAAGTGAGCTTTGGAAGCTGGAGCTATGACAAGGCGGGAATATATTACTATGACGTCTATGAGCAAAACACCGGCGAGAACGGGTACACTTACGATACGGCGGTTTACACGATTACTGACACCGTCAAAGAGGAAAACGGACGGCTTACCGTGTCCAGAGTAATAACACGCGATTCAAACCGGCTGGTTGCGGGTATAGTTTTCTTTAATATTTACAGACCGGCAGAAGACCGGACCGACCCCTCTCCGACGCCCGCGCCTGCCGCCACGCCCGCGCCGGTTTATCCTCCGCTGCCGCCCGATCCGGTCAGCACGCCGGACCCGCCGGATCCGCCCGGGATAGTGGGCGCGTATGAGCCGGACCCGCCTCCGGGTGTTGACGGGCCCAAGACCGGCGACGACAGCAACGCCGTATTCGACATTACGCTGTTTATCCTGGGCGGGCTGCTGGTTTTCGGCGCGGCGGCGTATCTGCTCACGGGCGGCAAACGAAAGAGAGACGGTAATTGATATGAAAAAATATAAAATATTCGCCTTTTTGGCGCTGCTTATCGGCATAGCGGTGATGGGCCATACGGGACAACGGCTGCTGGAAACCAAGCAGGTATATCAGGAGGGCAACGCGGTTTATGATAATTTAAGCTATCGCGTAAAAAAAACAGCCGCTCCGCGGACGCCCCAAGTAAGAAGCACGGAGCCGCCGCGGGCAAGCGAAACGGAAACATCCATGCCTGATTTTGAGATCGAATTTGAAACCCTGAGAACAATAAATAAAGACACGGCGGCATGGCTGTACAGTCCTGATACGGCAATCGATTATCCCGTTATGAAAGCGAAAGACTACAGCTACTATCTCAACCACCTGTCCGACGGCACGGTGAACGCGAACGGCTCACTGTTCATCGACTATAACAACGCTTCGGATTTCAGCGGGCAGCTGACGGTGATTTACGGGCACAATATGAAATCGGGAAGAATGTTCGGAGGGCTGGAAGAATACAAAAAACAGGGATATTATGAGGAACATCCCGTTATGTATCTTTATACGGAGGACAGGAATTACCGGATAGATATTCTTTACGGCTGTGTGATCGGAGCGGGACAGTGGAGAGAGCGGTCGTTTATGTACGAGCAAAACGCCGGGTCACTTTTAGCTTACGCAAAGAGCAACACGACGTTTGAAAGCGGCAGTGACTATTCGGAAGGGGACAGGGTTGTGGTATTGTCAACCTGCTCATATGAATTTGACGACGCGCGCTATATAATAATCGGGGCTCTGCGGCCCGAATAAATATCCCTACCAAGTCGCGCCGAACAGCTGCGTCGAGAAATTACGGTACCATTTTTCGCCGGAATAATTACCCACACCCATCTCTTTGTATATGGTATGAAGCATATTTCGCCTATGGCTGGATGAATTTATCCAGCCGTGAACAGACGATATGGAATCCTTATACCCCGCGCTGATGTTTTCACCGCAGCTGTAAGTATAGCCCGCGTTTTTAGCGCGGTCGGTCGGAGAACAGCCGTTTAGGCTGAAATGGTTGAAATAAGTGTTGTCATACATATCCCTGCTATGCGCGCGGGCAACCGCCGTCAGTTTATCACTCCAAGCCAAAGGAGCGACGCCATGCGTTCCCCTGAACCCGTTTGTAAGCTCAAAGATCATAAGCTCGTCAAAGGGTATCGCAACGTCCGGCAGGGTGTAAAGGACGGCATATTTTTTATCATTGTCGTTTTGGTCGGCGTATTCCTTAACGTTTCCGCATTTCGTTAAAGCCTCCGCGTCCCAGCCGCTTCGCATGGTGTAGACCGCCTCGGCTTTGTCCTCGCCAAAGCATACCATGCCGAACTCCGTGTATGAAGCGTTACGGTAAACAGACCATTTGCCTATGACGCGGGCCGGCTCGCCCCATTCGGCCGACACCAGAGCGCAGGTGTCCCCCAGCGCGACGCCGTGCAGCCTGACAGCGGATTCCGCGGCAGGCTCCATAGCGGAATGTATGCCGGCAAAACCTGACGGGATAAGCGCAACAAAAAGCGCCAATATAAGCGCTAAAAACAGAAAGCGATTTTTCATATCGACAACCCCAATCCCATCATGATTCAGCAAGGACATCCAGCATATTAAGTGTAACATAAATGGAATTATTTGTCAATATTTTATATAAAATTATTTCAATATTTTTTACCCTTTTGGGTGTAGTGACAAAAGTAAACAAAAGTTAAAATAAAGATACAAAATTTAAGAAGGAGAATAAGTAAATGATCACCACATCTATCTCAGAAAATGAACAGGGGAAAAAAACCATAATGGCAGTCGATAATATGTCGCTTATGCTGGATATGCTTGAATCAATAGTTGTAGGAAGCGGCTATAAATTCGCCGGCACAAAGTCCGTGAATAATGTTATGGGGATGATTGAATCAAATAACCCTGACCTGTTATTACTGAGCGCCGATATGCCCGATATGGACGGGTATGAATTTGCCGAGAGGATGAGTCGGCACGGACGCGATGTGCCGATGATTTTTCTGTCCGACAAGCCCACTAAAGAAAAAGTCGTCAAAGCCCACCGGGTGGGGGTAAAGGACTATATAATGAAGCCTGTGGACAGAAAAACGGTATTGAATAAAATCGCCAAGCAATTTGCGTGAGCCGTTCGGTACGGTTATCCCAGCGCCACATCCAATACCATCATTATAAGGAAACCGGCCATGACGCCCAACGTGCCCGCGTGAGAATGTTCGCCCAGATGGGCTTCGGGTATCAGCTCCTCTACCACGACATAAATCATCGCGCCGGCCGCAAAAGCCAACAGCCACGGCATGACGGGCGAAAGCCATATGGCTAAAAGCACGGCTATAAAACCGAAAATCGGTTCGACCACACCGGAAAAACAGGCTATACCAAAGGCTTTGCCGGTCGAAACGCCCTCCTGTCTAAGCGGTAGCGAAATTGCCGCTCCCTCCGGAAAATTCTGTATTCCGATACCGAGCGCCAGCGCGAAAGCGGCGGCATACATAGCCGGATCGTCATATTTCGCGGCCAAAGCAAACGACAGGCCCACCGCCATCCCCTCGGGTATGTTATGCAGGGTCACGGCGAAAAACAGCAGCGTCGTGCGCTTAGACGCCGAAGCGGGACCCTCACGCACGTTGGACAGAAGATGCAGATGCGGTATCAGGTGATCCAGCCCCAGCAGGAACAAAACGCCGAGCGTGAACCCGCCGGCCGCCGGAATCCAGCCGATCAGGCCCTGCGCTTCCGCTTCCTCTATGGCGGGGATTAACAGGCTCCACACAGAGGCCGCGATCATCACGCCCGCGGCGAAACCGAGGAAAATCTGCTGGAAGCTGCCCGGCGCCGACTTGCGGAAGAAAAAGACGGTCGCGGCGCCCAAACAGGTCATTGCGAAGATGAAACCCAACCCGCCGCTTGTCATTAAAAACTGATACATGTAACTCTCTCTCCTTGTGAATATGGAGCGCGTTTATCCGTTTTTTCTTAGTTTGCCGCCGCCGGGAACGGGTTGACAAACACCCTTGCGGCAAGCTCGTTGTCAAGAGTCAGCAGCAGCCCTTTGACATCGCCGACCAGCCGCAGCTTGTCTAAAATATCCGAGGCGTTGGATTCCTCTTCCACCTGCTCGTCAACATACCACATCATAAATTGATAACAGGCATGGTCGGACTCCTGCATAGAAAGCGTTGCTATGGCGTTAAGGCTTTTTGTGACTTTTTGCTCGTGGGCGAGAACCATTTCAAAAATCTGATTTATGTCGGCGAACACCGCCGGAGGCTGTTCAATTGCCGCGAAAGACGGAGCGGCGCCGCGGTCTAATATATACTTATATATATTGGTGCCATGCGCCATCTCCTCCTGCGCCTGCACAAAGAGCCAGTTTGCAGCGCCCTTCAGACCGAACCCGTCCGCGGCGGCGGACATAGCCAGATAGAGATATGCCGAGTAATATTCGGCGTTCAGCTGATCGCTCAGCGCTTTGGTTAATTTTTCGCTTAACATAGACTTTCTCCTTAATATTTAGATTTTCAGACGCCGTTTCCGGCGCACGGGTCTCCTTTACAGCGGCTCGAAATCCTCCGCGCCGTGCTTGCAAATAGGGCAGATGAAATCGTCAGGCAAAACATCGCCCTCATACACATATCCGCATATTTTGCAGATGAAGCCCTTTTTCTTTTCCTTGGGCCGCTGGGGCTTTGGCTTAATATTATCGAAATAATACTGATAAGTTACGCTTGGCTCGTTTGAGAGCAAAAACGCCTGTGCGATCTCCCCTATAAACACCGAATGTGTGCCATAATCATGCGTTTCCGTCACTTCGGCGGAGATAACCGCGTTGGTATGCTCCGTTAGATACCGCATACCACACACCGTTTGCGTTTTATCAAGGTAGCCCGCGAATTTATCGGTATCCCTGCCGCTGTGATAACCGAACCGCTCAATTACATCGAACGGCGTGCTTTCGGTTAAAACGGAAATGTTAAACTTTCCCGTTTTTGCGATCATGTCATGGGTGAAGTTGGCTTTGTTCACGGCGACGGAGATTCTCAGCGGCTTTTCGGTGATCTGCGTGACGGTGTTTATGATACAGCCGTTGTCTTTATCCCCGTCTTTGGCGCTTAATACGAACAGACCGTATGACAGCTTGAACATGGTGCTCATATCCACGCCTGCCGGAATTGCCGTGTTTTCCGGCTGTGCCGGCGCGGCGGGGAAGGAAGCCGCCAGCGCGTCCGCCAGAGAATCAATTTCAGAGAGCTGCGCCTCTTTTAAGCCGGATTTAACGGTGAGCATATCGCCGATAAACGTAATATTCTTGCATTTGCTCAGCTTATCGCGGATAAGCCCGCCGCTTGCGGCCGCCCATGAGCCGTTTTCTATAACGGCGACGGCGCGGTTCTGGATGTTGTGGGCGGTGAGGTCGTTGAGCAGCGCTTCCATTGTCACAAATATTCCCGCGTTATATGTTGTGGAGGCGAACACAAAATGGCTCCACTTAAACGCGGCCGCCACGATCTCCGACGCGGGAGTGACCGAAACGTCGAACATCACGGTTTTGATCCCTTTATCGCGCAGCCGGCAGGCGAGCAGCTCCGCCGCGTTTTCCGTGTTCCCGTAAACTGACGCGTAAGCGATCATAACGCCGTTTTCCTCCGGCGCGTAGCTGCTCCAATGCTTATATTTTGAGAGTATGCTTTGCAGTTCCCTGCGCCAGACAAAGCCGTGAAGCGGGCATATCATATCAATATCGAAAGCCGACGCCTTATTCAGCAGCGCTTCGGCCTGCGTTCCGTATTTTCCGACGATATTCGCGTAGTAACGTCTGGCTTCATCCATGTAATCCTTGGCAAAATCCACCTCATCGGCAAACAGGGCGCCGTTCAGCGCGCCGAAAGAACCGAAGGCGTCGGCGGAAAACAGTATCTTATCCGCAGAGTCGTAGGTGACCATAACCTCGGGCCAGTGAACCATCGGCGCCATGATGAAATTGAGGGTATGTTTTCCTGTGTTCAGCGTGTCGCCCTCTTTGACGATATGGACGCGCGAATCAATATCCGCATCATGGAACTGCTTAATAAACGCCAATGACTTGTTGTTGCAGACTAATGTCATTTTCGGATACCTGTCTATCAAATCCATGAGCGCGGCGGAATGGTCGGGTTCCATATGCTGCACCACAAGATAGTCAAGCGCTCTGTTGTCCAGCGCCGCGGTCAGATTTTCCATAAATCTCTGCCGCACCGATTTGTCAACGGTGTCGAACAGCACCGTTTTTTCATCGGTCAGAAGGTATGAGTTGTATGAAACGCCGGCCGGCACATGATAAACGCCCTCGAACATAGCCAAACGCCTGTCGTTTGCGCCAACCCATATTAAATCGTCCGTTATTTTTTTAGTACAGCGCATCTAGCTTTCTCCTTGTCACCGCGCGCCGGCCCACAAACCAAAGTCGGCGGGCCGGCGTCAAACGGTTATATTTCAGTTTTCCAAAGCCCGTGCAGATTGCAGTAAGCGTAAACCGCCAGCGGTTTGTCGTCTGTAAAGCAAAATGAAAGTTTGGGCTCCTCGCCCGGGTTCAAACACTTGCGCTGGCCGCCGCGTTCTGTCTCCACATAGACAAACGTTATGTAATGCGCATCTTCCATCGGATGCAAAACGCTGCCGATCTGAACGTCAACACGGTCGCCCGAAACGGTTACGTCGGGCAGATGCTTTTCATTGCTTGCCTCCACGGTATTGGGGACAAGCTCCTTCATTTTTTCGCCGCAGCAAACAATGGGAACGCCTTTGTTTTTGACAAACCCGATCAAATTGCCGCAGTGTTTGCAAATGAGAAATTTTTGGCTGTCTTGCATGTTTTTTGCTCCTTTCATCATAATTTTGTAAATTCGTCTTTGCTCAAGCCGCAAAGCGGGCAGACAAAATCATCCGGAAGGTCTTCCCATTTTGTTCCCGGGGAAATGCCGTTGTCGGGATCTCCTGTGGTTTCGTCATAGATATAACCGCATACACATTCGTATCTCACTGTCTAGTCCTCCTTTCCGATAAAAATAGCTGTTAACTTCCGTTAAAGACCTTCGATCCGCCTGCATTTGATAATATCGCGGCGTTTCTCGCCCGCCGCCCATTCCGCGCGCTGCTCGTCGTTTTCAAGAATCAAAGAAGGGACGGGCACGGGCCTTTCGTTCTTATCAAGCGCGACCATTACGACATACGCCCTGTTTATTATACTGCGTTTGCCCCGCATATCCTCGACATATGTATCCACCCGCACCTCAATGGATGTGCGGCCCGTATGCGTCACACGGCCGATCAGCACAATTGTTTCGTTTGTGTAAGCGGGCGCCATGAAATGCAGGTTGTCGATTGAAACGGTAATTACCTCATGCCCGGAATGGCGCCTTGCGACAACAGCGGCGACAATGTCGATCCACTCGGCCAAGCGTCCGCCGAACAGCCGCCCATAACCGTTTATGTCGCAGGACATAACAATCTGGACCTGTTCGGTTTGCGATTCCGATATTCTTTTGGCTTTAGGCTCCTGCATGAATATTACTATCCCTTGACAATAATCGCTTTATACAGACATTATAAAGCAAATAGATATTAATATCAATAGGGAATTATATTTTTTACCCTGTTTTTTTCCGAGGGCCCGAATATATTATTATTTCTTGAAAGAGTCGGGATACCTGTGCTATAATTAACTTAAAGATAAAGGAGATAACACTCAAATGAAAGATTATCTGTCTGTCAATGAGTTTTCCAAGCTTTCCGGTATCGGGAAAACCACCCTTCGCTATTGGGACGAGATCGGGCTGTTCTCTCCCGCGAAACGCGACCCTGAGAACAACTACCGGTATTATTCGCCGGAGCAGCTTATCACGGTGAACTTTATAACCGTTTTAAGCGGCCTGAGCGTTCCGCTGAAGACGATAAGCGCTTTGGGGCAGCAGCGGACGCCGGAAAGCGTTATACGGCTGATCGAACAGCAGGAGAAGCAGCTGGACATGGAAATGCGCCGGCTGCGTGAATGTTATTCCGTTATACACGAACGGCTGGAGATGATACGCTACGGCACAAGGGTGCGCGGCGGTTTCAGGGCAGTCGGCGGGGTGAGGATTGACAGCGACGCGGTGACGGAAGAGGGGATAGCCGTGGACGAAACTCAGGTTGCCGTCTTGCACAGGGAAGATAAAATGTATATTTCCGGGCCGCTCAATGATTTCAAGGAAAGCGAGGCCTTTTACGAGCCCTTTATGCGTTTTTGCAGGCAGGCGGAGGAACTGCGGATAAATCTCAATTTTCCGATAGGCGCGTATCATGAGGACATGGAGAGCTTTTTGGCGTCGCCGGGCCAGCCGGACAGGTTTATCTCCATGGACCCCACCGGAAACCGGAAGCGGGCCGCGGGGGACTATCTGGTCGGGTTTGCGCGGGGTTATTACGGCGAGCTGGGCGATCTGCCGGAAAGGATGAAGGCGCACGCGGAGAATAACGCCCTGACCCTTTCCGGCCCCGTATACACACTGTACCTGCATGATGAGATCTGTATAAAAGACCCATCTCAATACTTGGTGCAGATATGTGTAAAGGTTGTCTGATAACGCCCTATATCCATTTGGTATAAAATTCTCTGAGCTGCGGCCAGGCGCGTTCAAAGCAGTTTACAATGCTGCCCCAAAACCGGCCCCCCGTCTGATCCGTCAGGTCCTGATATACCGCGGACATATCCTCTTCGCCGTTTATAAATAACCGGTGGTCCAGTTCGTCGGCGATGGCGCAGATACCGGCGGTTAACGGTATGTACGGGCGTCCGTAGGGGAAGCCCTTCCCGTCCGGCCGTTCATGGTGGAACCGCGCCGCCTCGCAAACCATTTGGGCGTGGACTTCGTTATCAAACAGGACATGCCTGTACTGATACATCAGCTCCGCTCCGATGGCGGGGTGCATCTGATATTCGGTCTCGTCGGAGATCAGCGGCGGGAGAAGCAATTTCCCCACGTCATGGAATGTTCCGCTTAAATGCGCTATTATGGGCAAGCCGTCCTGATAATTGAAACTTTGCGCGTGCTCGGCTATCGCCGCGGAGCATATGGCGACCCGGCGGCTGTGGCTGCGGAGGGCCGGCGGAAATAAATCCAGCAGCGCGTCAAAGTCCGAAACCGAAGAGAGCGCGGAAGAAATATCCATTCGTTCTGTCATGATCATGATCGTAATCTCCTTTTAGTACTTGCCGAATCCGATGTTTTGCTCGGCATGGATTGGTTTCTCGGGCATCACAAGTTTTTTCACGGGCTTAACGGAGGCCGGCAGCGCCCGTCCGTCATGTCCGCCGTCTTTCAGCTTGAACTGCGAAATAAGCTCTTTCAGCATAATTGCCTGTCCGCTCATCTCTTCGCTGGCGGCGGCGCTCTGCTCGGCAGTCGCGCTGTTCTGCTGCACCACCTGCGCCACCTGGTCAATACCGGTGTTTATCTGCGATATGCCCGCCGCCTGTTCCTCGCTGGATACCGCGATCTCTTTTACAATGCTGCTGCTCTCGTTTATACCGGCGACTATCTGAGCGAGGCTCGACGCGGTCTCTCCGGCGATGCCGGCGCCCAGCTCGGCTTTCTCGATCGAGTTTTGGATCATGTCGCCGGTCTCTCTGGCGGCCGCCGCGCTTTTGGTCGCCAGATTACGGACTTCCTCCGCTACGACGGCAAAGCCCTTGCCATGCTGTCCGGCTCTGGCCGCTTCGACCGCGGCGTTCAGCGCCAGTATATTCGTCTGGAACGCGATGTTGTCTATAGTGCTGATGACCTTGCCGATTGACTGGCTTGCTTCGTTTATCTCCCTGACGGCCTTGATCATCGCGTCCATCTGGCTGCTTCCCGTTTCCGCTTTGCTTTTAATCTCTTCCGCCAGCAGGGACGCGCGTCTTGCCATCTCCGCGTTGGCTCTGGTCTTGTTCGCTATCTCTGATATGGACGAGGACAGCTCTTCAACCGCGGCGGCCTGTTCGGTCGCTCCCTGAGCGAGCGCCTGCGCGCCGTCGGCGATCTGCTTTGAGCCGGTCGAAACCTGTTCGGTTGAGCTGTGGATCTCGCCGAACATGCTGTTTAAGCCCGAGGTCATCTTTTGCAGTGAATGTCCCATCTCATCTCTTTCGGACAAAAGCGCGAGTTCGGCGGTCAAATCGCCGTTAGCGACGGTCTCCAGCACCTTGCCGACGTCGGTTACGCGTCCTACAAAGCTGGCGGCCGAAGCGATGCACTGGCCTATTTCGTCTTTATTGCTTGAGTATCTGGAGATGACTTCAATATCCTTCTGCTCAAGCGCGATATCGCCCTCCGTCCCCGCTTTGCGCATAAAGCCGGTCAAAGCGTGCAGCGGCTTTGAAATCAGGCCGGATATGTAGAAAGCAAGGAACATGGAAACCAATACGGCGACGACAAGCAAGGCTACTATGACTATTAAAAGGGTGTTCGCCGTGCTGCCGATAAGGTCCGACTTTTCTTCCGCGACACGCACGTTGAGCGCCATACATTGGTCTAAGTTGTCCACGATCTTGTTCGTGTCGTCGAGATACTCCATCAATACCGCGTTCATCGCGGGTATGTCGGCGTCGTTTACGGCGTAGTCGTACATCCTGTCAAGACATTCCTTAAAGCGCGTGTTATATATGGAGCGTGCCTCGTCGAAGAGCCTGATAGCCTCTTCATCCGTCATTGTCGCGCGGTAGACGTCAAAGTTTTCGGTCATGATTAACCGGTATTCCTGAATCTTGGCATACGCGCTTTCGATTTGCCCCATGTCGTCGAGAGCGGCGCCTATGAGATACTCGCGTGTGTTGACCCGCATACGCTGCATGGTTTCGATGATCTTTGATATGTTGGGCAGCGGGCTGGTTTGGTGGTCGTGCATGTCCGTGCTTTCCCTGTCCATCGTAGTCATACCGATGATTGCCGCGACGCCTACGGCCGCCATAAACGCTATGATGATCGAAAAGCTGAGAATAAGTCTGGCTGATACCTTCATGTTTTTCATTTTGATATACCTCCTGCGTAATTTGCGATTTGCATAATTTAAGTATCAGGTATGCAGGAACTGTAATGTCAAGAGTTTTTTTTGAAAAAAGCAAAAAAATATTTAACGCGGCCAAAACAGGGAAAAATGTGCTTTATGATGATTTCAAGACAGCGCGCGCCGCTGAAAACGCGCCGAAAAGATTAGGCGGCTTAAAGTTTAACGCGAATATCGGCAATTCCGCTCTTGCAAGCCCCCCGCTTTTATGATATACTGGGCGCGTTGATTTTTTGAAAAGAGTTCATGGCGGATTTATGCGAAAAAGGTGAATATAAATGAACGGAGAAATAAAACACAACATCCTTGTTGTTGACGATCAGCAAATAAATATTATGGCGCTTACCCGTATCCTAAGCCCTGAATATACCGTTTACACCGCAAATAACGGCCCCGCCGCCATTCAAACGGCGGAAGAAAAAATGCCCGATATTGTCCTGCTTGATATAGTCATGCCCGATATGGACGGATACGCTGTGATCACGGAGCTGAAAAAATCTGAAAAAACACGGGATATTCCCGTTATTTTTCTCACCGCGCTCACCAGAGCCGGCGACGAGGACAAAGGGCTGTCATTGGGAGCCGCAGATTATATAGCCAAGCCTTTTTCCCCCGAGATCGTAAAGCTGCGGATAAAAAACCAGCTGATGCTGAGCAGCCGTCTGCGGTCGGTCGAATACGACCTGATGAACTTCAAGCTGGCCAGCGCGGCAATGAGGATCGCGCTGTGGAGCATGGATGTCATTGTTAACGATCCGGTCAACATGAATAATAAATTCATATGGTCGCCGGAATTTCGCTATATGCTGGGTTTTTCCGACGAGAATGATTTTCCGAACGTGCTTCGCAGCTGGTATGACTGCCTGCATCCCGAGGACAGAGAGAGGTCGGTCAAGGCGTTCGCGGCGCATATGAACGACTATACCGGAAAAACCCCGTATGAAATCGAATACCGCCTGAAGCGGAAAAACGGCGAATACCGGTATTTTGACGGGTTCGGGTCAACGCTGCGGGACAGCAAAGGCGTTCCGATAAGGGTTTCCGGCTATATAAGGGACATAACCGAAAAAAAGCTGGTTGAGATAGAGCTGGAAAAGGCTCTGCTGGAATCGAACAGGACGCTTGATATTATGACAAGCGTATTGAACAAGTCGGACGCGATGATTTATGTAACCGACTTGGATACGGATGAGATACTGTTCATGACCGATTCGATGAAGCGGCATTTCGGGATTGAGAGAGATATTATCGGCCAGCCTTGTTACAAGGTATTGAATAAGGGCATAGACAGCCGCTGCGATTGGTGTCCCTGCCATAAACTTGACGAAGCGCCGGACAACGCGGTCGTATGGGAAGAACACAATACCCTGAACCGTAAGTATTACCTGAACACCGACCGCTATGTTGACTGGCCCGGCGGCAAAAAGGTCCACATTCAATACCGCGTGGATTTGACAGACATCAAAAAAGCGCAGGAGGCGCTTGAAAACCGCGAAGCATTGCTGGACGCGCTGAATAAAACGGCCATTGAGCTTCTCTCCCAGAACAATGACGCGTTTGAGGATATTATGTCGTCGGGTATCAGACAGATCGCCGACTTGTTTGAGATTGACAGATTCTCGCTTTTCCGTAATTTTAATATGCCTGACGGTATGCACGCGTCTCAGATTTACCGCTGGGACAGGGCGTCCGGCGGCACTACGAAGCCGACGGAATTTTACGCCGACGTCACATACGCGAGATTTGCGCCGAATTGGGAGCATATTCTCGGAAACGGCAATGTTATCAACGGGCCGGGCAGGCTTATGCCCGATCAGGAGGCGGCCACGCTGCTGGCGGCCGGCGTCGTGTCCACCTTTGTTGTGCCCGTTTTTATCGACGGCGCTTTCTGGGGGTTCGTGCTTTATGAGGACCGCTTTAACGAACGGTATTTTGACGACAGCAGCGCCGAGATCATGCGCGCGTCGGCGTATTTATTCGCCAACGCCGTTGTGCGCGACGAAATGGAGCGGGAGATAACCAAGGCGAATAACCGCACGAAAATATTACTGGATAAAACGCCCCTTTGCTGCCAGCTGTGGGACAGCAACTACAAAAAGATAGACTGCAACGAGGCCGCAGTCAAATTATTCGGCTTTAAGGATAAGCAGGATTATCTGGAGAGATACCCCGAGCTGTATTACGAGTACCAGCCCGACGGGCAGCGCACCGACGAAAAAGCCATGGCGAGCGTTAAGAAAGCCTTTGAGGAGGGCAGCTACACGCTGGATTGGACGTATAAGATGCTTGACGGCACGTCCATGCCCACCGAAATCATTATGGTGCGGGTAGAATATGAGGACGGATACGGTGTGGCCGGTTATACACGGGATTTGCGCGAATACAAAAAGATGATGGATGAAATAAATCACCGCGACAGTCTGCTCCGCGCGGTAAACAGCACGGCAAGCGTGCTGCTCACGAAGGAGAGCAACGAAACTTTCAGGGACACGCTTTTAAGAGGTATGGAAATCATAGGTCAGAGCGTGGATGTGGACTGTATCGAGATCTGGCGGAATGAAATTATTGACGGAGAGCTTCATGCCGTAATCAAGCAATACTGGTTCGGCGATACGGCCGCGCATCTGGAGCCGGCCGCCGTTATTCAAAGTTTCCCGTACAGCGACACGGCGGATTGGGAGAGCCGGCTCTCGCGCGGGGAGTGCATACAAGGCTCGCTCGAAACGCTATCGCCGGAAGACCGTGCCTTTGTGGAGCCCTTTGGCGTGAAATCCCTGCTGGTAATACCGGTGTTTATGGAGAACCGGCTGTGGGGCATATGCTGCATTGACGACTACAGCAAGTACCGCGATTTCTCAGAGGACGAGATCAATATTCTGCGGTCATGCGGGCTGTTGTTTGTCAACGCGCTGCTGCGCAACGACATGCTTCAGGACATCCGCGATACCTCGGTGCGGCTGGAAGCGGCGCTTGAGCAGGCGGAAGCCGCCAGCAAAGCGAAAGGCGATTTCCTGTCGGCTATGAGCCATGAAATGCGGACTCCCATGAACGCGATCATCGGCATGACGGCTATAGGCAACAAGACAAAGGATATAGAGGAAAAAAATCACGCCCTCAGCAAGATAGGAGACGCGTCGTCACATCTGCTCGGGGTGATAAACGATGTGCTGGACATGGCTAAAATAGAGGCGAACAAGCTGGAGCTGGTGCCTGTCGAGTATAACTTCGAGAAAATGCTGCAAAAGGTGACAACGGTTATCAATTTCCGTATAAATGAGAAGCGGCAGCGGTTTTCCGTGGAGATCGACAGCAATATACCGGCGTTCCTTTTGGGCGACGACCAGCGTTTGGCGCAGGTTATAACGAATCTGTTGTCCAACGCGGTAAAGTTTACGCCCGAGGGCGGCAAAATACAGCTTACGGCTACTTTGACGGGCGAAACCGCCGAAGGCGACTGCGATCTGCGGATAGAGGTGGCCGACAGCGGGATCGGCATAGCGCCTGAGCAGCATGAGAAGCTGTTTGGTATGTTTGAACAGGCGGAAACCGGAATCAGCCGTGAATACGGCGGTACGGGACTGGGTCTGGTCATATCAAAACGCATAGTCGAGCTTATGGGCGGCGAGATTTGGCTGGAATCGGAGCTTGGCAAAGGCGCGAAGTTTATCTTCACCGCGAAAGCGAAATGCGGCACAAGAAATCCCAAGTCGATGCTCTCCTCCGGCGTGAACTGGAAAAACGTCAAGGTACTGGTCGTGGACGACATGGCCGATATTTTAAGCCACTTCCAGAGGACGCTCGGCCAGTTCGACATACAGTGCGACGTGGCCGCCGACGGGGTCGAGGCTTTGCGCGTCATAGAGGAGCGCGGCGAGTATGATATATACTTTATAGACTGGCGTATGCCCGGTATGGACGGCATTGAGCTGACCAGAAGAATAAAGTCGCAGTTTAACGGCCGAACGTCGGTGGTTATAATGATAACCGCTATGGACTGGAACCAGATCAAGGACGAGGCCATCGGCGCGGGAGTGGTAAAATGTCTGCTGAAGCCGCTGCTGCCGTCAACGATTATTGACGCCGTTAACGACTGCCTGGGCATAAGCGACGCCGAAGAGGGAAGCGCGTCGTACACAAATGAGTTTTCCGGCAAAACGCTTTTGATCGCGGAGGATATAGAGATCAACCGCGAGATACTTACGGCGCTGTTGTCGGACACCGGCCTTGCCATCGACTGCGTTGAAAACGGCATAGAGGCTTTGGAGATGATAGAGTCGGCCCCCGATAAATATGACATTGTGTTTATGGACGTGCAAATGCCGAAAATGGACGGGCTTGAGGCGACGCGGCGCATACGCGCGCTGTCCGCGCCTCGGGCTTCCAAGCTGCCGATAATCGCAATGACGGCAAACGTATTCAGAGATGACATAGAGGCATGTATTGACGCCGGTATGGACGACCATCTCGGCAAACCGCTTGATATTGACAAGGTGTATGAAAAGTTACGGAAATATCTCTCTTAACCGATACGGTTTGCGGAAAATGAAGTTAAGCCGGTTAATGCTTGCGCAAAATGTTCTAATATAGTACAATCAGTAATTAGAGAAAGGATTTGATAAAAATGACAATCAGGAAGAAAATAATGTTCGGGCTCGCCCTTATGGCCGCGATCGGAATGATCCTCGGCTCCGTAGGGCTGCTGTCGTCCAGTATGCTTACGAGCATGTCCAAGGAGCTGCACAACTTGCAAAATGAAAACGTAAGCGTCAGCGGCGTGTTAAACGCGCACTACATATGGCGTCACGGGCTAACCGAGTTTGTGCTTGCGGGAACCGATTTTACGGGCTCGCTTGACCCTAACACCTGCGCTCTCGGCAAATGGAGCCAAAGCGACATAGCGAAAAAAATCGACGACACTGAGATCCTTTCCTTGCTGAACAGAATCCGCGTTCCGCATGACTTTATACATAATGAGGCCAGATTGGTTACGCAGTTTATGGAAAACGGCGAGCAGGAAGCGGCTACGGAGCATCTTACCAAGGCCATTCTGCCCAGAACACAGGAGGTTATAACGCTTTTATCCGAGATGGAGCAGAGATACGCCGTTATAATTGAAGAAAAAAGCGACGAAATCGAAAGCCTCGGAGCGTCTATGAACCTCATTATAATTGTACTTATTATTATCGCCCTGGCGGCATGCGTCCTGATGGCGCTGCTAATAACAAAGAGCGTGGTAAAGCCGCTGAAGCCGCTTGTCGCCTTTATGACCAAGGCAGGCACGACGGGTGATATAACCCTCAGCCAAGACGATATAGAGATTATCAGCAAAATTTCATCCGTCAAGGATGAAATCGGGCAGACAATCGCCTCCTGCGCCGGCTTTGTGAACCATGTGACGGAGATAAGCAAAGAGCTGAGCATCATCGCCAGCAACGATATTTCTATTGACGCCGAGGTGCTTTCCGACAAGGATGTGCTGGGCATATCCATGAAAACCATGCTGGCGAATTTCAACAGCCTGTTCGGCGACATAAACGGGTCTACACAACAGGTCGCCGAAGGCTCGAAGCAAATCGCCGACGGATCACAGTCTCTTGCGCAGGGCTCGACCCAGCAGGCCGCCGCCGTGCAGGAACTGTCCGCCTCCATTGCCGAGATCGCCCAAAACACAAAAGAAAACGCCGCCATGGCCGTCCGCGCCGCCGACCTCGCCAACGTCATAAAAGGCAACGCGGAAAAAGGCAGCCGTCAGATGGATGAAATGATGGAGGCCGTGAAGGAGATAAATCAGGCCAGCCAGAGCATAAGCAAGGTTATCAAGGTCATTGACAATATCGCGTTCCAGACGAATATACTGGCGCTGAACGCCGCGGTTGAGGCGGCGAGAGCCGGACAGCACGGCAAAGGCTTTGCCGTCGTCGCCGAGGAGGTCCGCAATCTGGCGACCAAGAGCGCCGAAGCGGCAAAAGATACCGGCGGGCTGATTGCCAACTCGGTGGAAAAAGCTGAGTTGGGCTCGCGCATAGCCGGAGAAACCGCGGCAAGCCTTGCGGAAATCGTATCGGGTATCAACGACAGCAGCCGGATCATTACCGAAATCGCCCGCTCCTCCGAGGCCCAAACCGCCGGGATCGTGCAAATAAATCAAGGCATTGATCAGGTGGCGCAGGTCATACAGCAAAACAGCGCGACCGCCGAGCAAAGCGCGGCGGCCAGTGAAGAGATGAGTTCCCAGTCCGATATGCTGGAAGAGCTGATCTCGCAGTTTAAGCTGAAAAACGGCGGCGGGAAACGCATTTCCCGCGCCGGCGCGAAGTCTAAAAAACGGCTTGACATGCCGGAAAAAATGGGCTATAACTCAAACGGCGGCGCCGCGGGATACGGGAAATACTAAATATTACGGATTTGACGCTGCCGGTGCCGCCGGCAGCGTTAACGTCTGCTTTGCCGAGGGCGGATTTTTACCCGTCTCCTTTTTCCATATCGCAACTTTAGTGCCGCCCTGCACCTCCTGCTTATCATCGGTCTCCGCGCCCACAATATTCAGCGTAATCGCCGCCGACGCGGAGTAATATCGCTTGTCCTCCGCTTCGCATATAAACCCTTTTTTTATCGTGAGAGTGCCTTTGCCGGCGTTCGCTTTCACACTGGGCGCTTTGGCAAGGCCTTTCGGCTTTATCTTGAAAACCTTGCCCGCCGGAACATATTTGCCGCCCTCCGCCTCCGCGACCGACCTGAACAGGATGGTCTCTTTCGTTCCGTGGGCGTTGATAGGAAAACCGACATCACTCGGCAGCCCCGTCCATGCCCCGCTCGCCGTCTTGCCGTTGCTTGTAGCGGCATACTCGTAAGCCAGCTCGCGCTCTGCTGTGCCGTTTTTCAAAGGTTCCCAGAGTTTCTCGTAATAAAACGGCTTGAGCTTCTCCTGATTCGCTTTGGGGCGCTTGTCGATCTTAGGAAACTGAATGACCGTCGCGCTGTTCGGGACGCCTTTTTTAGCTACTACCGTCTTGCCTATCTTTGTGTTATTGTCATTCCAGTCGTCGGCGATCCATAGCTCAAGGTCTTTATTGAACAGCTTGTTCCACTTGTCGCCCTCCGGCAGCGCGCCCTTTTTCCACTTCCCGCCGCCGTCCACGCTGTAAGCCGCCACATCGAACGGTAAAGAAATCGTTTCATCATATAGGTCGATATACGCAGGCACGCTCGGGTTGGGGCCGACACCCACGGCACCGTATGTGACAGTGTAAACGGGACCGTCGCCATACTCCGCTTCGTTGAAAATCATGCCCTTGTCGAGGTTGTTTTTGTTGCCGTGGACGTAACTTATGTAGCTCTCATAATACCGGCTCCATGTGCGTCTATCGTTGCCGCGTCGGAAATTGTCCAGAGGCTGATTGTAATAGTCAAGACGAATCCCCATAAAATCGCCTGAATTTGATTGCAGTCTGCCCCACGTAGTGTCAGTCAGCAATATTTTACCGATGTCGTATTCGGTAAGGTTCAAATTCCACGCATGAGGGCCGCCCGCGCTGCCGGTCATATACGGCACGTCTAAACCCATACGCAGACAGAGCATAGAGTATGCTAGCGCGTAACCGTTACAGACCGATCTTTGATTAATCAGCGCGCTATATGCCTCCTGATGGTTTGGGGCGCTAAGGTCATACACAACGTTTTCAGCGAGATAGTCATGGGCGCTTTTCAGCGGATCGGAAGCGTCAATTACTTTCGCCACGAGCTGTTCGACTTCGTCGTATTCATCCTGCCAGTGCCGGTCAACGTTGTTGACGGTATGGCCTATAATAATAGTCATGGTGCCGATATAGGTGCCGTCAGGTAAAACGCTGCCGCCCGAATAGAAATAATGAGGGAAATAAGCATAGACAAAATAAATTATTTCATTTAAGAGATTTTTAGCTGAGTTGACAGGCACATTGCCGTCAGGCTTAAAGGTGATGCCGTACACGCCGCCCCAACTGTCGGGGGATTGCTGGAAAGTTTGCAGATACCCTGTGCCGCTCATTATACGGTACATGAAATATTCCGCCGCCTGATAGGCTGAATCCACAACGGCGGCAGTGCCGTCCATGGTCCAGTCGTTTCTGTCCGCAAAGTCCAGCACATCGTAAACCGACATATTCAACGCTGGATTCGGCGCTGCGAAAAACATACGCCGGCCGTCGGCGGCACGGGCAGATGTCCCGTCCTCCAAAGCCAGCAGCACTTCGTCCATATCGCCCAG
>Ga0099364_10001517_pt1 | contig 38005 bp, 30 predicted proteins | sample TergutTh196P3_FD_73070 | JGI IMG/M metagenome (GOLD analysis project Ga0099364, IMG submission 73070) | Microcerotermes parvus P3 segment gut microbial communities from Pointe-Noire, Republic of the Congo - Th196 P3 | ecosystem: Host-associated > Arthropoda: Insects > Digestive system > Gut ... | reverse complement strand
AATCCAGAATACCTGGCAGATTCCCATACGCAATGATCATGGCCTTAGAAGTTCACCTTATGTAATAATTCCAACAGGGGTAATCCAGCCTGATACATTTCCCATTCTTTTCAGACTAATGCCTGTGATCAAGGGAATCGAAGAGCAAATGGAAAATATGGTTTTCCAGCTCAATATAAGACCTATTTTCAGCGATGAAGGCGCAGTTAGGTTCAATTTTACCTATCCGCCCCAGCTTCAAAGGAGGCCGGTTTCTGTTCTTGTCAATGATCAGCTTATAGATCCAAATAATGAACTGCTTTTAAGGGAAGGAGAGCATAATCTGGTTATTATTTCTGAAGATTACAGAAACCAAAGCCGCCGTTTTATGATAGAAAGGGGAAGAGTCCTTAATCTTACGGTTGTTTTACAAGACCCTACTCCGCTTTTGGTCTTTGAACACCCGGACGGTGCCAGAATTTTTGTAAATAATCAGCAAGTTCTCAATACCAGTGTCCCATATCCTATTGAACCAGGGTTTCACGAAATACGCTTCCAGATGAGCAATTATTCCATAATCCGGCCAATTACTGTTCAAAGAGGAAAAACATACAGAATTGCTATGTCAGTTGATGTGTCTATTACTGAAACTGACTAAAACCCAAGTATATATAGCCCTGTCTTATCTTAAGATTTCCCTGATTTTAACCGATATTCTAAGTGTCGGAGCTATAGTTCCCCTCCCAAATCACTATAACTCCGATATGCCTCAAGGGCGGGCCTGTCTGTGGTTTCGATCACAGCAGGCTTTTTTTTGTATAAAATATTTTATTGCAAATAATTAAAAATAATGCTTTAATTATTTATGGAGTCTCTATGTCAATTGATCAATTATTTTTTCTAGTACCAATAGGATCACTTTTTGCCCTGCTCTTTGCCTTTTATCAGGCAAAAAAGGTATTGCGTTTTCCGCAAGGCAGTGAAACCATGCAAAAAATATCAGCTGCTATTCGCAAAGGCGCAAATGCCTACCTTAAAAGGCAATTTCGCGGGGTAGCGGCTTTTTTCGCAGTAATGTTTGTAATATTGGGCAGCATGGCATTGACCGGATTTCTAAACCCCTTTATTCCCTTTGCCTTCCTGACCGGAGGGTCTTTTGCAGCGCTTTCAGCATATATTGGGATGAAAATCGCCACAGCTGCCAACACCAGAACTGCGCAAGCAGCATCAGAAACCCTTAACAAAGGCCTTAAGGTAGCTTTTTCTTCCGGCACAGTAATGGGTTTTACAGTTGTTGGATTGGCTCTTTTGGACACTACAATATGGTATATACTACTTAGATATGTTTTTTATGCTGATATTGCAGATACAACTCAGCAAATCCGTTATATTTCTGCGGCAATGCTGACATTTGGCATGGGTGCATCAGCTTTTGCGCTTTTTGCCCGTGTGGGCGGTGGCATTTTTACAAAAGCTGCTGATGTTGGGGCAGACCTTGTCGGAAAAGTCGAAGCAGGAATCCCGGAAGATGATCCAAGAAATCCAGCTGTTATTGCTGACAATGTCGGTGACAATGTAGGGGACGTTGCAGGCATGGGTGCAGACCTCTATGAGTCTTATTTAGCAGCTCTTGTTGCCACAGTAGCCCTGTCAGTCTCCGCAGCTTATGAATATAACGGGGTAATGGCCCCAATGCTTATGGCTGTTCTGGGGGTTTTCGCAGCATTCATTGGGAGCTTTTTTGTACGCTGCGGAGATAAAGCAGATCAAAAATCTCTGTTGAGCGCTTTGAGAAAGGGCGTTTATGTATCTTCTGCCATTATTGTCATTGGCGCTTTCCCAATAATATGGTATGTCCTTGACTGCGCCAATAATCCAGAGCGTATTGGAATTTATTTTGCTGTTCTGTCAGGGCTTTTGGCTGGTGTAGCCATTGGCGCAATATCTGAATATTTTACTTCGGATCAATATAAACCTACAAAAAACCTTGCAGCTGCCGGCCTTACAGGGCCAGCCACTGTTATAATAGGCGGCATCTCTTTAGGCATGCTTTCAACCCTTTTACCTGTACTTGTTGTGGGGGCCTCTGTTTTGATCAGCTTTATTGCCTCTGGCGGGCTTAATAATTTTTCTCAGGGACTTTACGGGGTCAGCTTCTCAGCAGTAGGCATGCTTTCAACCCTTGCCATTACCCTGGCTACCGATGCTTACGGCCCTGTTGCTGACAATGCCGGCGGCATTGCCGAAATGTCCGGCCTGCCTCCTGAAGTCCGCCAGCGTACTGATGCCCTGGATTCAGTGGGTAACACCACAGCTGCAACAGGCAAGGGTTTTGCCATAGGCTCTGCAGCTCTTACTGCTTTAGCTCTGCTTGTGGCTTTTGTTGATGAGGTTCAATACTTCTATACTAGGGATTACAATCCTGGTTTTGAAATAAATCTTTCGTTTACCCATCCTCCGGTTCTTATTGGTCTGTTTATAGGCGTTATGCTGCCTTTCCTATTCTCTGCCATAACCATGAATGCTGTGGGCCGCGCAGCGCAGAGCATTGTTAAAGAAGTCCGGCGTCAGTTCAAGGAGATTATTGGCCTTATGGAAGGAAATGCAGAGCCTGATTACAGTACCTGTGTGGATATATGTACACGCAATGCCTTAAGGGAGATGATTCTTCCGGCTCTTCTGGGCATTGCTGCGCCGCTTTTGGTCGGCTTTACTCTTGGTGTCAATGGTGTTGCCGGGATGCTGGCAGGCGCAACTGCTTCTGGTTTTGTTCTGGCATTGATGATGGCCAATTCAGGTGGGGCCTGGGATAATGCAAAAAAATATATTGAAGCAGGTAATTATGGAGGCAAGGGTTCTGATGCACACAAGGCAGCTGTTGTAGGTGACACAATAGGCGATCCATTCAAAGATACATCCGGGCCTTCACTCAATATTTTGATCAAGCTGGTATCAAAAGTCGCCATTATTTTTACAGCGCTTATGCTCCAGTATAGTTTGATTTTTTAGGCTGGTAAAATAATATTGGGCAATGCAAAGCATTGACTAATTAATATAAATTGTATAAACTCTTCTTATGTCCAGATCAGGCATGCCCCTGATGCTTTCAATCTTTATCCGCATTTTTGCTTTACTGATAGTATGTATAGCAGTAGTAATAGGTATTGGTCTTGGCTGGACCCTGGCAGAAACTTCTAATATAAAAAATAGTGAAAACTTTATTGACTTTGCCCCTGCCCTTCCTACAAGGATCCTGGATATAAACGGTAGTCTTATTACTGAATTCTCTGCTGATGAAAAACGGGAGTTGATCTCATTAAATGAACTTCCAAGGCATTTAATAAACGCTATACTGGCCAGGGAAGATCCGGATTTCTTTTCCCACAGGGGCTTTAGTGTACGGGGTATTATAAGGGCTGCTTACGGTCAAATAACAGGAAGGACACTTGGCGGCGGTTCCACCATCACACAGCAGATTGCCGGTACTCTTTTTACAAACCGCAGGGAAATGACAATACGCCGTAAGGTCGAAGAACTCTGGTGGGCATTGCAGATGGAGCGGCGTTATACAAAAAATGAAATACTTGAAATTTACCTTAATGAGATTAATATGGGACCAGGAGTATACGGTGTAGAAGCATCCAGCCAATACTTCTTTGGACACAGCGCAAGGGAAGTATCACTTGCAGAAGCAGCTATACTTGCAATTCTGCCATCAAGTCCAAGCCGTTATAATCCCCTAAATAATCCAAATGATGCCATGGCCCGCCAGCTTCATGTGCTTGAAAGGATGATAGAGTTCGGCTTTACAACATGGGAAGAAGCGGAAAATTCATTTAATGAATACTGGGATAATTATGATTATACAAGAATAGCAACCGCAGCTTATTTTCACAGAACAGATGCAGCTCCATGGTTTAGTGAGCATGTACGCCGCGAGCTGGAAAATATGATGTATGGTACCATGGATTATTACCGTGATGGTTTTACTGTTTACACAACCCTTAATATGCGGCATCAGGAAGCAGCGGAATTATTTATGGAACAGGGCCTTACCAGGGCAAACATGGAATATGCAAGGTCTTCCTTGATATCAACAGCCCAGGCAGAGCGTACATATATCCCAATAGTAGAGCTCTTGTCCCTGGCCTTTGATCTGCATGGAGTACATTTTACTGCCACTTCGCAAAGTCAGCAAAGGGCATTGTCACGTTATACAAATGTTCTCAATCCTGTAGTTGACATGACAGCCCTGCTCTTTGGCCTTTCTGATCTAAGGCCAGCAACACAGACAAGTTTTGCAGCATTAAGAACCAGAACAGAGCGCACTGTAGTTGAAGGCGCACTTGTAACAATAGAAAATGATACAGGTTATATAACCTCTATAGTCGGAGGTTCCCGTTTTGATGAATCCAACCAGCTTATACGCGCTACACAGGGAAATCTACAGCCCGGAAGCTCTTTCAAACCCCTTTATTATTCTGCGGCAATAGACTCAAGGCGTTTGACAGCCGGCTCTCTTATAACTGATATTCCCATTGTATTCTATAACGAAGACGGAACACCTTATCTTCCAATGAACTTCCGTGGTGAATGGAAAGGATCTGTTCTGCTTTATGATGCTCTGGCACAATCCATGAACGTGCCTTCATTGCAAATTCTTGACAGCATTGGCTTTGATGCTGCCATTGACAGGGCAGCCGCACTTTTGGGCTATACAAACCCGGATGAAATCCGCCAGCGCTTCCCCAGGGTTTATCCTTTGGGGCTTGGGGTCAATACAACTTCCCCTTTAAGAATGGCGCGGGCTTTTGCGATCTTTAGCAATCAGGGCAGGGAAGTAACTCCCATTGCAATAAGGTCTGTGGAAGATCGTAATGGCAGGATGTTGATAAATCTGGAACAGGATTTAAGGCAGCATCAAAGGCGGCTTGGAAACACCATACAGACAATTACACCGCAAAATGCATATATAATAACAAGCATACTACAAAGAACCCTGGAAATAGGGCCTACAGGACATGGAACCCTTTATAATCCTTCTGGCTGGGGTTCAAAGTTTACATTCAGGGATGAAAGCGGAAGGACATTCCGCATGCCAATGGCAGGAAAAACCGGTACACCCCAAAACTGGTCTGATGCATGGACAGTAGGTTATTCACCCTATTACACAACAGCTGTGTGGTTTGGATTTGACAGACCCGGTAATTCACTTGGTGTTAATCTTACAGGCTCTACATTGGCAGGTCCTGTCTGGGCAGATTATATGAGGGAGATACATCTGGGTCTTCCATACAGAAATTTTGTACGCCCGTCTACAGGGCTTGTTGATATTACTGTCTGTGCCAGGTCAGGGCTTTTAAGAATAGGAGCCTGTAATGAGGGTGAAGTTATGCTAACATTCCTTGAGGGCACGCAGCCTGTTATATTATGTAATGTACACGGTAATACAGGAATAAGAGATACAATTCTTGCAACACATTTTGCCCTGGACAGTTTAATGTCTTTGGATAACACTAGTCTTACTCAAGACCTGCGAATGCCCACCCTTGACCTTGATTTCCTGGGCGATACAGGCAGGACAACGCGGCAGGGTCAAGCGACCCAAGGAACAGCCGGCACAGGAACCCAAACAACTACTCAAAATCCTTTTACTGAAATAGAACCGCTTGAACCATTTGATTTTGAATCCCTGTTTGGCCTTGAAACACCAGGCTATAACCCCCTATTGGATTAATAAAGCTATGCAAGTTCCTATTGAGAATATAAAAATAAAAAAAAGAATCAGAAAAGACCTTGGGGATATTGCATCCCTTGCAGAGAGTTTAAAAAAATTCGGGCAAATTAACCCAGTCATAATTACCAAAAAAAATATACTTGTAGCAGGGGAAAGGCGTCTTAAAGCTGCTAAAGTACTTGGATGGAAAACCATCAATGCTGTTATTGTTGATGTTTCTGATCCATTGGAAAGACTTGAATATGAAGCAGAAGAAAATTTTCAGCGCCGTGATTTTTCGACAAAAGAAACAGCAGAAGCAATAAAGCAAATAAATAAACTCCGCAACCCGGGCTTTTTCCGCAAAATATTTAATGCAATAATTTCATTTTTCCAAAGACTTTTTAAAACAGAAAATTAATCCAGCACCTAAGTTTTAAGTACTTGATTAATAACTTTTAGGGTTTGTTTTCTCAAAATGGGAAAACTCCATGGTAAAAGTCGCACGGCCCTGGCTTGCGCTTCGAAGGCTTGTCATAAAACCGAACATTTTTTCCATGGGCGCAAGTGCCTTAACCTCATCCCCTGATTGTTTGGAATCCATGCTCAAAACCTGACCGCCGCGCTGGGTTATAAGGCTTATAACATCTCCTACAAATTCTTTTGGAGAAACAAGTATTACTGCCATAATGGGTTCTAAAAGTATTGGAGAGGCAAGACGACAGGCCTCGTCAAAGCCAAGGCTGGCACAGGCTTCAAAGGCAAATTCCGTAGACGTAAGCTCATTATAAACAGCATCTGTTATGGTAACGCTGGTATCAATACAGGGATAACCCAGGACTATCCCTGACTGGAATGCCCCGTTTATCCCCTTTTCTACAGCATCGCGGATTTCATCCGGAATTCCGGATTTATTTACTGCCCAAAGATATTTGTTGCCCTTGCCCCTTTCTGTGGGTTCTACTTTAAAACTTAAAGAAGCAGAATTTTCTTTACCGCCTATCACACGCGAAAACTGCTCTGTTCTTTCGACAACAGTGCTTATGGATTCACGGTATGTAACCTGCGGGTTGCCGACCCTGGCACCTACATTAAATTCCTTGATAATCCGGGTAACAAGAACTTCAAGATGAAGCTCTCCCATTCCAGAAATTATCAGCTGCCCTGTTTCTTCGTTTTCCTTTGCCTTGAATGTAGGATCCTCTTTTGAAAGAATTGCCAAAATATCTTTTAACTTTTCCTGTTCAGAATGATTTTTTGGTTCCATTGATACAGACATAACAGGTTCAGGGAATTGCATTTTTTCAAGCAGCAGGGGAAACCCTTCACTGCCTATCGTGTCTCCGGTTTGTGCCAGCTTCATTCCTATAATGACACCTATATCCCCGGCAGAAAGTGTATCTAAAGGGTCTGACTTATTGGAATGCATTCTTAGTATACGGTTGGCGCGCTCCCTTTTCTTTTTGCCGGTATTAAAAACCATAAGCCCGGGTTTTATGCTGCCGGAATACATCCGCACATAACAAAGACTGCCTGCTTCACGGTCATTTTGAATTTTAAAAACAAGTCCCAAAGGAATGCCATTGGGGTCGCAGGGAATTTTGACTTCTTCATCTTTTTTTGTATTATAGGCAGGAGCAGGAGGTGCTTCATCAGGAGCTGGAAGATAATCTATAATTGCATCAATTAGGGGCTGAACTCCGATATTTCTCCGCGATGCACCTGTAAATATTGGAAGCATCTGTCTTTTTATAACAGCATTGCGAAGCTCTTTGTGAATAAGGTCTGGCTCTATATCTTCTTGAGCAAGGTATTTTTCAGTAATAATATCCGAGCATGAAGAAAGTGAGTCTATAAGCTTTTCCCGCCATTCTTTGGCAATGCTTTCCCTTTCATCAGCAATAGGACTTATATCCATTTTTATACCATTAACACCATCCCAGCGGATTTCCTTCATGTTTATTAGATCTATGACTCCTTCAAAATTGCTTTCCCTTCCTATGGGGAGCTGCAAAGCCAGAGTTTTTACACCCAGTTTTTTTTCAATATCTTCCAAAGCATTAAAAAAATCAGCACCTATACGATCCATTTTATTTATATATCCTATGCACGGCACATGATAATGTTCAGCCTGACGCCATACAGTTTCTGTTTGGGGTTCAACTCCGCGGACTGCATCAAAAATGGTAATGGCACCGTCAAGAACCCTTAAAGAGCGTTCCACCTCTGCTGTAAAATCAACATGGCCTGGAGTGTCAATAATATTTATTTGATATTTTATAGGTTTTCCATTTATATTTTTTTCCCAGTATGTTGTGGTGGCAGCGCTCTGAATTGTAATACCCCTTTCCTGTTCCTGTGTCATCCAGTCCATAATTGCCTCACCATCATCCACCTCGCCTATTCTATGGCTTTTGCCTGAGTAAAAGAGTATTCTTTCTGTTGTCGTGGTTTTTCCTGCATCGATATGAGCCATAATACCGATATTCCGCATGATTTTTAGCAAGCTCATCTCCTTAAATTAAATAATATTATAAACAAAAAACTCATAGACAAAAAGGGGTTAATTAATTATCTTATAAATAAAGGGGAAAATAATTTGAAAGAAACTCTATCTTATGTAATTGCCACGCCTTACTCAGTTGCCAAAAGCAAAACAGGAGGTGTAATATCCCGCCTTCTTTCAAGACTTGATTTGGAATTAATCGGCGCTCAAATGATAACACCGGACGAAAAGTTTGTAAAAGAATATGCAGATTGTATAAGGGCTGCGGGCTCAAAAAGCGTAAATGCGGATATCGATCTATTGGCAAATTATATAGAGCAAAATATGGGACCCTCAGGCGGAAGACCGCACCGCTGCCTGCTTATGGTTTTTAAAGGAGAAAATCCATGCCAGAAACTTTCTGCTACATGCGGCACACTTTTCCATGATGATAAAAATGGTCAAGCTTTTGATGTGGAATCAGTGCATGGAGAAACCATAAGGGACACTTATGCGGACTTGATATATGCCCCAAATGATCCAAAAAAGGTGATCTATTTTGAACCTGCTGTTTTGACACCGCGCAATCAGAGCCTTGCAGATAAAAGCCTTGAAATATTCGCGCGTTTTCTTAAAAAAAGCGAAAACATTGTACAAAACTACTCTTACCCTGATCCTTCTCAAGTAGAAAAAACCCTTGTAATTATTAAACCTGATAACTGGAATTATGCTTCTTCACGTCCAGGCACCATTATAGACATGTTTTCAAGAACAGGCCTTAGAATTGTTGGAATCAAGATTCACCGCTTTTCAATGAGGCAGGCTCTGGAATTTTACGGTCCTGTAGAAGCAGCTCTTATAGAAAAAATAGGCCCTGCTTACGGGCATAAAGCAAGGATAACTTTAGAAAGGGAGTTTCAAATTACATTAAAAGAAGATATGGAAACTTCTCTTGTTAATAGCTTTGGTACTGAATATGCAAGGGAACAATTCCGTAAGATTATTGAATTTATGTCAGGACTGCGTCCTGATTTTTGCGCACCGGACGAAATTGACAAACCAGGCAAAGTAAAATGCATGATCCTTGTTTATGAGGGAGTATATGCCATTTCAAAAATCAGGGATGTACTTGGCCCCACAGACCCACTAAAGGCTCCTGGAGGAACAGTACGCAGGGAGTTCGGATCAAGTATAATGATAAATACAGCGCATGCCTCTGATTCGCGCGCAGCCTATTTACGGGAAAAAGAAATTGTCAGAATAAATGAAAATTCCCTTGAAAGCCTTATCAGTGAAAATTTAATTTGAAAATTCTATATCCCAGATATCACGCGGGGGCGGCTCGTGTATCTCAAGAAGTTCCACATCAAAAACAATAACTGAATTTGGAGGAATAATACCAGATACACCATTGGTGCCATAAGCCAATTCAGAGGGGATAAAAATCCGGTTTTTTCCGCCCACGCGCATGAGCTGAATTCCCTCACTCCAGCCGGGTATAACAGCTGCCAGAGGAAAATCCCCTGGCTCTCCGCGATCAAGGGAACTGTCAAAAACAGTGCCGTCAATCAAATATCCGATATAATGTACTTTAACAAAATCAAACTCAGATGGCTGTTCTCCGTTTCCTTCTTCAATAATTTCGTATTGAAGACCGCTTGCTGTAGTATAAACCCCTTCCCTTTCAGCATTTTGAGCAAGGAATGTTTCTTCTATCTGGCGGTTTATTTCCGCTTGCGCGCTAATAGCCTGATAAAGAGCAATGTCTACAAGCTGACCTGCAAACTCCAGGGGAATACGTGTGTCCTGGTTTTCCATAACTTCGCGGAAACCCCTTGAAAAGGCATCGTAATCAAATATAAGGCCTGTCTGCCTTAAGTCCATGCCCAGTACCATCCCAAATGCATAACTGATATCAGATAAATCATTGGGATTAAAAGAATCATCAGCAAAGACTTGAGTAAAAGGCATCAGTAAAATACCGCATAACAGGAAAAGAATCAGTTTATTTTTCATTATTATTAAAATTCCAAAGTCAGGATTGAAATAAACTCTACCCTAAAAATTAATGTAGAGTTCCCAGGGATGATTTCCCTTGTATATTGGCCGTATGCCAGATCCGGCGGAATATACAATATAGCTTCGCTTCCTTCATGTAGTAATTGAAATGCTTCTGTCCAGCCTGGAATTACAGCATCTAAAGGAAATATTGCAGCTTCGCCGCGTGCAAAAGAGCTGTCAAAAACAGTGCCGTCCAACAATGATCCTTCATAATGAACCTGTACAAAATCCGAAGCTAAAGGCCTGGATCCTGTACCCTGGACTATTATCTCATATTGAAGCCCTGAAGCAGTTGTATTAACCTCGGGCCTGCGGCCATTTTGCTCAAGAAAAAGTCTGCTAGCCTCAAGATTCGCCAGAAGCTGTTCATTTGAAAGCGGTTCATTCATTGTTGCATCTCTTGCTGCAATCTGTTCAAAAGCAGCCTGAATAACCATATATGCGTGATCCATAGAAAATCTGGTTTCCTGCATTTCATTAAAATCCCTAAAGCCATCCATCAGGGCCCTGTAATCATAATGAACATCCGGTATTTGAAATTGCGATGCAAGATACATACCAATGGCATAACTTGTGTCTCTATCCATAACATAGGCATTGGGATTATCAGGTCTGTTATTACAGCCAAGTAAAACCAATACAAGTGTAAAAACAAGAGCAAAAACAATGATTTTCTTTTTCATATATCCATCCAATTTATTAATCTGTTCAAAGCATAGTATTTATTAATACAAGTTACAAGTGTTTTTAACAGCGCCCAGTGGTTTTTATCATTTCTTTTAAGTATAATTATTGAATGAGCTTTTTTAATCATATTTACAGAAAAGAAGCAAAACCAGGACGTTTCCTTGGTGTTCTGGCACTGTGGGGTATATCATTTGGTCTTTACAGGGGAATACAGGATAATTATCTGGCAGAGATAATCCATATTACTCCGTTTGAAAGGGGTATTGTTGAATTTTTCCGGGAAATGCCCGGCCTTTTGGTAGTTGTTATTCTGGCGTTGATGTATAAGTTCACTGCAAGCAGGATATTCAAGATAGGCATTGGGATTATGGCCGGCGGAATGGCAGGGCTTCTTTTAAGTTCTTCAAGCCCCTTTTTTATGACAAAAATTTTTGTTGTTGTATTTATGGTTATATTCAGCACAGGAGAACATATAATCATGCCTGTAAGGTCAACAATTTCCATGGATTTTGCAAAACGTGATAAAACAGGAGCTTCACTTGGCATATCGAATTCAATTTCACAGCTTGGTAATATACTGGGCTTTGTTCTTGTAACAGTTCTCTTTATAGTTCTAGCCGGAAGGGGAATTGAACGGACTGATGTTTTGGGTTACAGGATTGTTTTTGCTTCGAGCTTTGCACTTTGTACAGCAGCGGCTCTTGTGGTTATTGCATTAAAAGAAACAACATTAAGCGCTCATCACAGGCGTTTTTACTTTGCACGCAAGTTCAGAAAATTTTATATGCTTGAGGTTTTTTACGGCGCACGCAAACAAATTTTTATAACATTTGCACCTTATGTATTGATTGTTCATTACGGGGCAGATCCTTCGATAATGTCCATACTTTTTGCAATATGCGCGGGTTTTGGAATTTTATTAAGCCCATTAATCGGCAAACTCATTGATAAAGTTGGGTATAAGCTTGTAATGGTTGTAGATACAATAATCCTTGTGTTTGTGTGCCTGCTATATGGTTTTTCACACAGGCTTTTCCCCCATAATATTGCCTTTCTTGTAGTGTGCATAAACTATATACTTGATTCAATTATCTCCATGGGTTCAATGGCTGCCAATGTTTATGTGCAACGCATTGCTTCCAATCAGGAAGAAGTAACAGCAACCCTTTCTACTGGCATATCTGTAAACCACATTATAAGCATTTTTATTGCGTTGATGGGCGGATGGATATGGGCAGTTACAGGCATTGAATTCCTGTTTACACTTTCTGCAATTCTGGGTCTTATAAACAGTATTTATGCTGCAACAATTAAAAAGACTGAAGAAGAGCTTCGATAGTCATGTAAACAAGAGGAATAAAAATTGCCGGAATAAAGTTAGCTACTTTTATTTCTTTTACACCCAGAAAATTAAAACCAATGGCTGCAATAATAAGGCTGCCCACAGCTGACATTTCCCGAATTATATCATCTGTAAGAAATTCCTTTACAGCCATGGCAGCAAGGGCTATGCCGGATTGATAAAGCAAGACAGGGATAGCAGAAAACACAACACCAATTCCCATGGAAGCAGCAAATACTATGGAAAAAGCACCGTCAAGTATGGACTTTGTAAAAAGTACTTCGTGGTTGCCCAAAAGGCCGCTCTGTATTGAACCTACTATTGCCATGGAACCTGAACAATAAAGTATGCTGGCAGCAACAAAGCCTTTTGAAAAAGTACTGCCCTGCTTTCCGTTTTCCTGTGTGCTATTCATGCCCAGCTTGCGTTCTGCCCAAAGGCCTAGATTGTTCATAAACTTGTCTATGTCGATCAATTCGCCTATGGCTGCACCTGCAACAAGGCTCAAGATAAGGAGCAGTACGCGCTGGTTGTCAAGAGCGCCTTTTATTCCTACATAAACAATGGATAAAGCTATGGCTTTTTTAATAATATCCTCAAACCTGGAAGGAATTCCTTTAACAAAAAAACATCCTGCAAGACCGCAGATTACAATTACAACTGCATTTACAATGGGGCCTAACATAAAATTAAAACTCCTTGCCGGGTATTATGGCAGAAAGGTATTTCCGCCTTGATTCTACAAGACACTCCAGTTCAAACAGCATGTTTTTATTGACTTGCTCTGCTATTGGGTATACATATTTGACTGTTTCTTCGGTATAACGATGGATGAAGTCTGTGTTTATTACATAGCCCAATTCTATCATATTGGAAATACGGTCAGCTACCTTAAGAATTTTTGCACTTTCCGAACCAGATTTGCAAATCCTTTCAAGATAATCCGGCTTGCTTTCATCCTGATTACGCGTAACTTCCATAACAAGCTCGTAAACCGCAGGGCTCTCAAAATCCAGCTGCAATATCAGGTTGCGGTTAAACTCAGGTATGTCTTCGATAAGGTCATGTATTACAGAAGCCTTAAGAAGTATGGAATCAATATAACTGTAGTCAATAAGAATGGCCAGTGTATTCATCTGGTGCCGGAACATATTCCCCCCGCCCTCACGGGTTTTGCCGATCAGGGCAGTAGCCATGTGTATATACGGGGCCAAAAAAGCGCTTTTAAGGCGTTGCATTTCATCATCTGTCATCATAGCTCTATCTACTCCATACTTCTGATATAAGATTCCAGCTTTGCTGTTCTTTTTAAACTTTCTTCAAGTTTAAGTTTTTCTCCTTCAACAAGGACAGGAGGAGCGTTTTTTAAATAATCCTCATTTGCAAGTTTTGCCTTAAGGCTTGTTATGTATTTTAAATCCTTTTCAAGCTCTTTTGAAAATTTTTGTTTAAGGAAGTCCATATCAACAACATCGGCAATAAAAACAAAAGCTTCAAAGCGATTGGCAGTAAGCGCTATTGCATTGGCCGGCCTTTGACTTGAACTCCCATCCTGTAATTTTATATCAAGTTGCTCAATCCCGGCAAGCATTTTGACAAGGCCGGCATTTTCCGCAATAAAAACTTCATCCTCTTTATCGCGGATTTGAACCAGAACTTTAAGCTTTCTGTCAGGCGTAATTGTACATTCACTTCTTAGGGTTCTTATGTGGCGCACCATCTCTTGTAAAACAGCAAAGTTTTGTTCGGTCTTTGAATCGTTTAATTTTTCATCATATACAGGGTAAGGGGATGTAATTAATAGTTCTCCGGGTTTTATATTCGGGAGCTTTGAATAAATCTCTTCTGTTAAAAATGAAAGAAGGGGGTGTAAAAGCCTTAAGGATATTGAAAGCACATCCAAAAGCACTGTTGTTGCACGATCTTTTTCTTCTTCCTTTCCTTCCCCCTTAAATGAAAGTTTTGTAGCTTCCACATACCAGTCACAAAAATCATTCCAGAAAAACTCATATATGGTTCCGGCTGCATCATTAAAACGGTAGGAAAGAAAAGCCTCTTCCATTAATTTTGCTGTATTGTTAAGCCGTGAGTAAATCCATTTATCCACAGGGAGCAAAGCGGGGTTTTCAATAAGACTGCGGCCTTCCAGGTTCATCAGAATATAACGGCTTGCGTTCCAGACCTTGTTTGCAAATTTTGAACCAATCTTAAAAGATTCCTTGTCCATAAGAATATCCTGGCCTTGAGCGCAAAGATAAGCCAGTGTAAATTTAAGAGCATCTGCGCCAAACTCGTCAACAATTTCAAGAGGGTCAATGCCGTTTCCAAGGGACTTGCTCATCTTGCGTCCCTTTTTGTCCCGGATCAACTGGGTTATGTATACATCTCTGAAAGGAACCTTGCCTGTAAACTCAAGGCCTGCCATGATCATCCTTGCAACCCAGAAAAAGATAATATCATAGCCTGTTATCAGGGCTGTTGTTGGATAATATGTATTAAAGTCACGGGTATCACAATCAGAGTTTTCCCAGCCCATAACAGTAAAAGGCCAAAGCCAGCTTGAGAACCATGTATCAAGCACATCAGAATCCTGCTCTATATTGGCAGAATTGCAATGGAGGCATTTGTCAATGTCTGTTCTTGAAATAGAAGTCTTTGTGCAGTCTGCGCAGTACCAGGCTGGAATACGGTGACCCCACCAGAGCTGGCGGCTGACGCACCAGTCGCGGATATTTTCAAGCCAATGCTGGTATGTATTTTCCCATTTCTTGGGATAAAAAATAATTTCACCGCGCTTCCAGGCAGCAAGGGCTTTTTCTGCCATGGGCTTCATGCGGACAAACCATTGCTCGGAAAGATAAGGCTCTATAACAGTATTGCAGCGGTAACAATGGCCTATGGCATGAGTAATATCTTCTTCTTTGACATAAAAGCCGCCAGCTTTCATGTTTTCAAGGACTTTCTCCAGTCCTTCTTTTACACTAAGGCCGCGGTATTTTTCAGGCACTTCATCATTGAGACGTCCGTCAGGGGTTAAGACATTGATCGCTTCAAGCTTATGCCTTTGGGCAACTTCCCAGTCAGCAATGTCATGTGCAGGTGTAATCTTTAAAGCGCCTGTACCAAAATCCTTGTCAACATAACTATCTGTTATAAGCGGGATTACTCTGTCAGTCAAAGGTAGATTTATCATTTTACCAAGCATGGTCTTATAGCGTTCATCTTCAGGATTGACTGCAACAGCTGTATCTCCCAAAAGGGTTTCCGGCCTTGTTGTGGCTATCTCGACAAAACCACTTCCATCAATAAAAGGATAACGCAGATGATAAAGTTTACCGGAAAGATCTTCATGTTCAACTTCATCATCAGCCAGGGCAGTGCCGCAGGTACAGCACCAGTTTACAAGGTAATTCCCCTTGTAAAGAAGGTCGCGTTCATAAAGAGACACAAAAACTTCCCTGACTGCTTTTGAAAGACCTTCGTCCATGGTAAAGTGTTCACGATCCCAGTCAACACTTGCACCCACACGGGCTTTTTGACTGGAAATTATTTTGTGGTGTTCTTCTTTAACCTTCCAGGTTTCTTCAACAAACTTCTCGCGTCCAAGGTCGTGGCGTGAAAGGCCTCGGGACTTAAGCATTACTTCCACAACATGCTGGGTGGCAATGCCCGCGTGATCAGTGCCAGGCACCCAAAGTGTGGGCTCTCCCTTCATGCGATGATATCGAATAACAGCATCCATGATTGAGATGCCTAGCCCGTGTCCAAGATGAAGTACGCCGGTTACATTGGGAGGAGGAATTACAATGACATAAGGGTTTTTGTTTTCGCCGCTGTCAGGAGCAGTGTTGTATTCAGGTTTGAATACACCGGCTTCTTTCCATTGTGAGTAAATTCTTTGTTCAAAACCTTTTGGGTCATATACTTTTTCCAGCTCAATCCCTTTCATGCAAACCTCTGTTTAAATATTATTCAAAATGGACTTTTATTTCAATATAAGAGTAATTAAAACGAATCAACAACCCTGCCGCGAATAAATAGCTTCTTCAATTTCATCTTCGATTTCATTAATTAAGCTGTCCGGAGCAGATGCACCTGCTGCAAGACCTATTTTATTATAAGATTTTATTTCCACTGGCAGGTCCTGGCTGCTTTCTGCCAGCCAGGCTGGTATTCCAAGGCTTTGAGCAAGAGATAAAAGCCTTCTTGTATTGGCGGAATCATTTCCTCCGGCAATAATTATAGCGTCAACAACACCAGCAAGTTCCCGCAAGGCATCCTGCCTTTCAATTGTTGCATTGCATATGGTATTAATAATTTCAAGACTTGGAAAAAATTCTTTGATTTTTGTACCAATAAGATCAAACTCATCCTTGCTGATGGTTGTCTGTCCCAAAAGCACAGCATTTGCATCCGGCTTTAAATTAATTAATTCTTCTCCTGCTTTTTCAGCTTCTGCTTGGTCAGCAATCACATAACAGGAAATGTCAGAAGACTTAAAAGATTCAGCAAAACCTTTAAGGCTTATGATCTCTCCATGATCTTTTTCACCTGCAAGAAAAATCATATATCCCTTTTCAGCAAATTCTTTAACTTTTTGCTGACTGGTTTTTACTTTAGGGCAGGTTGCATCAATAATCTTTATACCCATGGAATTTAGATTTTCTGCAATCTGTGGAGCTATACCATGTGCCCTTATTATGACTGTTGCCCCTGGAGCTGCCACTTCACCTTCATCAAGAATCTTAATACCTTTTGCTTTTAATTCATCCAATACTTTTTTATTGTGAATCAAAGGGCCAAGAGTATAAACATTATGATTTTCAACAGAAGCAGTCTCCATTGCTATATTAACAGCACGCCTGACTCCCATGCAAAAGCCGGAAACACTGGTGCGTATTACTGTCACGCTTCTTTTGGATTTGTTGCTTTTAGTTTAAGCTGAACTTCCTCATCATCTTTTTTATTATCTCTGGTCTTAATATCCCAAAAATTCACAACCGCAGAAGCTATAAAGAGTGATGTATAAACACCGGATATCAAGCCGACAATAATAGCCAAAGCAAAATCTTTCATGGAACCGCTTGTAAACAAGAACAGTGCAAGAACAGCCAAAATGGTTGTCAGTGTTGTAATAAGTGTACGGTTAAGTGTCTCTGTCAATGAACGGTTAATAACATCAATAAGTTTATCATCAGGATATATTCTGCGGTTTTCCCTGACCCTGTCAAATACAACAATGGTATTGTTGATCGAATAACCAAGGATCGTAAGAATTGCTGCAATGGTTGTGGTATTAAACTCCATTCGTGACCATACAACAAAAGATATGATTACAATGCCGTCATTTACAATACCTGTAACTGCGCCCAAAGCGTATTGCAGCTTAAAGCGTATGGATGTATAAGCTAAGATCAATAAAAGTGTAAGCCCTACAAGAATTCCAACCTGATCTGTAAGATTTCTGGAAAAACGTGAACCCACATAATCAGATCGTGTAACAGCAACTGAACCCTGTCCAAAACTGTCTTCAAGGGTTCTTATAATTCTTTCTGCTGGGACTGTCGCGCTGCCGCTTGTTTCAAGGTCCCTGTCCTCCATGCGTATCATAAAACGCCGTTCTGCCGGAGTACCAAGTTCCTGAACCGAGACAGTTCCAAGGGCAAGAAGACTGGCGCGCACTTCTTCGAGCGCTACAGGGCTTGCATCCGGCGGCAGATAATGGAATGAAAAGGGAATGTTTGCATCAAGAAGCGGGCTGCTTTGCGCGCTCTGAACCAGCCAGCTTGAACTTATGCCCGAAGGGGCTGTTTCCAAAACATTAATCCCTTCCACAGCCCTTAATCCGCTGGCTAAAGCAGCCTGGGTTGGATATAAACTAAAGGCAAAGCTGTGTGTAATCTCATCTATGCCGGCCCCGGAAACTACTATATCAATATTTGTTCTGCTAAAATAAATGGAAGCATTACCCGGGCCGTTATACGTCAGGCTGAATGCTGTTGGAGCAAATTGAACTTCCTGTATAAGTCCGGCCTGAAAATCAATACCAAGATTAAATCCATTGTGATGTATAAAACCAAAAACTCCAAATATCGCAATAGCAATGGATATAATGGCAGCTGGGAGGAAAAACTTTGAAAAGCTTATTGTATTTCTCATCAGTTTGCCACCTTTACATCTTCGGTTTCTTCCAGACGCAGCCAGCCTATTGATAATTTTTTGCTTTTTAATACATCTGTACCAAAGTCAAAAATAAGCCGTGAAACAAAAAGCGCTGTAAAGACAGAAGAGAATATTCCAACAGAAAGCGTAACTGCAAAGCCCCTGATTGGACCTGTGCCAAGCTGCGAAAGGAACAGAGCTGCAATAAATGTAGTGATATTTGAGTCCATGATTGCCCAGAAGGCCTTGTTAAATCCCAATTCTATTGCTGCTTTACGGCCCTTGCCCATGCGCAATTCTTCTTTGATTCGTTCAAATATGATCACACTGGCATCTGTTGCCATACCTATAGTCAGAATAAAACCAGCAATACTTGGCAGGGTCAGTGTAAAATTAAATGCTGAAAGCAGGCTGAACATTATATAAAAATTGAGAACCTGAGCAACAACAGCATTTATTCCTGCAATATGATAATAAAAAACCATAAAAATCAAAACAGCTGCAACACCGCCAAGCAGGGCATACAAACCCTGGGTAATGGTATCAGCACCCATTGTTGCTCCTATGGACTGCTGGTTGACAACTTCCAGTTCAACAGGCAAAGCTGCTGTTCTGAGTATTAAGGCAATGCTTTCAGCTTCATCAATTCCAAATCCAGAAAGCCGTACAGACTCCCTGATGGCTGACTGTATAACAGCAGTAGACCTTACCCTGTCATCAAGCACTATGGACATGGGCCTGCCAACATTGTCTGAGGTCAATTCCCAGAATATATCACCGCCTTCAGCATCCAGCACAAATGTTACTTCTGGTCTGCCGTCAATGGTATTGCGGCTGATCTCTGCGCTTCTGATATGGTTGCCGTCAAGCCCCACTTCCCTTCTTACAGCAATATAATCCGGAAAACCAAGCGCATTACGGCTGTGTTCATCAAGGCCGTATTCATCTTTTGTAAACACTCCGCGTAAAACAGCATCAGGAGGAATCAGATAAGGGTTAAGTAAATTGCCGTTAGCATCAAATGTAAAAGCCGGGTTCATCATATAATAATCGTTAAAAGCCCTTGTTGCATCTTCGTCAACAAGGTGGAAAGCAAGACTGCCCCTGCCCATGATAATGTCATTTATGCGTTCAGGGTCTGCGCTTCCTGGAATCTCAACATAAATCTGATCTGTTCCCTGACGCCTGATAACAGGTTCTGTCAGACCAAAACGGTCTATACGGCTGTTAAGAACTTCAAGAGCCCTGTTTACAGCATCATCCTGTTCAGCTGAATTCAGGCTGCGTCCAAGTCTTTGTGCAAGGGAATCCATATCTGTCTGAAGCACAATGCTCAGGCCGCCGGAAAGATCAAGACCAAGCTGAACTGCATTTCTTTGAAGATCTTTTAATGCAAAAATATCATCCCTATACCTGGTCTCAATGGCAATAAGAGCTTCCTGCTGGGACGCAAAAGTACCCAAAACAGAGCGGCTATCCCATGTTTCAGGAACCTGCATTCTTGCATCCCTGTAAAAACCCCTTGCATGGGGAATCAAAAAATTCAATTCTTCAGGAAGAGGGCCGCCTCTCCGGGCTTCCTCAATCAGGCGATGAAGATGAAGCTGGGCTGTTTGTGTTGCATAATTTTTAATTTCCAGCCTTGAAGCCATTGCCCTTGTCTGATCCAGCCTGGGTATCCAGAAATACCAGCGTAAGGTAGGAATAAGAAATGCAAAACATATCGCCAGAATAACCAATATAATGACGAGACGGTACCGTTTACTCATGAATCTGCTCCCGAAATATCAAAAAATTAATCGTTTTTGTCGTCTTTGTCTTCTTCAGTTTCTTTTTTATCTTCTTTTTCTTCTTTTCCCTGAGAAATTACTGTGGAAATTGCAGACCTTGAAAACTCAAGCTTTGTACTTTCATCAACTTTGACAATTACAGAGTTTTCCCTGACAGTCTGAATTACACCGTGTATACCGCCTATGGTAACGATTTTATCTCCCTTTTTAAGGGCATCAAGCATTTTTTTGGTTTCTTTCTGCTTTTTGCTCTGAGGCCTGATAATCAGAAAGTAAAAAATACCAACAATGGCAATCAGAGGCAGAAAACTCATAATAGGGTTTCCTGGTTCAGCACCTGCAGGCGCAGGCATTAACAAAGAAAAGAAAAATGAATTCATAGTCTAACATCCTTATAAAAGTGAATAATAATAAAGACTAGCATAAAATAAAAGACAGGGTCAACTAATCAGCTATAGAATCAAAGAGCGTTTTACTTCCATGGGGAAAACCCCAAAAAGACGGTCCATATTTGACATATTAACAGTTGTTCCTGTAAGCCGGCCATAAGCCTCTGCCACAAGTTTGAGTTCATCCTGATTTTTTGAAAAAACAGCAGATGAATAGGCTGCCCTGAATAGTCCTTTTTCAATAAGCTGCTCTGTAGAAAGGCCTTTATATCGCTTTTTGGCCTGACCGTCAATAACCGCGATTGGGCCGTCATAGCCTATGGTAAAAATAAATTCATCCCTGGAAAGCATGGTTAATTATAGAGTAGATGGTTAAGAGTGGCTAGTGGGGGGGGGAGAAACTCACATACTTTCCAGCAAGGCAGCATACTCTGACGCATAACGCCTTAACACAGGGTTATCAGGGGCAAGTGCCAGGGCTTGTCTAAGGTAATAAACTGCACGGCGTTCATCCCTGCGGTTGTGGTAGATCTCGAAAAATGCAATAAGCGCGTCAAGGTTTCTTGGGTCTTCAAAAAGGCTTGCCCTAAGCTCATTCATTCTGGCTTCTTCATTCCTTAAAGTCCTTGAACGAAGAAAATAATAGCGGCTTTTGGATGTTCCTGGAGCAGCATTATTTAATAAAGGTTCAATTAATCTTGTAGCCTCTGCTGTCCTTCCTGTATCAATTAAAGCTGTAATAAACGCAATAGCACCTTCTTCAAAAGATGGATCGCGTCCATATAATTCGCGTGCAAAAACAAGGGCAGCCTCATTATTACCCTGCCCTCTTTCAACAAAATAAGCATTGAGCAGATCCTGATTGGATCTGCGTTCAGATAAAAGCCGGTTCATGTAAGAACGGGCCTGGGCCCAGGATTCGCGGCGTACAGCGTCTTGCATGGCCAGTGTAATTAGGCTAAGGGAAGGGTTTGAATTTTCAAGAAGGTTTTGGAGCAAATTCCTTCCTTCTGTTTGATCAGATTCCTGACTTGATTCAAGCAAAAGACGTATGGCATATAATGTAGCTTCATACTCAATATCACCTGGGATATTTGGAAACTCACGGCGATCAGTTCCAGTAAAGCTCTCGCCAAGAGATCTTGCCAGCTGGCGTATATAAACAAGGGCAGCTTCCCTGTTTCGAAAACCTTCGTATTGTACTTGAGCCCTTAAATAAAGATAAAGCATTGAATGTGGATTTATTCCGCTATAAGTATCAAGCGGAACCTGTGCCTGAAGAAAACGGCCTGTTTGGACAAATACATGCGCCCTCATTAAAAGAAACTCACTATTCCTGGGGTCTTGCTGGAGTATATCTGTAATTGCCTGTTCTGCAGCCTGCCAATTTCCTGCCCTGTAAAAAGCCATGGCAAGACTGCGTCTTATCTCCTGATTGTCAAGGAAACGCTGAGCCAAATCAGATAGGAAATTGGCTGCTTCCTGTGCGCGGCCCTGAGCCTCCAGCAAAGCAGCAAGACCCAGGGCTGCTGGAAAAAAATCATTGGACAGCTCCCAAGCTCTTGTATACCAGTAATAAGCTTCATCCAAATTATCTGTTTGTTCATATACATAAGCTAAAAAAAAAGGAGCTATAACAGAATCAGGATTAATTTGAATTGCCCTTTCCAAATCAGGTATTGCTGATAAAAGAGAAGTATGACTCGCATCATGATTATATAGCGCTAAAAAAGGCAGGGTTATTTCAAAATAATCTTCTGTATCAGGATTTACTGAATAAACTCCCCTTGTATTATCTCTTAAAATCCGGCTGTAATTATGGTTTTGAGGAATATCAATGGGTTGAAGCAATAGCTGAAGTTCAGGATAAAATGACCTGTGCAAGGTTCCAATTATACCGTTCATAAGCCGTCCGAATTCAGTATTGCCCAAACCACGGCTTCTTATTATATCCAGGGCTTCTCTTAATGAAGATGGAGAGCCTGTTTCTACAAGATAGCGGATTTCTTCGGTAATGCTGCCTGAAACTTCTGCTTCTCGTTGAGTTGTTCTGGTTGTGCCGCCTCCGGGAAGCGGTGTTTCCTGCTGAGGACTTGATGCGCAGGCAGAAAAAAACAACAAAAAACAACAAAACGGGAAAATTTTATTATAAATGTGCATCACTTGCCTTTTTCTCCGAGATTGCTTCTTGAACCAAGGGAGAAAACTGCCATAAATAATCCAACTATGATAATTAAAAGAGGCCACCATGAAACAATAAACTGCCTGAAAGAAAAAGTTACAATATTAAATGAAAAAAACAGCAATGTTATTCCAAGCAGAATAAAAACACAGGAAGGCACTATATATCTGGCGCGAAATGAGCTGTAACGCCGCCAACCAGCAGGTATAAGGGCAAGCCCTGAAAAAACCGATATCAAAGGCCAGGCTCTGAATAATATAGTCCTGGGTATTATTTCCAAAGCTGAAAATAAAATAAAAAGCCCTATCATAAGCACAAAAGAAGCTGCAAAAATATAACTGGGACGTGAGTTTAATTTAATGGCCAATATTGCAAAAACAAGGCCAATAAGCAAAAACATAAATGGTATAAAAACAGGAACTCTGCTGAAACCTGCCACAAATCTTAAGAGCAGAAGAACCCCTGCAAACATAAGAAAAAAGCCGATAATAAATACAGCCCAGGCAGCAATGCGGCGGGAGTATATTGTTTTCATAATAAATACAGTATAGCTTTAAGTTTATATCTTGCCAATGGGAAAAAAGCTCTATATGTTTAGATTAATGAAAAAAAATAATATTATTCTAATAATTTTTTCCGCATTATTTTTATTGATTTTGTTTTATTCATGCGGATTAAGTCAAATGAATAATTCAGATATTGATCCGTATTATATTGTTGGCTCAAGGGAAAACCAGGAAGCTTTAAGGGATATGTTCCTTCTATTGGAAAATGAATACCCGGGGTCAGAAGAGCAATTTACTGTAATAAGGGAAATTATCAATCACTATGTCAGACAAAGGGAATTCCCCAGGCTAATTAATTTCCTTACAAACCGCGTAAACAGTAATTCAAGAGACCCGTATAATACATATTACCTTTATATTATTGCAACTACATATATACAGCAGGAAGCCCATGCTGTTGCTGCCATGTATTTTAACCTGATAATAAAAAATTATCCGGATCTGACAGTCTCCGGCGAATCCATACATCTTGCAAGCCTGAATCAACTGCTATCAATAATAGACAACCCGGAAAAACGAATCTGGTATTACGAAGAATTAATTTCAAGATTTAGTGATCAAATTGACCTGGGTGCAGCTTATTTTCTTTTGGCTCAAGCTTACGAACAATCAGGCGAATGGGCCAGTGCCATAAGGGCATATACGCAGTTTTTGCCCAATATGAACACAAATGTACCTGGTTTTCCAAATGCAGATATATATGCCAGACAAATGGTTGACTTTCATAATTCTCCCAAAGACTGGACATTTACAACCCTCAACGCACTCGTAGAATCCATACAAGATGCACTGGATGCAGGAAGTTATGCTCAGCTTGAAAGGGCAAGAGCCAAAGTAAATTTCTTTGCCCGCTCCTGGGGACAGGATGCCAGTGATGAATCAGGAATAGCAGGATTCCATCTTTTGGATTTTATGCGCTCAAGCCGTATTAGTTATGCAACAGAACTGGATGCAGGCTCCAATGCAAACGAAGCTTACCTAAGAACCTGGGGCTGGTCCCAGTATCTTTCTACCTGGTATTTATATTTCAGGAAAATAAACTTTCCGGCTGATCCGGAAATTCATGGCCGCTGGGAATGGGCAGGTGTGTATTACGGAGAAAAATTTTAGATGAAACGTAATTTTTTTTACTGTGTATTGATTGTTTTTTTCATCATTTTTTTTCAAAGCAATAACTCACTAGACCTGGACCCTAATGAAAGACCATTACGTTCGATAAACTCCGCAGTAGCGAACCCTTATAGTATAATTCATCCCCAATATCCGCAGCCTCTCAATTCTCTGCTTAATACAACTGATCTAAACAGGGAACTTACACTTTTTTATATCAATCAATACACAAGACCAGCCGGGCTTGAATCATTAAGAGTTATTATGCAAAGGGGCAGCCCTTATTTGGCATTTATTCAGAGAGAAATTGAAAGAATGGGCCTTCCGCCTGAATTAATCTATCTGCCTGTAATTGAATCAGCCTATCTTTCAACAGCCATAAGCAGATCCGGAGCAATGGGACTGTGGCAGTTTATGACAAACAGCATTGCTCCCTTTGACATAAGAGTTACTGAATGGAAGGATGAACGCCGTGATTTCTGGAAAGCAACCCAGGGCGCTTTAAGAAAGCTCGAAGAAAACTATAATTTTTTTAATGACTGGCCCCTGGCTCTTGCTGCCTATAATGCTGGTTTGGGAGGAGTATCAAGGCTTATAAGGGACACAGGCATAAATGATTACTGGACACTTTCTGCAAGAGGCCACCTTAGATCAGAGACCATCCATTATGTGCCAAAACTGCTTGCTGTTTCCTATGTACTGTCAAACCCGCGAAAGTACGGAGTTGCGGTCTGGGCAGAAGACCCTGGATGGACAAGAATTTCACCAGGACGCTCTGTAGACCTTTATCTTTTGGCCAATGAAGCTGGAATTGATCCAATAGAATTGATAAGGGCAAATCAGGAATTAACATATCCCATTACACCGCCGGATGCAGATTATTATTTGAAAATCAGCTCTGCAAATGCAGGAATAATCTCAACAGTACTGGCCAGGGATGATCTGCCTTTGATAAATTATTATATTCATACAATACGCTCAGGGGACACACTCTCTGCATTGGCTCGTGATTATGGAATAAGCGTGGATCAAATACTGTCAACAAATCCAGGTACCCAGGCCCATTTGCTAAGAATAGGCTCTGTTCTGATGATTCCGGCATTGAGAGACAGACCAGCTTTGGTCAGAAACACTGTAAATGTTGATTTTTCCGGGTCATATACTGTTAGACAGGGGGAAACCCTGTGGTCAATAGCCCTGGCTCATGGTATTGACCCAGAAGCCCTGGCAGAAGCCAATAATATGAGAATAAACGATATACTCAGTATTGGGAGAGTCCTTAAAACGCCGATAATAGATTAATGCGCATAAAAAGAAAAAAGCCCGCCTCTTTAATTTTCACTATTTTAATGTTTTTAACCCTTTTTTGCCTTTCCAATAGTCTGGGAGCTGACTCATTTAGCACAGCTGATGGTTTAAGAATTTCTGTTAATGGAACCCTGGATTGGGAAAGAAAGGAACTTGCTGCTTCTACAGAGCTGCATCTGAACTCAGCTGGTATCAGGTCTCCTTTGGGACGCAGCCAGGCAGAAGAGATACTTAGGGAAGAATACCCTGGTTTAATAAAGTCCCTGCTCTTTTCCTTGCAGGTTGATTCTTTTTCCACAATTGAAGATTTGATTGAAAGGGGTGAACTAAGCTTGAGGGAGCTTGATGCAATTTACTCGCGAGCACATAGAAGACCTCCTAATTTTTCCCTTGACCTTACACGTTTTTCCGGAAGCTATACAATTGACTTAAACAATGTAAGCGCTTCTTTATCAAGACACGAGTGGCCAAGTTCAATTGAAATGCCTTTATTCCCTTTACCAACAACAGATTATACAGGGATAATAATAATTGCAGATAGTGTACTTCCGGTTCATGGCAGAAATACCTCTTCCCTTGTGCAGCCCTGTATTTTTCCGAAAATATGGGACACTGACATGAATCTGATTTTTGAGCGAAATATTACAGACCCGTCAATTACAGCTTCTGGTCAGGAAATGATTGTGCGTTATTCAAGGAATGAAAATATTTTTCGCCCTACCCCATCAGGGATAGATAATGAACTGATAGGCATAACCGGAGAAAGGCCCCTTAAAATATTTGCAAGGTCTGTTTTTGGAGCAGTACCTACTGATCCGATTATTGACAGGGCTGATGCCATGCTTATACTTTCAAGTGAAAACAACCGCCGCCTTCTAAGAGAAGGCAGGGTTGTAATCATACTCAATGATGAAGTTCTTAGAGTAGATAAGTAAACTAGCGTCTAAACCTTAATGAATCCAGGGTTGTCTCACCACGATAAAATGTAAACCATAGTTCACGGCTTGTATTATCCCTTAACACCCTGTAAAAGGCAACAATATCCCTTACTGGAATATCATTTATGGCAGTAATCCTGTCCCCGCGCTGAATCCCTATAATGGCAGCAGGGGTTTCTGCAATAACATTGGCAACATACAAACCTTGAGCATTGTCTTCAAGGCCAAGGCTAGAACGCAGTGAATCAGTAAGATTTACTACCATTAATCCAGGCCAAAGGTTTTTGCTGTCAGCTGCAAGTTCATCTGTGCGTGTATCAATTGTAACAGTAAAATCCCTTGAAGCCCCGTCGCGCATTACTGTAAACACGGCAGTTTGGCCTGGCCTTGTATTGCCTACAGCCTGCGTCAGGGCAGAAGAATTCCTGATTTCCCTTCCATCAATAGCTGTAATAAAATCGCCGGCGCGTATTCCTGCCAGATCAGCAGGTGAACCAATAAAGACTTGCGAGGCAAAGGCGCCGCGCATTCCTTCTATGTTCAGGGCTATGAGCATTTCCCTGTCAAGATCAACCAAAGAAACCCCAAGCCAGCCATCACTTATAACACCGGTTCTTATTAATTCATCAATAGTGCGCTTGGCATTATTAATGGGAATGGCAAATCCAAGACCTACATTTACACCGCTGCTATTGCTTGCAATCCAGGTATTGATGCCTATAATCTCACCGCGTATATTTACCAAAGGCCCGCCGGAATTCCCCTGATTAATGGGAGCATCTGTTTGAATAAAGTCATTGATATTACCGCCCGGCCCGCCTGTTCTGCCAAGCGCGCTTACTATTCCCATTGTTGTTGAAAAGGAAAACTGCTCACCAAGCGGGTTACCCAATGCAAGGCTCCAGTCCCCAACTTTTACATCATCAGAATTGCCCAAAACAGCCAGGGGAAAATAATCACTTGTTCTGAAAGAAACAATGGCAATGTCCCTGCGGCTGTCCCTTCCTACAAGTGTAGCATCATATTCACGGCCGTCTCTTGATGCCACACGGATTTCTGTTGCCCCGTCAATTACATGGTTATTTGTAACAACATAATATGTGTTCCCGTCCTGGCGTACGATAAATCCCGAGCCAAGCCCTGATGAACGGTACTCCCTTTCCGGTGTCTGGCTGTCGCCACGATCCTGATTATCTCTGGGACCAAAGAAAAAGTCCCAGGGGCTGTTAAAACCCGGTGTTCTGCCGCGGGTAATTGAAACAGTTTTAATTTCCATTACTGAGGGCATAACTTTTTCTGAAACAGCATTAAAGGCAGTTTGCAGTCCCATTGCAATATTAAGAGCTTCCTGCGGTACATCTATGGGCGGATTGCCCTGAGCTCTGGCTCTGGAACCAGGAATAAAACCATTAAAAGAAACAAAAGCCAGGGAAAAACCAAAGATTGCTCCCAAAAGCACAAGATTAAAAATGAAGAATTTTTTACTTGAAATAACTTGAGTAAAATTCATTTACATACCTCTCGAATTTTTGTATATATATCACTATATAAATAATACAGTTTTTTGTTAATAGTTACAAATGCTGTCTCATTGAAAAATAATTTTTTGTTATATTATTTTTCTTTCATATAAGGATACTCAATATCATATATTGGCACCAGGTTCTCTTTGATTGTCTGAACACTCAACCAGCGAAAAAGGTTAAGGCTGCTGCCGGATTTATCGTTTGTACCAGAAGAGCGGGCCCCTCCAAATGGCTGCTGACCTACAACAGCGCCTGTTGGCTTGTCATTTATGTAAAAATTACCTGCTGCATTTTGCAGAGCTTTGGACATTTTTATTATCGCCTGCCTGTCTCTGGCAAAAATAGACCCAGTCAATGCATAGGGAGAAGCTGAGTCGCAGCCTTTAAGGGTTTCTTCGAGCTTGTCATCAGGATAAACATGTATCGAAAGCACAGGCCCAAATATTTCTTCCACCATGGTTTCATGATCCATGTTTTTACACAAAATAACAGTCGGAGATACAAAATACCCTTTAGAATCATCATAAGAGCCGCACAGGAGCTCTGCATTTGGATCAGTCTTTGCTCTGTCTATATATCCAGCAATGTTTTTAAATGAAGAAGAATCAATAACAGCTCCAAGAAAGTTCGTAAAATCCCGGACATCGCCCATTTTTATTGCTTTGATTGCTGAAAGCAGTTTTTCCTTTACTTCGGGCCATAGGCTTTCAGGAATAAATGCACGTGAAGCAGCAGAACATTTTTGTCCCTGATACTCAAAAGCCCCACGTATCAATGCTGTTACAAGTGCGTCAATATCAGCGGTTTTATGGGCAAACACAAAATCTTTGCCCCCGGTCTCTCCAACAAGGCGGGGATAAGAATGGTATGTGCTGATATTGCTGCCTATCTGTTTCCAGATATTATGGAAAACACTTGTTGAACCTGTAAAGTGTACGCCCGCAAGCTTTGGATGACTCAAAATTTGTTCACTGACCTCAGCCCCGCGGCTTGGAATAAAATTAATAACACCAGCAGGCAGACCAGCTTCCATAAGAAGCTTCATAAAATAATAGTTGGATAATATTGCTGTTGTGGCTGGTTTCCAGACTATTGTATTTCCCAGCATTGCCGGAGCAGTGCATAGGTTCCCGCATATTGCAGTAAAATTAAAAGGAGAGATAGCCATTATAAAGCCTTCAAGCGGGCGGTATAATGAGCGATTCCAGACACCAGGTGAATTTTCCGGCTGGATTTTAAAAATTTGCTCTGCAAAATAGACATTAAACCGTAAAAAATCAACCAATTCACAGGCAGAATCAATTTCAGCCTGATATACTGTTTTAGCCTGTCCAAGCATGGTAGCTGCATTAAGCTGATACCTGTAAGGGCCTGCCAATAATTCTGCTGTTTTTAAAAATATGCTTGCACGCATTTCCCATGGCATGTTCTCCCAGTCAGATTTGGCTTTAAGGCTGGCCTGTACAGCTATGTGCAAATGCTCTTTTTCAGCAATGCTGTATGTAGCAAGAACATGACCATGATCACAGGGCATGGTAAAATCCATTGATCTTTCAGTAAATATTTCTTTTCCTCCTATAATAAGAGGAATTTTAATCTGCTCTGAACTTTGCTTTTCAAGCTCTGCTTTCAGGGCTGTTCGTTCCGGGGATCCTGGCATATAAGTACGCACAGGATCATTTTTAGGATAAGGTACACTGAAAATTGCGTTTGACAAAATATTTACCTCACTTTAATAAATGTTTCTTTCCAATACGAAGCACGATCAATGCAATGGCGAATAACGTAATTATTGATACAATCGAAAAAGAACTGCGGCCAAAAATACCTAATGTAACAGAATACATAAGCGGCCCAAGCACAGCTGCGAACTTGCCAAAAATATCAAAGAAGCCAAAAAATTCACCTGAATGTTCCGGAGGAATCATCTGGCAGAAATATGCACGGGAAGCAGCCTGAATACCGCCCTGAACTGTTCCTACAAGAACCGCAAGAGTCCAGAAAAACACAAGGGCTGTTTCTACTCCAAAATAGCCTTCTTCAAGTCCAAAACCCATAATAAAACCAACAAAGCATATTAACAAATATATAAAAATAGCGCCTTTGATTATTTTTAGAGTTCCAAACCTGCGTGACAGAACAGCAAACCAGATTGAACAGGGAAATGCAACAAGCTGCGTTACAAGCAGTGCCAGTATCATTCCAGTTGCATCAAGGCCAAGTGTTGTACCATAAGCTGTTGCCATGCGCATAACAGTACCCACACCATCTATATAGAAGAAGTAAGCCAGGATAAAAAAGAAAAGCCGCTTGTCAAGATAAATCTTTTTTGCTGTAGCCAATACAGCTCCAAAAGCGCTGCGGAATATGGGGTGGGATTTTGGTTTTTCAATTCCGTAAAGTTGCTTTACATTTTTAAGAAAAGGAATTGTAAACAAGCCCCACCATATGGCTGTGATCACAACAGATATTTTTACAGCAAGGGTCAAGTTTATGCCAAAGTTACTGCCAAATGTTATAAGCGCAATGCTTATTAAAAAAGGTATTGTACTTCCGCCTATATATCCAAATGCAAAACCATAACCGGATATTTTATCCATTCGATCAGGTGTTGTAACATCAGAAAGAAAGCTGTCATATATAAGATTTCCGCCGTAAAAAGCAAAAAGAGAAATCGCATAACCGAGCATAAGAAACACCCAGTTATTTGTGAATGCGCTAAAGAGTGTAAAACCAATACCAAGTGCAAGGAATATCAGGAAGATTCGTTTTTTGTAGCCTATAAAATTCGCCAAAGCCCCAATCATGGGCGCTAAAACAGCCAATACAATCATACCGCTGGATGAGGCGATGCCCCACCAAAAATCGCCTGGCTGTCCTGAGCTGTTAGCAACCCCGGTAAAATAAATGGGAAATACTGCTGCCATCATTATCGTGGCATATACAGAGTTTGCCCAGTCATACATTATCCAGCTTTTTTCCTGTTTTGTCATAAATTAACTCCCAAACGTGCTGCAGCAAAAGGCGCAATATCCAAAAGGCTTTTGTTTTTAATAAGCCCTGGTTTTATACCTGAACCCTTAATCATATAAAACACTTTATATTCCGGCATATCAAGTGGATAACCATGATTGGCCTTTTCATTTGATTTAGGCCTTCCATAGTAAAAACCAGCTTTTGCACAGAAACCAAAAGCAGCATGATTATAACCTGATATACGAAGTTCTTCTTGGCTTAAAAAGCGGCGGAAACCCTGGCTCTTTTCAATTCTGTTACGAATATCATCAATTGCTTTGGGAACAAGGGTCCCCTTATGAAAAAAAGCAGAACCCCCGCAGCATTCATAATAACAACCATATTCCCCTGGGATATAAGCTTTATTAGCGGACAGCAAAAGCCCTCGATCCTCTAATTCTTTATTGGGATCAACAACAGTATGCGTATTTATCTGGCTGTGGTCAGAAAAAAGTATGATATCCCTGTCATCTCCTGCTGCTTTTAAAAGCGCTTCCAGATTTTTATCCAAAACCTCATATGCTTTTAAAAGATCAGAACTTGTTTTGCCAAATTCATGACATAAAAAATCATAAGCCGTTAGATGAATAAAAGCAAGGCCGGGTTTTTTTTTGCGTAAGATATCTGTCATGCAGTCTGTTGCAAAATTATCAAGATAAGGCTGCCTGGCTCCATCAAGGAGTTTTCCGTATTGTAATACCAGCCTTAATTGCAGCCATTTGCTTCCTGCTTTTAAACTTGTAATAAGCTGACTTTTCCCCGGGCGTGCAATAATCTCCGGAACATTATAACTTATGGTTTTGGAGTAAGCAGTAACAGGCCAGAAAACTGCTGCTGTTTTGATGCCTTTTTCTGATGCTGCCTGCCATAGTGTTTTGGCGCGTATGCATGATTCAGCGTTATTCCACAGGGGATTTATAAAAGGGAATGCTTCGGTGTTGGAAGTAATGCCATGAAGATCAGGCGTAAGACCAGTTGCAACAGAGGTGTGAACAGGGTATGTATTGCTTACAAAAACAGATGAAACATTCCTGTATACAGCGGACTTTTGAACAAGCCCTGAAAAAGCAGGATATTTTAGTAAAAAATCAAATTCAGAATCACCCAAAGCATCATAACTTATGATCAACATTAAAATTATTATATCACATTTCCCTGCGTATTGATATAATCATTTCGATTAATGCACTGAACTCATTCATTTCTGCCTTTGAAAGCATTTTGAATGAATAAAGGGCTTTTTCGAATAATTCTCCTGCTAAAAGAATTTTTTTATCGTTTTCTTTATCGTTATTGATATTGTTATTAATATGGTTATTGTTTTTTACAGCTTCGGCAAGCAAGAAGCAGTATTCGATTGGAGCGAAACTTGGTTTCCATGTAATATTATATGTTTCTTCTCCCCAAAAAATAAGACGGGCAAAAAGACCTATACTTTTTTTAATATCTTTTTGTTTAACGCGGCTGTAAGCTGCATAAAGGTTTTCCTCAAGCCGCCTTATTACTTCGTTGGATTCGTTATGTAATCTTCTTCCTGCTTTTCCTTCAAAAAGAGATTTAATAAAATAAGTTATTGATACAAAAAATGAGCTAAGCCAGACTCTTATAAAACTGATTATCCCCTTTGGCCAGGCTTTAATTCCTCTGAACAGCCCTGCTCTCCTTAAAAGCGGACTTATCATAAACCAGATAAACAAAAAAGCTGCTGCGGCCAATGCAGCGTACTTGAGCAAATTCCAAAAAGGAAATGGATCTCTTTCTTCTGCAATTTCCTGAAAATCATTGGTAAAAACAGGGCTTTCAAAAGCAGGGGGTTCGAATATCATTGCATTTGATCTATCCACAGGACGGAAAAGTCTGCCAAGCAGACCTATAATAAATTGAAGCAGGGCAGCAAGTAGAGAAGGCGGCAAAAAACTCTTGTCCGAAGATAATATAAACGCTGCAAGCAAGGCTGCAAGGATAATAATAAACCCGGACATAATTACTTTTGGGCGGTTATACAGCTTAAGTCCCTGTGCAGCATATACATATTCCCTGCTTAAAAAAAACAGAAAAGCAATAATAAAGATACCAATAATGAATATTGAAACAAACAGGAGCCAAGTAAGTACATTAATATAAATACCGCTTAGCCTGCATATAACAAGCAGCAAAAACAAAAGCAGAGAAAAAATAATATATCTAGAGATGATTTTTTTTATACCTATGCTGGTTTCGCTTAACAGGCTTGAATCTTCAAGCATTATGTGACGGAGCCTTTCACCATTATAATTCTGCATATAGGATTCAAAGAGTTCTTGCTCACTGAATATACGTTTTATTTCCAATACAGGAAACCATATTAATAGAACGGATAATGCAGAAGGAATATTATACAGTGAAGGTAATAAACGCATCCCTATATGTATATCAAAATGAAATAATGAACTCAAAGAGTAAGAGAAAATAATCAGAACAATTGCACCGCGCATATCTGCAATAGAATGAGCGGACTTGGTTTTTTTTATCAGTGTATAATAAACCGAAGCACATATTGCGCTGATAAAACCATGTATAAACCAGAGGGATAGCGGCAAAGGGTCTGTAAAAGATTCCAGTAAATAAGAAGAAAGCAATAAAAAACCCACAAAAACTGATAAGGGAAGATAAACAGCAAAAACAGCGTATAATGGTTTAAAGGATTTCATAACCTCTTTCCTTTATATGATACTGCTGCTTTTTGTACGGCAGGAATTTTTTATCAATAAAAAGATATTCCATGGATATATGACTGCTTTTTAATCTCTCAATAAGCCTTAGATCTTCTTCATCAAGAGCAGGGCCTGTATAAACAAGCCTTGTACCAAAAGGCAGTGTCCTTGCTTCCTTTAATATACGGTCTGTACTGGCCTGGCCTGAGTTCTCTTCATTTTGAATATTGCGGCGTTCAAATAATGCAAGGCGTTCCAAAACAGGAATCAATGTATGAGCAGAAGGTGCAATGGTTTCAACCATATCCTGTGATGAATAAAGCACTAATCCCAGAGCCTGACGGTCTTTAGAGGCCATTACGCAAAGTGCAGCTGCAGCTTCTATGGCGCGTTCCAAATGTAATTCCCTGTACTTTAAGTTGTATTCAGCTGGGTCAGCGTTTAAAAAAATCATCAGCGGGTATGAGAGGGTAGCTTCGTATTCATTTATCATCAATGCAGCATTATCATACGTGCTGTTATACCCGGACATTCTTGCGCTTGCTTTCCAGTTAATACGCCGCAATTCATCCCCAAAAGTATATTCACGTACAGAGCGGCGGCGTGTCATATCTTCGTTAAACGGATTATTGCTTTTTAAAACACCCAAAGGATTGCCTTGAGGGGTTTTTATGTTAACAAAAGCCGGAGACGGATAAACAAAAAGCCCTGTTGTCTGTCCTGCGTTAAGCGTAAAAGGAAAAAGCCCAAGAGGATCAGCGCCGCTCACTGTACAGGGGCCCAGGGTAAAGTATCCGCGGTTTGTACCAAGACCCTGCCAGCTAAGCACAATGCTTCTTTTTCCGTAAAGCGTTAGAAGATATTTATTGCCTTTGAATACCGGAAGGATCCCGGGATTATCCGTAAGTGCAAGCATAAATGCAGGAAGCATGCCTCTGTTTTCAACAACAAGTTCTACATCGATCCACTCATGACGGAATCCCCGTAGCTGTGAATCCCTGCGGATTAATCTAATGCTGCGGATAAGGTATTCTGTATATAATCTTGAAAATAAAATAATAAAAATAAAAAAAAATGTAATTATCTGGACAGGATGCCAGGGAGTAAAAACATATACCAATATATTAAATAAAAGAAAAGCAAAGAGAAGCTTTTCTCTTTTTATATAGACATTAACACAAGAGTTTTTCAAAGAGAGGATCTGTATTCGGGCATTGGAACCCTGTCAAGAATTGAGGCAATGATCCTGTCAGGCTTTATACCGCGGACCAGGGCTTCTGAAGAAAGCAGAAGGCGCTGTTGGAAAACAGAAGGCGCCATTTCCTTGATATCTAAAGGACTTACATAATCACGGCCGCGCAGTCCTGCCAATGCCTGGCTTGCCCTGTAAAGCGCCAGCGTCCCTCTTGGCGAAATACCTGCCCTTAAGTTTATTTCCTGCCGCGTTTCCTGCACCAAAGACAGCAGATAATTAACAAGCTGCGGATCAACATATACTTGAGTACATTCCTCCTGAAGCTTTAATATCTCTTTTGACTCAGCCACGGCTTTTAAATCAATTACAGGATGAGTAATGCGCCGCTGGCTTTCAAGCATTCTGGCCTCAGCTTCCCTTGAAGGATAACCTATTTTTAATGACAGAAGGAAACGATCCTTTTGAGATTCCGGCAAAGGAAATGTACCCTCAAATTCAATCGGGTTTTCTGTTGCCATTATAAAAAAAGGTTCAGGCAGCTGAATAACTTCTCCATCAACAGATATCTGTCCTTCGGCCATGGCTTCAAGTAACGCGGACTGTGTGCGCGGGGTTGCCCTGTTAATTTCATCCACAAGAACAAACTGGTTCACCACAGGGCCTTTGCGGTAAACAAACCTGCCTTCATTCTGGCGCCAAACAGAAACCCCAAGAATGTCAGAAGGCAAAAGATCCGGAGTGCATTGAATGCGCGCAAAACTTAAATCAAGGCTTGCTGCTAGAGCCCTTGCAAGAATGGTTTTACCGGTTCCAGGCACATCCTCAAGCAATACATGCCCCCGCGCAAGAAAAGCTGATAAAACCGTATCTATTACTTCTCTTTTTCCCAGAAATACTTTTTCAATATTGTCTCTAACTTTTTCTGTAAAATGCATGGCAGCATTGTGTTGTTCCATTAAAATATTATAGCAGAGCAATATATTCTAAGCCAGTCTGACATGATAGGATGTATATAAACAGGAGTTTTATTATGTGGGTTTTATATGCGCTTTTTTCCGCAGTATTTGCGGCTTTGACATCTATTCTTGCCAAAATCGGGCTTGAGAATGTCAATTCAAATCTGGCTGTGGCAATCCGTACCATAGTTGTACTTGTTTTGGCCTGGGCTTTGGTTTTTATAACCGGAGCGCAGGAAGGGCTTGCAGGAATAAGCCGCCGCAGCCTTGTCTTTCTGGTACTTTCAGGTCTTGCCACAGGGCTTTCCTGGCTATGTTATTACCGCGCATTGCAGATGGGACCTGCCTCAAGAGTTATTCCCATTGATAAATCAAGTGTGGTTTTCGCCATGATCCTGGCATTTGTTATTCTGCAGGAAACTCTTACACTAAAGATGGCTATTGGAGGCACTCTTATTGCCATTGGGACTTTTGTATTGATATTTTAGTATTTAATTTATAAAAACTCTTCCAGCGGGTCTGTAAGAATTTCCGTGCGATCCGGGAAAATGGCAATGGTATGTTCCCAGTGAGCAGAAACTTTGTTGTCAGCAGTAACAACAGTCCAGCCGTCATCGAGAATTTCCACATCACCTGTTCCAAGGTTTATCATGGGTTCAATGGCCAGAACCATGCCCCCTGCTAGTTTTGGATTAGCTCCTCTGGGTATATTTACAACCTGCGGGTCTTCGTGCACATTAAAACCAACACCATGCCCGCAAAACTGGTGGACAACACCGTAACCTGCGTTATTCGCAATTTCAGATACAGCCGTTGCTATTTTATGGAGTCTGTCTCCGGCTCTGGCAGCTTTTATACCTGCGTAAAGGCAATCGCGGGCAATATTTGAAAGGCGGCTGACTTCAGGGCTTACCCTTCCAATTTCCAGAGAAATCGACTGATCGCTGAAAAAGCCTCCAAGGTTTATGCCGCAGTCAACACCAACAAGATCTCCATTTTGGATTTTACGTTTAGATGGTATGCCGTGTATAACTTCATCATTTATGGAAATACATAAAGAATGCTTGTATGGATTTGATTTACTGCCATAGTTTAAAAATGCAGGCTTGCCTCCTGCTTTTTTTATCCAGTTGTAAGTCCAGTTGTCAAGTTCAATTGTTTCTATGCCTGCCTCTACCAAAGGTACAAGTTCCCTGAACATTGCGCTTAACATTTTACACGATTGCCTTATTCCGTCTATCTGTTTATTATTTTTAAGTCTTATCATTTGTATACAATCAATAAACCTTTAATTTTTTTAAGGAAAGCATCCAGCGGACCTCGTCTTTTAATGGAAAACCAAGACCCATAAGGTTTTCAAGGCAATCCGCATATGTTTCAATGTCAACTGCCTGCCTTAAATTAAGGCGCACAAGTTCTTTTAAAAAATTTCTGACATCTTCTGCAAAATGCCTAAAGTAGGGATCGCGTCTTTCTTCCCTTATCAGCTTCAAAAGAATTATAAAAGATTCATAATAACGGCTGCGTTTAGCAAGTTCTTCGGCAATTAAAAAATTACAATCCATCCAATCTTCCCTGTCTATATACTTTTCCATCTGAAAATCAAGTCCGCCCTGTTGATCCCATATTGATATTGCTTCTTCTTCTTCAAGATGCAATAATTCAAAAAAAATAAGTTTGCTCATGCTGACCGGATCTTCGTGCTGCTCCCTTAAGTATGTTCTGTAATCAAAATGGTATGTTGAAGAAAAACGACTGTAAATCCTGTCGTACTCAAAACGGCGCTTTGGATCCAAAAGCAGCTTGTATGCAGTAAGAAGCTTGCGCATTTTCTCCGCAGCAGCTTCTCCTGCAATATCAGGATGCAGGTGTTCTGCCTTGATCCTAAAAGCCTTTTTTATATCA
>Ga0099364_10001516_pt1 | contig 38019 bp, 39 predicted proteins | sample TergutTh196P3_FD_73070 | JGI IMG/M metagenome (GOLD analysis project Ga0099364, IMG submission 73070) | Microcerotermes parvus P3 segment gut microbial communities from Pointe-Noire, Republic of the Congo - Th196 P3 | ecosystem: Host-associated > Arthropoda: Insects > Digestive system > Gut ... | reverse complement strand
GGTTCTGCGGGTTGCAAGCCAATCTTTTTCTTCGATATCGGATGTGTCTACCACCACAACCGGGGCATATGTCATTGTTGCTGTTGGCATAAATCATTCCTCCTTTTTGGTTTTTGTTTTACATTTTGCGTCCATTTTTTCAATGACGCATTTCCAGCCTTCCGGCCTATCGCACCAACCGTCTACACCCCACATACAGTCCTCGGTGTATTCGCAGTCGTCACCGCGTTTGGGATATTTACTCATTCCTGTACCCCCTGCGGCGTCGTCCGCTTCAGTATCTCGGCCACGGCCCACCACGCATCCAGTGGATCGGCTTTGCCTTCAGACACCAGAACCGCCTCCTTGTTCCCGCAGGCGTCGCATACATGGATGTCGAAGTGGCGGGACAGCGCGTTTCGCAGGACATTCCCCGCCATGCTGTCCTCTCCGCATCGTGGGCACGGTATATTGTTGTCATAATCATCACTCTTGCCCTGCATCTCCGCGTATGCACGCAGGACACCCCGGGCAAGGTGTTCGCCGGCGGTCATACCGTCGGCAGGGGTGAACGACTGCCCACAGAGCGGACAGTCACAATGTTTATCTTGATTCACGGTTATCCTCCTCAATTTTTCTATTATTCGCCGCTAAACTCATGTATCGTAAGCCCGAACGCCTCCAGCCTCTCATTCAGCCCATCCAAATCGGCGGTGCCGAACCCGAACACCTCAAACGCTTCAGCCACTTCATCCCATGAGTCGAAATACTGCGTATCTCCGCCGAACTCCCGGAGCCGTTCTCCATATTCCACCATCGTACCGGTGTCAAGCTCCAAATCGTCAACATCGAAATAGTTCATCATATACCGGGTAGAAAAGAATCGTCCGTCAGCATCGGTATTGACGTAGACATGGCAACCGGGTTCTTCGGAAAGGTAGACATAGACCAACTCGTACTTATCGGCCATCAAATCCCACACCTCCGGTAGCGGACCCCACGCCGTCTCCATATCGACGCGCACATGGTTCCCGTTCAGCTCGCAGTTTGTGAAGAAACCGCGCGCATATAGGTTATTAGTGTCAATCCTGTTGGAGCGCAGCCAATGCCCAACCCAGTCCGACGTTTCACCGGTTTCGTGGTCTTTGTAATTCTGATATTTTTCAATGTCCGCGTAAAAGGCTTCGACCATAGCGTTGCCGTCGTCCTCCTGATAGAAGGCGATTGAATTGCTGCACCAATTAGGCATGGCATCATCCTCCTGATAATTCTTGATTTTGCATCCGTAATCCCGAAAGATACATAACAACGGAGGGACAGAACGGCTCGTGTTCTTCCTGGCCGCAGGCCGGGAGAACACGGCGGTTATGTTCCCGTAGTTGGTATGTTGATTTGGCAGGTGAGCAAATCCCCTCGGCTCCTCAGAGGGCGCCCCGCGCCCGGAGAGGAGACTATGGGATTTGCGATGCCCTTATAACGCCTTTACTTTGGATAACATCACAAAGTACCAGGTCGAAGTGACCTGGTTATTCATTACGGATATTGATTTTGCGGTTCGCACATTTACAATCTTCGTAGTATAAAAACGTCCGCTCAGGGATGAGTCCCAGCCTCCGTGGCAGGCGACTGCACGGTATTTATTTATCTTTCGATTTCGGTAACTACCGAAACATCAATAGATTCCGCAAATCGACCCAACCGGAAGCAGCTTCGCCTGGCCATCTCAAGTGCACGCAGCTCGCGCACTGCGCCGGCGGCGCGCCTCTCCCTCCCTGACCAATACAAACTTCGGGTAAGACCGCGAAGCACCATGCCCAAAGGCAAAGTTATACATTGTAAACGTGATTGTGTTTCCCTTTGTAATCCACATAGAGGAGAAGGAGGCGGATGCGGCCGGCTTCCATCAGCGGTATCCGGAGGATGACATCCATTTTCGTAGAGATATAAATTCCCCGATGCCGGAAAGTATTGTAATACCAACACATCCGTCGCACCCACTCGAATTCCGACCTGCCCAGAAGACTCTAGATCCTGGACCATGGTCTCCCGCCCGCACCTCCGACCCCCTTACTTATTGATACTTCAGCGTACCGCTTGAAGCTTTCAGAGAACTTGTTCTTTTTACTCTGAAATATACATTACAAAAGGTATTACCTATGCGGATAAATCCGCCTTGATACATTTTTCGATGTCCTCGCCGTGCTTTTCGCCGTACTGGGAGAGCAGAAATCCGATGTACTCCTTCTCCACCATGCGGTAGTAGCTGATAAGCCCGCCGAGCACCTGAATGTCGTGACGGTCCCAGCCGTTGTCCGCTTTCCGGTCACGCATATAGTTGTCGAGCATCGCCTTAAACTCTTTCTTGCGCTTATGCCCGATGGTGATTTGATTATCCTTGTTGAGCATGACGCCCAGATTCCAGTTGCGCCCCGCGCTGGAGCCGTAGCGCGTCTTCTCCGGCTTAATGGAAAAGGGCGCACAAAACTCCGACAGCGTGTCAATCACGAACCGCTGTACCTTGTCCTTGTCGAAGTCGATTTTGCAGGAGATTAGCAGGTCATCGGCATAGCGCGTGTAGACAAACCGCCGGCTATCAAAGCTCCGAAGCCCATTGCTGATTTTGTGGTCCGCCGCTATCATCATCACATTCGTAATGAACGGTGAGATCGGCGTCCCCTGGGGTAAGCCGTCATTCAGAAAGCATAAACTGAGAGCCTGCGTCAGCGCTTCTCTCCCCGCCGGGTACTTTACAATCTCGCTGAACGGGAAGATCCTCGACATCATATCGTACACGAACCCCGGCGTGGTGCTGCCGAAGAAGTTGGAGAAATCCAGCTTCAAGAACCATTTGCTCTCATTCCGCTGGTGCCGCTTGATGGCGTCGATGGTGCTGCGTCCCCGGACATAGGCAAACGCCGTCGTATGGTACAGCGCGAACATCTGCGTCTCAAACAGCGTCTTCAGTTCCCGCAGGGCGTTCATCAGCTCCGGCAGCGGCGCGTCGATGCGCCGCAGGCCGCCGCTGCTCTTGGGGATATGGAAGGTATGATACAGAGAAGCCCTGTCCTGCGCGGACAGAGCCTCTTTTGATTTGTTGAACGCGGTGAGCAGCGCAATCATCCCGCCGACATCGGTATTCTCCAGCAACCTGTCGTTCGGGCGGTCTACCCAATATGTCCGGGTGTTGGTGATGTTCGGCTGTACATATTTGCTTAAATCATCTATGCCCGCCATCATGTCCTCAAAGGACATCTGGTAATAGACCGGCGGCTGCTTGATTGTGATGTATGGCATAATTCCCCTTCCTTTCATGGTTTCGCTTGTAATCCGCATGGGTAGAGACGACCGGCGCAGGATGAGGAGCATCTGGTGCTGCAAGCCTTACTGGGAAAAGTCAACACATTTCCGAGAAATATATATACTTTTTCCAGGCTGAACCCCAGATAACCTCGTGATTTTCCGGCACTTTTTCCTGCTCAACCGGTTGACCCCGGCTACCTGACGCATGTGAGTCTCTTCAGGCGCCTTCGACGGGCTGCCCGCGTCCTTCCCTCGCTCCGGCCTTTTGTTACTTCGGGTTTTACCGCGAAGCGCCTACTTGCGTAAGCTATTCATTACAAGCTAAAATGCGTCTAATATAAAGCTGAACGCATCCATTTGAATAAATTTCTTCAATCCGCCGCCCTTAACGAAGTTGATGAAGTTCGCAACCCCCAGGGCGCAGATTATCCGTACCGTCGGCGCCACCGAAAGGGTAACATTGCAAGCGGAAACCGGCGTCTCCGCCGCCGCTTCCTCATGGGTGAAGCTCATGGAGCGGATGAAATCGTCCGCCATCTTCATGTCAGACCAGTCCGCCGCATAGTGCTGCGCGTCCGTAAGCCTGGTTCGGAAATCGAACATGGCCTTGATGTACGGATTGTCTTTGTTTGCCTCGGCGATCTCCCGGCGGAGTTCGATGTTGTCCACGCACAGAAAGACGAAGCCGGATAAATTCTGATTCTTGTAGCTGTCATTGGAAACTCTCAACCCACTGCCGATCTCCGGATTGATTTCGACCAGCATCTCGGACAAGGCCACTGCTTTCCGCCTGCCAATATGCTCCTGCCGGTACATCTGATTGGCCAGGTTTTTCGGCTCCACAGTATCGAAATCATACAGCGTAATCTTGGTCAGCCCAAATCGGGCAAGCAGCTCCGCCACCGTAGAACCCACCGAGCCGCAGCCGATGATGTGTATGCGCCCCTTGACCTCCTCCGGCTTAAAGAAGTCATAAGATTTTATTAAATTCAAAGTTTCCATAATGCCCTCCAAAATAATCCTGCTCGCACATCCCGCAGAGTGAACAACAATCATCATCGTCTTCATCCACGGCGAAACCGCCGCCTAACGCGAGCTGCCCTCCGCTTTGGCTTTTTTTGACGGCGGTTTCGTGCGTTTTACTCTTATGCGCCTTTTTCTGAACCTTCCCCCGGGCGTCGGCCAGAAATTCCTCCATGCCCTCGCCGCCGAGCAGCCTGACGTCAACATCACCGTCTTCATACAGGATATTCCTGCTCATATCATAGACAAGGGTGTGGACGGTCAGGGACTTGTTCCATATCATAAAGATGTAGAACATATCGGGGTCAAGCTGCCCAAGGATCTGCTGCCGGTGCTTGTCGTCCACACCGGACGGGGAGACGCCCATGTTGACATGAGAGTGGCCCTGCATACGGATTTTGTTGAAAGTCTCGTCGTCCAGTTCATAGAGCCAGTTGGTATACTCAAACTGGTCGGTGTTGGCCGTCGCGCCTGTGACCTCCTGTGGATAGACGAAAATATCCTCGATGACAAACTCGTTATCGCCGGAGGACGGTCCTCTGCCAGAACGGGACACAGAGCCATGCCAGCCGACCTCATCGGAAAACTCTGTTACCAACGCGAGGATCTTCTTGTACGCGACCGGCGTCAGCCACACCACGGCGCCGCTGTTCTCATATTTGAAGGTCTTGCTGTAGTTGAGTTTGCCGTCCGGCATTTTTATGCCGTCGAGCATGGCCGCGAAGTCATCCCGCGCCTGCTGTTTGATTGCTTCTGTCAGAATAATGGGTCGTGGCATTCCATGTCGCCTCTTTCCAGTTCATTTATCGCCTCTCTTGGCGTGAGTAAGGTCCCGTCAGCTTTTTCTATGCACTTGAACGTGGTATGGAATAAATCCTTGGCAAACGCGCCGATTGCGGCGGAATCGTAGAAGTTCAGGTTCCGCGCCGACACAACCGCCTGGTCTATGGCGCCGACGTAATCCTTTTTCTGCATATACTCCTGAAACCGACCGGCGTAGGTGCCGATGCAACCGAAGTTCTGGATGTGCGGGTTTGGCAGGTGCGTCTTGCTCTCCGGCGGGTAGGCATAATTCTTAAAGGCTTTGAGGCCCGTCCGCATATCCGCCGTGTACGCCGCGCAGATCCGCAGCCGGTATCTGCCCTCACCGAATATGGCGCGGTACAGCTTTTCCATCTGCGGCTTTGTTACAATAGAGCCGATGCCGCTGTACATATACCCGGTATGGTTGCCGACATACTGCTCGAAGGCATCCACATCGTAAATATCCGCGTAACCGTGGGCGATAAACTCCATCATCGACCCGGTGACCCGCACCAAGTCAAGATTTTTGTTGCACATGAAGTATTCCATCAGCTCTGAGTCTTCGGATTGCTTGCTTATGGAACACTCCAACCCCGCGAGGGTATATTGGCAGGTCTGTATCTTTTGGGACAACTCCCGCAGGACAGACAGCGTATTGTCGTAGTCGCCCTGGTATCTGCCGATTTCGTTCCTGATTTCGTCAAGCCTTGCCCGCTCAAACACGTTTTCAAACCCCGCCAACCGGCTGCGGATAATCTCCGCACGGATGTCGAGGTCTTTGGAGAACCCGGCGACCAGCGCCTCATACTCAGCCGGCGAATTGTTCCCGGTGCTCTTGAGCAGCGCGGTTTCGGTAGCGGTCAGGGGAGCGTCCGCGAACAGTCGCGGCAGATATTTTGGTATCATCATTTGCAAGGCGTGAAAGTGCTTCAGCTCCAGCCTGTCGGCAAAGATGACCGTGTTCCGGCCCGGGTCGTCGGTATAGAACAGGACGTTCAGCTTACGGGCATAAAATATCCGCAGATCCTCGCGCCGGGTATAGCCGCTCATGTAGCGCTTGCCGGTCCCGGCGTTGGCGCGTATAATATCCAGCATCTTTTCGCCGGCATCCGGGCTGTGGTTGTTGTACACGATGAAGACATTGTGTTCCGAATCAACCGCGTATTTGGCCCCGTCGGGGATTACGGCGTTCATATTCGCGGAAAGCGATGAATTTTCAATGTTTTCGCGGCTCATATGCAGCGGCCTGACCGTCAGCCTCGCCGTTTTATCCTGCGGTAGCCGTTTACGGAGCAGCACCCGCATTGTCGCCAGGAACGAGCTGTCCGGTGCGCCCTGGGCGTGTATGTTTGAGAATAACCTGTCGGCGACCTCACCGGTCAGCGCGGTTTCGTAGATGGCTTTGTTAAACATTACGGGGTCTCCTTTCCTGTAAGATATATTGGGGCGGCAAACGGTACGCTTACCGCCCCGTCAGGTATTCATGCCGCGTTATCGGCTTTAACCACGTTGAGAAGGTAGCACTTCTCGGCGATGCCGAAATCGGCGAAGGTCTTGTCCAAATCGCCGGGGTTCAGCGTGGAGCCGTCCAGATTCATAATGCCCACGGTGTAATCTATCTCGGCGTCTTCCAGCGCCTCGCGCAAGGTGGTATTCTCGTCAAGGATTTCGGTTTTCCGCTTGACGTTATTGCCCATCGTAACTTTTATCATCGAAATTTCCTCCCGTTAAAATAGATTGAGGGAACCGCAGGCGCGATCCCCTCGTGTGTGGTTGTCGGCTACACAGTAACCTTGATGTTCTCGGCGATGGCGTCGCGCTCGGCCTTGATTTCCTCCAGGGCCGCGGCAATGCCTTTCTCGACTTTGTTGAGGTTGGCGATGGCCAGCCCCGCCTTGTCAAGCACATACTCCTTCGCGTCCTCGGTATCCGCTGGAATGGGGAGCGTAGCCGTGGCGACCTTCTTCTCGTCGTTGGATACGCCGCCGAAGCTGATGCCGTGGTCGCTGAGGCTGTTGGAGCCGATGCCTACCTTAAAGTAGACCTCCTTGGTTTCCTCGTCCGCCAGGGTCAGAGCGGAGGGGCGGTATTTCTTGACCGCCTCCAGATCTGCCATCGGGATGCCCGACGCGATAACGTAGCTGTTGCCCGCGATAGTGATGTTTGCCATGTGAAATTCCTCCTAAATTTTATTTGTATGAAGGGTATTCATACACAGATGGGATGTTGGTCGTTTATGGCCTTATCCGGCCATATCAAGAAATTGCTTCTCGGTCAGGACCGTAACGCCCAGCGACCGGGCCTTGTCCAGCTTGCTGCCGGCCTTTTCGCCGCAGATAAGGTAGTCGGTGTTCTTCGACACCGCGCTGCCGGCGACGGCTCCCAGGGACATAATCTTTGTGTTGATGGTATCCCGGGTGAAATGCTCCAGCTTGCCGGTGACAACGACTGTCTTCCCGGCGAATGGGTTATCCGCCGGCGCCGTTGTGGGTACCGCGTTGTTTTGGATGGTCATAAATTGTTGCAGCTCCTTCCATAATGTTCGGTTTTCCTCGGCCTCGAACCACCTGTAGATGTTGCCGTGTAAGACTTCACCGAAATCATCCAGTTGGGTGAAGTCAACCCCGTCAATCACGGAGGCTTCAAATGCGTCAAGGCTTCTGTTAAAGTGCCGGCCCAGTTCTCGGCTTGCGGCTCTGCCTATCATGGGTATGTCCATAGAGATAACGAACCGTTCAAAAGTAGTAGCGCGGCTGCGCTGGATAGAGTCCCACAGACGCCGCCAGGATTTTTCACCGAAACCCTCCATGCCGACGATTTCGGCTTCGTGCTCGTCCAGGCGGAAGATGTCCGTAAAATCCCGGAGCCAACCCCGGCCGATGAATTTCTCCAGCGTGACCTCAGACAAACCATCAATATCCAGCGCCTTCTTGCCGACGAAGTGGACGAATTTGCGGAGGTTCCGGGTAGCGCAAACCGGATTGTCACAGCGGAGAATTTCAGCCGTTTTGCTCTGCTGTACTCGCGTCGGCCCGCCGCAGCAGGGGCAATGACCGGGAACGATGCCGAACCCGTCATATCTCCCGCGGTCAAGGTTTTCTTCGATGTGCGGGATTATCATGTTGCGCTTACTGACGAGGATCCGGCAACCGGGCATAAGCTCCAGTTCCCGGATAAAGGTCAGGTTGTGCAGGCTGGCCCGCGACACCTCGCAGCCGTCGATTTCCACCGTGTCGAAAACGGCCACCGGCGACAGCTCCCCGGTGCGGGACGGCTGCCACTCGACGCTTCGGAGGACGGTTTCGTATAGGTCATCCTTAAACTTGAAGGCAAGTCCGTCCTTGTAGTGGTGCCCGGTACGGCCGCATGACAGGGAGAATGGGATGTCGTTGTAAGTAACCACGATGCCGTCGATGGGCAGCCCGTCTCTCTTGGCCATCTTCTGCAGATTGGAAATCATGTTGGAGATTATCTGCTCGGGCGCGTTTTTATCCGGGATGAAGAAGGTACAGGGCGAAAAACCTAACTGTCCCAGTGTTCGTAGCTTTTGTGACTTGCTTGTTTCCTCGTCAAACCCTTCAAGCACGCCGAACGGTGTGAATACCACGCCTCGACCGGCGCAGTCGCCGGCGTCATGGTTGCGGACCGCGCCCGCCGCCATGTTGCGCGCGTTCTTGTACGGATTGCCGGAGCTGTCCCGCAGCGTATTTTGTAGACGCTCAAAGATTGGCTTGGCGATATATGCCTCGCCGACGACTACCAGCCGTTGAAGATACGGAATCCACGCCGGTATACCCTCAATAGCGCGAGCATTGTGTGTGATGACCTCGCCCTCGTCGCCGTTACCGCGGGTAGACGCCCGGACAAGCGAACCGTTTTCATATTCGAGTTTCACCGTCAGGCCGTCTAATTTGTGCATGAGCAACACCTGATGAGCGCCGATGAAGCGCATGAGGTCACCGGTCTGCTTGGTTTTCTCCAATGACAGCAGCGGAATGGTATGGGTGGTCTTGTCTAACCCGTCCACAACCTCGTACCCGACTGTCTGTGTGGGGGAATCGCTCATGCGGATGCCGGTTTGTTTTTCGAGCTGCTGAAGCTCGTCCAGGGTACGGTCATATATGGCGTCTGAGACCGTGGGCGCAGTTAGGTTGTAGTATTCATGCCGCCACTGGTTGAGCTTTGCGGTCAGTTCCCGGACTTTGTTGATTTGCGTTTCTTGCATATGGTAGCCTCCTCCTTGCTGTATGGGGTTCTGCATACTGTGCAGAAAACAGAGCCGTCCGGTTTGTACCATAGGCACTTGCTCCCGCAATTCGGGCATTCTGAAATTACTTTGCTCACAGCCATCAACCGGCCTCCGCTATCTCCGGCACATCGGCGGCATTCAGTACCTCCATGAATTTCTGCCCGAACGCCTTCGCTGTCGCGGCTTCCTCGGCCGAAAGCGTGCCCATCGCCTCGAAGTTATACAGCGCGTAGGGCTGCCCGGTCTTGTTCGTCGCTTTTTCTAGAGTTATCTTTGTCACCACGCCGGAGAGCGGAATCATTCTGCCCACCAGCCGGGTCATGTACTTCTGAAAGATGACTTTACTGGAAACCGGCACCCGGACGATAATCGGCATGATATTATCCGGGCGCAGCAGGAAGATAACGACCGACTCCTTGCACGCCTTGCCGTTGGAATCGCCGTTGTCCTTCGACCCGAACTCGTTATACATACAGCGGGCGCAGGCTTTACCGTCGGGATGGGAAATAACGCTGTCCCGGCTGAAACAGACGGGAGGCGTGCCCTCCACCGGGTCGGGTGTGTCCCAGTACGCGCGCGGTGTGTTATAGTCGAGGATGATGCCTGTCAGCTCCCGCTGCATCTCGTCCCCGGAAAGCCCGGGCACGGTGAACGATGTGGCGCCGCCGGACGGCGACTTGATTACATCGAACAACGCATAGGAGAGCTGTTGGTTTTTAAGGTTTTCGTTGATAATCCCCAGCGCGTCGGAGGTCAGCGCGATGTATTCCGAATTGACGGAGGCTAATGCTGTATTCTGCATATGAAGAACCTCTCCTTTTATCGGCTCCGTTTTTGAAGCCTGTATTTTACCGCCCAAGCGGCCTTTCAATTTATCATTGTCCATATAGACCCTCCATTCAACCCGCCTTCACAGAGAAGCGGCGGTGTGATGATTTGGCGGCGTATCTCCTGTAAAGCGACGGATGCTCGGCTTTTAGCGTTTTGCTGTCCAACCGCTCTTGTGACACACTCTTCCAAATGATAATCAAGTTCCCGACGGTCCCGGCTTCGTTTTCACCGAGCATCTGTTTGAGCATATTTTCCGCCTCCTGCTTTTCTTCCGTGACCCGCTCCAACTGCTCGCAGGCGGTATTGTATTTTTGGATCACGAAGACAGCCGTTTCCGGCAGCGTGATTTGAGACTTCGGCACGCTGTCCGGGAAACGCTTATTCAGGAACTCGGCGGAGGCGTCCGAGCCATCCAGAGCGGGCGGGATGCCCTCCTGCACCTGCTCCCAGAATTCGCCCTCCAGCCTGACGAGCATAGAAATCAGCTCCTCGTCGCGTTCGATGAATTTCCACTTGAAGGTGTTGCCGCCGATGAGAACGGCGATATACGCGCCCTTATGCCCGGTGACGGCCATGTAGTGCTGCACTTGCAACACATATTCGTCCGGGATGGCGTTGTCCCACTCCTTGTCACGGTAGGCACTGGAGGTCTTGGCCTCGAAGATGCACTTGCCGTAAATTGGGTGGATACATTCGCCGTCCAGGTTCGCCAGCATGAAGGGGTGTTCCTCGCTCTGTAGGAGCTGATGAACCGGCGTCACTTCGATACCCGTGCGCTTCGTAAACTCGGCCTTCACCAACGCTTCAAGCTGGGTTCCCCAGTAGGCGGCCTCTCCCGCCTCAGAGTTGGGGAGCTGCCCGGTCTTCTCCATCCAAAGCTCCACGGGCGACTTCCATTTATTCACGCCGCAGACAACGGAGGCGTCTGAGCCGCCGATGCCTTTCTTGCGCCATTCGAGCCATTCGGCATAGGGCATATTTTCGGTGTTCGCTAAAATAATTGCGGACATTTTAATCCTCACTTTCCCTGTAAATGAAAATAGGGGTACGCGGCGAACAGCCACGCACCCCCTCGGCCTTTACTTGAAAATGGTTACCAGCGGGTCCAGTTCCTTCTTCGGTTTTGGTTTCTTTAACGGTTTGACCACCAGCGCGTGAAACCCGGCGGCAATCGCGCCGACCAGCCCGCCGACAATCATACCGGGGACGCCGATAATGCAGCCGCCGATGATGGCGCCCATCTCCACACCGCCCCAGATATCGTCCAGAAACGATTCCCAGAAGCTCTTTGCAACCGCTCCTGTGTAATCCTTGTCGCTGTCGTTGGAGGTCCAGTTGGACTCCGTACCGTTGAGGTTGTTCGCCAACACCAATCTCTTCTCAGCCGGTACGGCCATGAGGATATAGTACAGGAGCTTTGAGAGGTTGTACGGGTTCTGCTTTGCCTCGCCGTCCGTGTAGCCGGCGCAGTAGCAGACAGGCTCGACCTTTACGTCGGTGGCCTCCCGCACGCGCCGCTCAACCGAGCCGGCCTTCAGTTTCAAGAAATCGGTGAGGATGTCGTTGGGCGCGTTTTTTTCATGGTCCCAATTCCGCCCCTTCATCGCCAAATCGGATTGATTCAGCCCAATCAGGATGCGGTGCGTCTCCTTGCCGAGACAGGGGATCAGGGTGTTGTTGATAACGTCGAAAGACACGGCGAGATCCTTGCTGCCCGCGTCCAGCACGACAAGCACAAGGTCAATCAGCATATTCCCGTCAGCATCCCTCTCGGACAGCTTGCGGACGATCTGCTTAACGTGGGCTTTATCTTTCTCCACGGTATCACCCAATCCGGGGGTGTCCCAGATGGTGAGGTTCCCGAGGTCGAACTTGGTGATTTCGCTGGTCTCCGGGTCAACCCCGATACCCACCTTTGCCACGCTCATGTCAAACAGGGCGTTGACGGTCGAGGACTTCCCGCTACCGCTTGCCCCTACAAGCATGAGATTGACGCGCCGGCTGCTGGCTCTCAGCAGCACGGACAGACGCCGGTTGATTTCGGATTCGGGCAAGCCGGAGTTGAGGATTTCTTCGTGCAGGCTGTCAAAGATATTTTTCTTTTCGTTTGCAGCCGGGGTATTGCCGGTGTTCTCGGTATTTTCGGTGTTCATGTGTTCACTCTCCTAACATATTTTTGGGGTAACTTAGTTGATTATTAAGATTTATCACGCGGCGGCCAGAGCCATTTCATAAGCCTTGTCGATCAGAGGGTTGCCGTCCATCGTCTTAGCGAAGACGTTTTCCCGGTAGTTGGTCGTCGCACGCAGGGGTTTGGCGTGAGTGGCAAAATCCGATACGGCGCAAACGAAACGGTATGCGGTCTTGCCGACGTGCTTCAGGTCAGGGGCATCAAAGTAACGAGTTTTCAGGTCGTCCCGGATACGGGTGATATTGTTGCGATGGATGTCTGTCGGTTGGTCGTCCATCGGCAGAAGCATTTCGATATACTCCATCACCTTCGCGTCGGTCAGCTTGATTTTGTTGAGCCTGTGGAACTCGGCGCCCAACTTGCCCATATAGTCGCGGGCGAGGGACAGGGTGCAATGCGCCTCATCCATCTTGGCAGCGAGGTCGCCTACATGAATGGTGGTCCAGACCCGCTTCGCGCTGTTCAGGGCGAGATTGAGGGTATTCTGGCAGACGACACGGATAGGGGTCATACAAACACGGATGGCACCGCTGCCGTCGTGACAGTTGGAAAACACCAGATACGGCTCAATTTGCTCGCCTTCGATGATGTAGTTATTCGGCAGTTTGGCGAGCATCCAGACTTTGCGGCCGTCGTGCAGGCTCCCGGCGGTTTCGTACTTGATGCCTTCGCCAAGCAGGGCGTCGGTGAACGCGAACGCCGCGGCGTTCTGCACGACCTTGTAGCGGTCGGTTACGACGCCGAGAACTTTGTCGTCGGTGTCACGGATGTTGGCTTTCCAGCCGGGGATGGGTTCGTAGGTGCTGGTCATGATGGGGCGTTGGATTACACTCCAGTCGAGGCCCGATTCTCTCAGGGCTTCCTCTGAATTGAGGGTTTCCTGGACACAGACGCCTAATCCGTGCCACGGTGCTACGCGGGTGTAGAACATGGTTTCTACTGCTGCTGGCATGGTGTTTCATCTCCTTTTGGTTTTTTGGGTTAAAATAGCGCCTCCCGACATGGGAAGCGTAGGCGTGGGTTTCATTCACGGTGGTAGCCTTGGTTCAGGAGCCGCTGGTAGGTTTGATAACCACCCAGTTTACATTGTGGGCAGGGGTTTTCAAAGAACTTAACAAGCCCCCGCCTGTAAGGGCATTTCGGACACGGCGGCCTGATACGGTAGAGCAGCTTCTTCATCTTTTTCCTCTCCTGACATTTCCGGTATATTAAGCATCGGCGTGGCCATCTCGTAGAACACCGCGCCGTCGTCCAGCCGGATTACGCACAGCGCACCACCGTAGACGCACCCACAGTCGATGCAGACCTTATCCCGGTATTTTTCGTCAAACCACGCGGAATAGTCGGGATTATTACGGATCATGGGCGTCGGGGTATGCCCGAAGATGCAGGTATACCGTTCGAGAGCAGGATGTTCAAAGAACTCCTCACGGCTCCACACCAGGCTTTCCGGGTCCTGATGGCGGAATGGGACACCGACGGTCAGCCCCGCGTGAGAGAGGAAGTACCGCTTATCGTCTATGCCGACTGTCTTGTAGTAGGGACGCTTGCGGAGCCAGGAGAACAGCTTTTCCCGCTCATTTTCCGGCAGGCCGTTGATTTGCTTCTTTATCTCCTCATTGCCGTTGAGGTCCCAACTGTCGTCGGTCCCGTCGTAGAAATCAAGCATCATCCGCTCATGGTTGCCTATGAGAAGATGCACGCTCTTTGTCCGCATGACAAAGCGCAGGCATTCCAATGATTTGTCTCCCCGGTCGATGACGTCGCCCAGGACATACAGGGTATCTTTTTCCGGGTCGAAATGGATTTGTTCTAACAGCGTCATAAACGCCGTGTAGCAGCCGTGGATGTCGGATATGCAGTAGGTCATTCCTGTCCCTCCTCTCTTTTTTGACATGAAAACAACGCCTTCCCAGTGCGGGATGGCAGTATTTTGATGATTTGATAATCGCTTAACTATATAGAGAATATATATCCCCGCCCGGACTATATTCGATGGATTGAAACAGAGATGTAACTGAGGAAAAGGAGACGGTCACTATGAATGATGAAAGAATGGAAGGTTTTTTCGATTTAGACAACCCCAATCCCGATGGGACATACAATCTGGCGCCTGGGTTGCTGGAATTGCTTGCGAGCAAAGGGTTCACTGTCGTTAAGAGCGGTAATGAGTCCGGCGCCGGTGTTAAGGCGGAAAATGAAATAAATAGTTGATGGACGGCGGCAAAGGATAAGACAGGGCATCCGCGCCCTGTCTTATCTCTGCTCACTGTATGATGGGTTCCTTATCAAACGCCGCGGTTCACATCCCTCTGCATGATATAATGGGGCGATTGCGGTTTATATCCCCTGCCGTAATCGGTCCCGGTAATCTTAAATCCGTATTTCTTGTATATATGGATTGCGGGGCTGTTATCTTTATAGACGTAAAGGATGAGCTTCTTGTCCTTGTAACGGTTCAGAACGGATTGAAAAAGCTGCTGCCCGATACCCTGATGCTGAAGGGCTTTGTTTACAAAGAAGAACGATAATTCATAGCTGTCGTCGTAATCATCGACACGAATGATGCCGTCCAGCTTATCGCCGTTAAAATACCCGTAGACGGCGATTTCATCGTCATGCGTAATCAGCGAGAGGGGGAACTGACTCGGGGTTATATTTGCCCAATCGTCCATCTTAAAGAACCAGCCGGCAAAGTGTTTGCCAGTGACATCATTGTGCGTTACCGTTTTAATAGTGCCGCCTGTATGCGCTTCTGTTAGGTATTCGGCTTCGGTAAAGGCCGTTGATATTGCGCCTCTGCGCTTAACAGATTCTGTCGTATATACCGTGGAGTCACCCTTCGATACTTTCTGGATACTCGATTCAGGAAGCGTCATCCCATACGGCGTAGTAGGGAATCCGACTTGGTATTCCGCTTCTGTATTCGTATTTATACCCGGCAGAACCTTTTCGATGGTTCCGATATTGCCCATCTGAGAGCCTTTAATAGCTTTTACTCGGTCTCCAATGTTAAACTTAGTCTTAGTCATTTCAATTCCTCCCACATTCATGATTAGAACATGGTGAAAGAACTCCAAAAAATACAGGGCGCGGAGTGAACCGCTACCCTGCATGTTAGGATGTCTTCTTATAATTCAAGCTCCCGGACAAATTGCCGTCGAGTGGTACATTTCTGATCAATGTCCCTTATTCCGATTTTTCAATCAGTAAAATACTTGGCTCCGGGTTACTTGCTTTTATTCCTGCACAGCTTTCATCAGCTTCTCTGGTTTTCGCCTCAACGCCCTAAGATCGGGGTTGTGTCGAAGTTTCATTGAGACTTTGTTTGACCTCATGAAATTCAATATGTCCTTCGACGACATTCCTTGCAATCTCAAATAATCTTTTAGTTCTCTCAGTAGGGCTTGTGTTTTCTCGAATACGAGACGGTCTGTAGCTTCATCTTCGTTAATTCCCCATATTAAGTTTAGTACACGAATGATCTCGTTATCTTCAACATTGGCTTCATAAAGCGCGGCAACAGTGTTGGCTATGCCTATTTCAATCGCGTCAGCAAACGCATTGCTCCCTTCTTCGTCAAGCCGGTTTTCGTAGGCATCAAGCGCATAAGCGGCTAATGTCCTCGCACCACTCGATAGAAACTCCTTAACTTTTTCGCTGTCAATCTTTGACATGCCTTTCCCTCCTTACAATTATTGAGTTTACTCCTTCGTGATAGGGCTTAAGTTAATGAACAACCCTTGAAGCTCCTCTATATCGCAATCGTTATTAAAGAGATACTCAAGCAGTTCTTCTTGCCGTGCTTGGCCCATCGTTATCCGATACAGCGATAGTATCTTCAAGAGGCGTTCATACACAGCCCTGTCCTTGCTGTATGGGTACATCGGAACAATACGTTCAATCTTCACCGAGCCGCCGTCAGGCAGACACCAATATGGAATCAACTCCGGTTCATCTTCGGCTTTGGCGTCAAGTGCTAATTGGAAAAGCTTGTTCCATACATCATTCTCAAAGTCGTGATCCCTATATGTCTGCGCCAGACTTTGACGGATAGCCAGACACTTGTATCGGTTAATCCGACCCTCTCGCTGTTCGAGGTCAATGGGGTTATGCGGTAAGTTCCAGTGCATAATTTTTCGGGCGTAGTTGTGGAAGTCCAAACCCTCCTGACCAATAGAGGTCGTAGCAAGGACAAACGGTCTGAACGGTGAGTTGAACGCTGTTCGCAGGTGATCCTTCCGCTGCACGGTCTTCGCGTCGCTTCGTGTTTGATAAAACCCGGCGGCGTAGTGTGACCTCATCCGTATCTGGTTCTTCCTATCTCCCGTGAAACTTGTATATGTGTCGATAGGGTAGCTTGCTGTGGATGTCTTCAAGGCGTCACACATCTGGCCACATAAGCTGACCGGATTCTGGTCGTTGAGCATATGGGCGTACTCATCAAGCATGGCGGCGAAGTTCCCATCCAAGCAGTATTTCAACACATTCTTGTAGTGGGCATCGTCGCTCTTTCCGTAGGCGAGTTCAACAACAGCGATGGCTTCCGGCTTGTCGAACATCGACACAATCTCAGTGGCAAATTGTTTGGCGAGTCTTTTGTTATCGGAAAATAGCTTATCAAGACCTTCGGTATTTTTGTCGAAGACCCGCAGGGCGCATATCGCCGGCGAAGCGATGGCCATGTTTGCAAGTACATCTAAAATATCTGAAGGCATCTTCCGCTGGGGTATGGTAACATTCGGAATTATCTTCTGACCCTTCTCAACAAGGAAACTATCAAATATTGTCGGTGCTATCCAATACCAATCCATATCCGTCGTGCCTTTATCCGGGACATTGTACTCACGTTTGATATAGTCAAGCATCGGTTGGATCAGAGCCTTAACGTGCTTTTTAATTTCACCCAATGTCTTACCCATATGCTCTACAGGATCATATAGACTGGCAAGCATGGCGCTTACAGTCGTAAGTGTCTTATCCCTGCCCGCTGCGAACCTCGGGGTCGGAAAACGACGGTGTTGTTTCTCATCATCTTCAATCAGATAGCCTTTGAAGCGTTTGTCTTGTTCCTTCGCATAGAGCTGCCCGATGGTTCGGCGTTCACACTCGTATGAAAGTGTGCAGGCAATCATCCGCGGCACCATCTCCCAAGCGGAGAAAACAAGTATTTTCGAGAAGTTATCCTTCCTCTTAAACACACCGCCAAGGGGATAGTACGGAATGGAAGGCGGTACCCACAGTAATCTCTCCGCACCGTTTTCAAGAGCTACTTCCATCAATCGTTCAAGTCTGGCATTGTTGGACGGCAACGGAGTAAATCTCTTTAGCTTCCGTTCATCCATAAACAGCATTTTCTTTGAAAGGTTATTGAAGTCTGGACGCTGCCTTTTAACATCATGCTTGAACTTATATTGCTCCATGAAAGATAATAAATAAGGGCATGACTTCACGTACTCTACCGGAACATGAACGGTGTCCGACAACATCTCTGCTTGAATAAATGAATGAATGTCGGCGTCCGAAATCTCAACCGGCTTCTTTGTTCCGCTGTCATCTGTCGATTTACCGGTGGTTTCAACGAGTAGGCGTTCTGTGCGGCACATACCGCTATATAGCTCATGCTCGGCTTTCTTCTTGATATTGATAATGGTGGCAAACCCGGCGTCGGCTTCTCGAAGCGAAATAGAAAAGTCGTTCCATGTTTCGTGGAACTGTCTATACTTTTCCTTATCATCAAAAAGAAACTCCACAAGTTGAAGGAACTCCCTATAATGCTCGTCCACTCCGCTATTAGCTGCTTCTTCCAGCGTTTGATATAGTTTGTATGGAGTAGCCGATAAGAGCAGCGTGTTGGTTTCCGAACCATGTAGAAAAGCGTTAGTCAGCAGTCCTGTTTCGGTGTCTGTATCCACAGCAATAAGCTCCCTGAAACGCTGGAACTCATCCATGATAACAAGGTCAGGCTTCAAACGGTTGATACTAATTTGTGCGAACATCATCCGAAGTTCGGCGATGACATAATAATCTTTATTCATGACCCGTTGAACTTGCTGCGGAGTTAATCTTCCTTTAACCTCCGCGATAATGGTTCTAAGGTACTCGCCTTTGGTGTCGGCATTACACTTCTTGATTCGTCCCTCCATTTCATCGACGCACCATTGAAAGCCGCTGGTTGCGTTCTGTATGAATAATGAATGCAATAACCGACTATGCCCTTGGAACTCCGGGAGACGTTTAAGTATCGAATAAATCAACGCTCGTTCCCTTGCGTCACCGGCGCCTCTCGTCAGACTGAACGATGTTGCTGGCGTCAAAGGGATTAGGTGAATGAAACCGTTGCGTACCTTTAGATCGTTTTCCTGTTCAAATATCTTCAAGTGCTGCATGGACAGGCGGGTGTCGGTAACGCCGTCAACGGTTACGCTGCCATGTATCTTTAGTTTTCTGATGTTCTGATTGGCAATGGATGTGTTGGAACAAATATAAAGCACCTTAAAGAACTGCTTGCCGTTCTGTTTGTGGTTGCTGGCCAATCTCGAAATGATACCCTTGGCTATTAAAGTCTTTCCAAGACCCACTTCATCAGCAACAAGCACGCGGCGTTGCGTGGTAGTGAATAGGTCAAAGCAGCGGTCAACGGTGGCTCGTTGGAAATCCTTTAGCTCAGACATGACCTTCATTTCAATATCTCGCAGTATCACAACTTCACCGCCTTTTCAAACTGCTCGTACAGGCGCAGAAAGTCTTGCGGAACAACGTGGGCGTTCAGCATTGAAATTATTTCACGTATGTCTCTCAAGCTGTCCGGCGAGTTCGCCGCAGCCTTTAGCATCCGTTCATATAGGATAGGCGAATCATAGTTCATGTTTAAGAAACGATATTCTCCCTTAGCCTTCTTCATGCTCTCAATAAAAGCTGATAAATAATCATCGCTTAACAGGAACGCTATGTATGCCAGGAATGCATTCCTATCGCTTATCACATCACTATATAACGCTTTATCACGGTCTGCTGTAGGGATGCCTTCGGTCGGTATCTTAATAACACGCCGCAGCGGTTCTTGCCCTCTCAGCTTGGCTGTGACCTCGTACCATTCAGATAGGTCGCACAGGCCGAGCTTCGGAAACACCATAACCTCGCTGACTTGCTGTGCGTTAGGTTTCATCAGCGGGGAAAGTGTTAAGCGAACATCGGTCTGTGGGGGTCTTATCTTGACCGTAACCGAATAAGGTTCGCCATCACTAACTACTGCCTGTTTACGGGTGGCACAGAACTCTCGTATAGCCGTTTCCATTCTCATCGTTTCGGTTTCGTCATCAGGCTTCGGAATAGCAGATAAATTTACTCGTTCAAAAGGGTTCTTCTTTTCGTCTGTTCCAAACAGATCCATTTTCAACTTCTCGACACTAAGGTTCTTCTGCTTCCCGCGCAGAACAAACAGGCATTCAACATTACCACCCTGGAACGCACTATAACTCGCATTAGCTGACCCTATATAAAGCTCGCTGTCCTCGCCTTTTGTCCGTAAGTAAACCTTGGCATGTATGTCCTGTTGCTGTGTATCGCCGGATTCAATGACTTGATCCTCGCCGTCAACCACAATGTCTTTGACCACGTATGTTTCAAATATCGTTAAGAGATTTCCATTGAGCTTTGGTAGCTCGGAGTTCCGGGTAATCAAAGTGCAATCCGCGTTTGGTCTGCGGCGCTGGGCAAACTGCTCCATGATGCCTTTGCTTAGAAACGGCGATATGACGAACAGTTTATTGAAGTCGTCAAAAAGGTTGCTATTAAAGTATTGACCTATCCCATACGGGATGAAATCTATACTCTCTATTTCCCTGCCGATGGGTTTCCAAGAAGATGCAGCGAATCCATCAATGAGCTTTTCGATGGTCTTGTGTTTTTTTCGTAAGTCAGGATTGTATGCGCTTGTATTATCTATCAGCCAACGTATGAAGCCGCCTATGGCTTTACCTGTGCTTGGTTCCTGCCTGAGAGCCGAATCTCCCTGGCTGGCACTGTCGAGCCGTACAGCCACATCCCAACTACGGTCGAATGTAAAGTTCCGTGAAAGCACTACGAGTCGGTATCTGTCTGGCATTCCCTTAGAGGTATAGTGTATGAACCATGTTTTTGGATGGAATGATTTTTTATTCTTTAGATTAACCTCACAAACACAACTTTCAAGAAGCGGGAGGAGTTTGTTGGGTTTATCCGGCACCTTTATCTGTGCGCCCTGGCAGAAAACAAGGAGCTTCTTACTGGCTCTTCGTATGGCTTCGAGCATATGCAGAGGACTTTCTGACAACTCCGTATCCGCTTCTACATTTAACCCGATGATGGCGCACATGGCTGTTAATGTTTCAAGGTCTAACGAATATGTCGTTCCGAAAGCGAACGACACCTTATATCCCATAGGTGGGGACAGCATTTCCCGATAATCAAGTCGGTCTGATTGGGTATTAAGCATGACTGCCCACCCCCTTAAAAACATCCCGAGTAATCGTCTGAGCAATCCGCAGGCGATAACTTAACGGCTCCATGTTTACGGCGTTCTTCATTTCTTCGTAACGGTCAGGTTGAATCAACTTTGTCCTGGATTTCCCTTTGAGTTCCTGTTCCCGGCGAATGATTAGCTCGTCAAGTTTCTCCATATCATCCAATGCGGCATGATATTGTTTAAGGAAAATAACCACTCTGGGCCGTGGCTTCACACGGGCGAACACTTCTGAGAGATCAACTTGCGGACGTTCCTCTATGTACTGTTCCCAACTGTCATTTGCGACCTTGTTCTCCCCTCTGGAGTAAATCACGTTGTACCGAAGCTGGGCGCCATGTACGAACCGGGAAAAGTCACGCGCAAGAAGATAATCCCGCCTCATTTCTGGTGGCATCAATCCTGTTAGCAATGTTATCTCCGAAAAGTCCTTGAACTCAGGAAAGTCCTGTCGATTCATACGCAGAATCATCGCGAGCAGGCTATCCTTGGTTCTCGGCATAGATGTTATCTGTGTTCGTAAGAAAGTAGCTTCCTCTGTTGTTAAGTCTATCGTCACTGTATCACGCCAGGTTGCTTTGTACTCGGGCACACGCCAGAACGATGTGCCCAGCATACCTGTATCGGTATCATCTACTGTATCGCCCTCAATCTCTGAACTGCGCTTGCCGCTTATCTTCTGCTGCTCGGCCGTCCTGCGTTGGCTACAAATGATTTCAGCGTAGTTTGATAGGGTAGCCTTTTCCGTGAAGATACCGTATGTCCTAAGTGCGTTCCAGTAAATGCTCGACGGCTTTCGCTGGAGACGTTCTCCCGCGTCTTCTCCAACAACGCCCACACCTTTGCCACTGCGCTCTACTAGTGGGTTTATCAACTTTATTTCCTCGTCATACAGCATCTTAAGAAAGTTACTTGGGGTGAGCTTTGGCCGACGTTCCAACTCTAAACAGATATAGGGGAGCAAGAACAGATACTTTGCCCGGGTTTGGATGGTTGATGTACCCGGAAACAGAATGTCTGAAAAAGCGTCTCGGATCGTCCCTATTCCAAGCTCGTCTACGGCTCCCGGTTCGGTCAACAGGCGGAGGACGTTGAGTACCATGTCACGGTCTCTTTTTGAGAAGTCAACCCAGCCAATATTTAACATAGTATCCTCCTGAAATATTCTTATGATTCGACGTCCTCAAATACCCAGGCGACCAGCGATAGGACATCCGCCAGGGCGATCCCTTTCGCGTAGTGATACCGTTTTGTGTAGCTGTCCCATATCTTTGCTATATCGGGGCTGGCGGCGATGTCGTTCAGTATCTTCGCATGGTTCTCTATCGCCGGGACGCTACCGCGCTCCTCCGCTTTCACATTCAGCGCGTGAAGCAGCTCCGGCTGACTCAGGCTGGCCTTGTTTACCGTCAGAAGGATATAAATGTCGTAAAAGTCACGGCCCCTTGTGTTACCTACGCCGCGCACGAGGGTGGTCTCAATCTTCTCCGCGAGAACGGTGTTGAGGTTATATGCCATGACAGGAATCGTCCGGTCCTCGAACATCAGCTTGTACTGGTATTCGATCTCGCGCGGGATGATGGAGTCCCCGGTGGTGATGTCGATGCTCATGTTGACGCGAACAGAATGAAGCGACGCCGTTATGCCGGCACGGTAATCGTCGTATTCGCTTATGTCGTGTATGTTCTTAATGCTCTTGATTTCAAAGGTTACGCCGTCGTCAATCTCTACGGCTACGATTTCGCGCAAAATCTTCTCTATCTCCTCGCGGCTCACCGGCAGGCCCTTCATCGTCGTATCCATATCCATCGTGCTGCGTTTGTCGATGCCGACCATCGCCGCGATCAGGAACCCGCCCTTGAGTATCATGTTCTCACGGTAGGGCGAGAGCGACATCCGCTCCAGAAAACGCTCCAGCATATAGTTCTGTAAAATTTCGTTCGCGTGGGTTCCGGTCTGCTTCGAACTGTTCTTTACCCAGTCCTTCAACTGCGCCGCGCTTGTAAACATTATGTCAGCACCTCCATATACCGAAGTACAATATCCCGGATTTTGAATGTAGCGGCGTACTCCAGCAGCTTCGCCTTTTCGCCCGCCGGGTCTTTCATATATCGTTTCAATGCGGTCAGGACTAAATCCTTGTCCAGCTTATCGACGCTACGAAGACAGTCGCAGAGCGTCCGCTCGGCATCGTAGACCATCACCGATTTTCCGTAAGTTGTCACGGTTTCTCTCGCGCCCAGCCCCATATACTTCGGCTTGGTGTAAAAAAACATCATGTCGCCGCTCGAAAGCAGTCTCGTATTCCAACCCGATGGAATTGTCATCATCAACTGAGACGGCGTTCTGTCGGAAAGGTCATGGAAAAATAAAGCCGTCTCGTGCGAGAAGACCCCCTGCGGGCAGCGGTACTGCGCCACGAAGAACGGGTCGGCGATAACGTCCGCGCCGACATACATCCCGCGCGCCACACGCTCAATCAGACCCCGCTCCGCCATGCGCGTTAATGTAGGCGGGCCGACGCCTTTCTCTCCGGCGGCTTTGGTGGTCAGGTAGCCGCCGCCGTCGTTTAACAATGTCAATGCAATCTGTTCATGGGTCATTGCGAAGCCTTCACCTCCCGCAAGTAATGTTTATGATATTATATACCATACGAACATAAATTACAACATGAAAATGACTTTATTAAAAAAACAGGGCGCGGAGTGTTCCGCTGCCCTGTATCATAGGCTGATGTACGATTTGAAATATTCATCGACGGAGTTACCGCTCTACCCGTTTTGTCAATGTCCTCGCAACCATGTCAAGCAGCTCACGGTTATTGAAAAAGATATTGTACCTGTCGAGGTCAGGATTGTAAACAAATGTGACGTCATCGTTGATAAATTGCGTGGCGCCGTCTTTCATTTCCACCACCCATCCTGCGTTACCGTCTTCAAAATGAAACGGCTCATAGGAAGCAGCCTCGTTCTCAAGTATCTTTTTAACACCTTCCGCTGAAATACCGTATGCCACCAACCCGCTGTCAAGCACTCGTTCCCGCAATACTTTATCTACCTCCGGCTCACCCATCTGGTCAATGTCTACAACATCAACATTTCCCCCGGGCACCCTGATAGAAAAATACATACCGGTCATTGTAATCCACTCAATTTCCCGAACCCGCAACAGAGATTTGGAATGTTCAGTCGGTTCGCTTGACGCTATGACAGCGGTTTCTTCTCCCATGATGCCGCTGACATATTGAATGTTGCCATGCCATATAGAATTGCTGCTACGATCCAAGCGCATGGTAATTTCGTTGGCCAAGGTCAAATTGTCGTCTTTTATGGTGAATGTCCCACTACCGCGCTTCATGCTGTTATAGTCAACAATTTCAAAGTCTTTCCCGGTAAATGTAATATACATACCGCGGTCGTTGGGATTGACAAAGGTGCCGGAAATACTATTTGCCCCGATTGAGCCTCCGGCTCCAATGGCTCCGCTCTCACCACTTCCGGGATTTGGTGTACTATCAGTCGTCGGAGGCGGGGTTTCATTGCTGCCCTCGGTTGGTTTCGCCGGGTCAGCCGCCGATGTAGTCGCCCCGTCCTTATAATGGCTATTATACCAGCCGTCTATAGAGATAAAGCTGTTTTCCTGCGGGTTATGCCACAGTAACCGTCCGTTTGCTTTGACAGCCCTAATCCTTGTAAGCTCCTCGGTTTGATACAAGACGAATGTAAAGCTGGTATCATCTTCAGTGGTCAGGTCGTCGTTGATGGTGACCGGGCTGCTGAATGAGTGTTTGTCCAGCCACGACTGAAGCAGCTCCCGCGCTTCGGCAACGGTTGCTACGGGAGTGCCTGTATCTGTTGGCCGGGGCTGCGTATCTTCCGAGCAGCCCGATAATACAATAATGAGAGCCAGCATCAGCAGTAGTAAAAGCCTTTTTATCTTCATCATTTTCATTCCCTTCTTTTGTTAGTCGGACACGGCATATCCAAAATCGCCGCTGTACCGTTTAAGTACCTCTATGTCTGAGCCGTCCGCGGCTTTTGATAGCTTGCCTGTGAGGTCATAGAGCTGATTCAGAACCGAACTGCTCCTGGGCCTGCGGCGCAGCTTTTCGAGTAGCAGCGCGTAACCATACTCCAGATTGCCGGCGGCCAGGTTGTTCTTAATCTTGGCGTCCAGCGCCTTATCGTCAATGTCTCCGAGATTTTCGCCGTTATATGCAATCTCACCGGCAAGCTGCTCAAGCCCTACATCGCCGTTTTCCTCCATGATGCGTATGATTGCGTCGCCGATGTCATTGCAGACCGACTCGACGGCGTTACGGAACTCAAGCGCTGTATCGGGTTTTTTATACAGCTTTTTCAACATGCCGTTGATTTCGGAGTTGTTCATGCCCTTAACGATGCTGTCTCCTATACCGTGCAGTACACCGCTTCCGACATTCATGGCGCCGGCGGCCACAGACCCTCTTATCGACGCGCCTATCGTGCCGCCTATCGTCGTTCCGATGCCGCCGCCGATCCAGCTCCTTCTCGCGGCCTGCGTGTAGGTGAGGTTCATGTTCAGCTCGGCGGCCCTTCTGTCGATGGTCTCCAGCCCTCGCTCAAACTTTGGAATCCGGTGGAGCAGCCCCAAGTCCTCGCAACGCCCCATTATTTCGGCGGCATCATAAGAGTCAATTCCGGCGGACATCAGCAGGTTGATGCCCCACTGGAGCATCAACGCCACGGACTCGCCGTATAGCGTGAACACGCCGCCCATCAGCTCCTTGAATGAGTTGAACTGGCTTGCGTAACTGTCCGCGAAGGCATGGGCGGTCAAAGCGGACTTATGCCTGGTTCCGAAATATAACTGAATGCTTGTCAGGGTTTTTGCCGTCGCTGTCAGCTCATATCCATTCAAGAGCTTGTATACAGCCTCTTTCTGATGCAACGGGGCGACGATAATGCCGTCCACGCCGTACTTGTCGAGGTATTCTTTAGCCTGCGGGTTGCCTTCCTCTACAGCCGCTGACAGATACACGTTCGCGTTAAAATAATTTCGGTTGACGAAAACCCCGTCCGCCTCTCCCGTCCACAGCAGCAGGCCGAAAGGCAGAAAAGCGTCCGGTTCTCCAAGCTCGGCGGCCTTTGCGTAGTAGTCATAAGCCTTCCTGACATCTTTCTCAAGACCGCGGGTTCCGTTCAGATGAGCCGTACCCAGATTGCAATAGGCTTTCCCCAGCATCTCCTCGGCCGTGTCTTTATCCGCGCCTTCGCTCTCGCCGTACTTTTGGGCATACTCCAACGCCTTCAGATAATCGGGTTTGACGCCTTTATTCCCGTCAATATAGTAGCTCCACAGTTTTTTGTGCGCGGGGGCGAATCCTTTCCAAGCGTTGTCGGCCATATCCAGTAAAATCCGTTCAGCCTCGGCGAAGTTGCCCTCTTTTTCAAAGCAAGCCGCCAGCATGAATTTATGACCGCCATTCGTTTTGGCTCTAATCTCAAATAGCTTCCTGGCACCGGCGGCGTCGCCGCGCTTGTAATACACAATCCCAAGCGCGTAATCCCGGGTGGCGGCTTCGTTATCATCCGCCGGTTTTACGTTGTTCAGCAGGCGGAGCATCTCATCGTAAGCATCATCGGCGACATCATAAGCCATGAAGCCAAACATCTCGGTTATGCTGTTCAAGTCCCCGGCCTCGGCTGCCTTTTGCCTCCATATCTTAGATTTTGCGATATTCTTTTTCACCGAATACTTCTCACCGGTATAGAGTTCGCTTAGTTTGACCATCGCCCCGGCATGGCCGGTGGTCTCCGCAATCTCTATGAGCTTTTGGGTATACTCGTCAACCGTAAAAGTCGCAAGCTCCAGATTCCTTATCACGGTCTGTAACGCCGCATCGGGATTGGAGCCGACCTGCATGGCTACCTTGGCTTTCCCTACAGTCCCGCCCACGGCCTTGTAGATTTTGCTGATAATCCAGATAGCGATAAGGATAACGATTATAATGATAATTGGCATTCTACAACCCCCTTAGACCCTGTACGGCTGCCGCGTCCGTTTCGAGAAAAGCAACAAACTCACTCCGAAAGTCCGCGATATCATTGATACCCGATAACTCAAGGATGCCGAACTCAAACGCCGATATGGTACACAGGAAGTCAATGGCATCCCTGCGGACGGCAAGCGCGTCCCTTACCTCAACGACCAGCTTGCCGCCAAACGGTTTCTTTTCAACGGCTTCGATGCTCTTGATGTTATCGCGCCCACCCAGGCCGTATACAAGGATTTCATTACGCGAGTTGGCGGAGCGTACCCGTTCCCTTAGCTGCACGAACCTCTCATAATTCTCCAGGCTGCCATATTTCCTTATCTGCACGGTCATATCGCGGGAGGCTTGTCTTTTGTCGCCCCAAACCTCGCTTAGTTTCTCATATATCGCGTTTCCAACGCCGAGGACGACAAGCACTATGAGAACGACGACCCAATTCTCGATTATGAAATACCAGATTGCCGCCCACATAGTTGTCCCCCCTTGAAATTATTGGATTGAGCAAGTCCGACCGGGATTTATTATTCTTTTACGAAAGCGACATCTCCGACGCCGTGCGCGCCGCTGTCCTTTACAACTGTAAAGTAGATAGTATCTCTATTCTCGTTAAGGTAATAGCGTTCGGTCGATAGGCTCTCGCTCTCATATGTGACCGTCAGCATGTATTGCCCGCTCGACGTTTTCCCGCTTACCTCAAAGGAGCCGCTGCGGGTTTGGTTGCCGCCTTCGTAGAATGTAGCTGTACTCCCGTCGAACACCACGTAAGTTGAAATGTCGTCCGGGTTTACATATGTGCCTGAGAGCTTAGAGCCGCTGCATCCGGTTAATGTAAGCATGAGTGCCATAAGCATGACGCATATGGTTATTGTTGCAAGTGTTTTCTTGAACATTCTGTTTCCCCTCCAATATAATTACGCTGTGTCCAGTTTGGCTTACCAACCACAGCGTACACCGTTTATTATTGCCATCGGTCTGAGCCATCGTATATGTATTATTCAGCATCGTTCCTTCGCTTGCTCAACATACCCTCGATTACCTTGGCAGAGTAGCCCCCGGCCCTGGCGATTTTGGCACGTTCACGCCTGTCTGCGGATTGCTTGGCAAGGTCGGCGATAAACTCAGGCCGGTACAATCTCATCGGACAATCAATCTTGTCGCCACGGAAATGCTTGAACAATTTGAGCATTGCTTCTTTGCCGATAAGCTCGTATAATTCTAAATAAGCATCGCTTAAAGCCTCCGCCTCGTTTCCATCGACGCCAAATGCTTCGTAGATTAGATCCTCGTTGATGTTGTCAAAATCAATCTTAATCACCGGATCGCCTCCTTCCATACTAAAATTTATCAAATGCGCGTGCCATAAATCCAATCCTAAAACGGATATTTTTACGGGTCATATTATGGAAATATTTATTTTCCATAATATTCTCCGTTTTATTCCCCGTAAAAAGGTTCTTTTTATTCCACGCAGGCGTTACATCAGCCACTACAACGACGAAAGCCCCGACCCGTCAATCGGGTCGGGGCTTCCGTTGCTTTGTCTTTAGAGATTCCGCCGGTATCTCCTGCCCGGACCGCCACCGTTTCCCATTGACCTGGAATTTATAGCCTACGGCCTCCATGCTTTTGAGCGTGGCGAGGGGGTAGATGCACTTTTTATGCTCGGTGGACATCTTTACAACACCGTCGCGGTCAAGCACCTCGAATCTCATGGCTTTGCCTTCCCGGCCTGTTCCTGCTTCCGCAACAGCTCCAGCGCCTTAACTATGGTTTCCTGTATCTTCTCGGCAGGCGTATGCGGCGCAAAGAAGCGGCTGATGCTGTGCTTCGGTATCTTGAACTGTTCGACGGGGAGCGGCGCTTCCTCTTGCAAAATGCTCAGGATTACATTGTTATCCAGCCGTTTATTATCCGAAAACTGCCGCAGCTTTGCTGCCTGGGCATGGGAGGGTACGGCTTCTTCGCTGTCTATGGCCTCGGCTAACGTCTGTTGCTGCTCCGGGGGCAGATAGGACAGCTCCACGGCAGAGCGCATGGCGAGTTTGCCGGAGTCCACTAATTCGAGAACCGGCGGAATCAGGTCAGTCAGGCGGATATACTTGCGAATCTGCTCATGGCTATCAGGGCTATTCTCGGCAAGCAGCTCACGCGAAGTTTTTTGCCCTGACTTCTGCAACACTGTAGCAGAGGTTAAATCCGCCCGTTCGCCCTGCTGCCGCTTCATCGCCTCCAGCTTCATTTTGTATGACCTCGCCTTCTCACTTGGTAGGATTACCTCACGCTGAAGGTTCGCATCCACCATCGCTATGACGGCCTCATCAGGGGTTAAGCCCCTGACGATACAGGGCATGACGTCCAATCCCGCCAACTCACAGGCCAGTTTGCGCCGGTGCCCGCTCACCAGCTCGTAACGCCCGTCGTCCTTCCGCCGGATGATGGCCGGGGTCTGCACACCAAAGGCTTTAACGCTCTCGACCATCGCCATCATGGACTCGTCTTGCTTCACCTGAAACGGATGCTCCGGGAACGGGTCAATCTCGGACAGCGGTATCTCCTGCACCTTTTCGCGCTTGGTGTCGTCCCGTTCCTCCTGTGTAGAGAACAGGCTGTCAGCCGGGGGTAGGTTAAGCGTCGGCAACTTCTTAGGCATCAGCCAACACCTCCTCCGTAAATGCTGCGTATGCCTGGGCGACCTTGCCATTTGGGTCATAGGCGAAGATGCTCTGGCCGGCGGCGCTGGTTTCGGCGGCGCGAACGGCAATCGGAATCTGCGTCATATAGATTTTCAACATATCGCCGTACTGCTGCCGCAAGGTGTCAGCCGTGGCGCGCGCAAGGTTGGTACGCATATCGGCCAGCGTCAGCAGAACGCCGTCCACTTGCAATGCCGGGTTTATTTGTTTCCGCACCTTGCCGATGGTTTGCATGAGCTGCGTCATGCCCTTTGCCGGTAGGTACTGCGCCTGTACGGGTACGATTACGCTGTCGGCCGCCGCCAGCGCGTTGATGGTCAGCATAGAGAGTGACGGTGGGCAGTCGATGAGGATGAAGTCGTAGTCGTCCTTGATTTGGTTCAGGTAGCTCGACAAGATGTGTTCGCGGCTCATGGCGTTTACAAGGGTCATCTCCATGCCCGACAATTCGATGCTAGACGGAATCAGGTCTACACCCTCGGCGTGGTGCAGGATGGCGCCGCGGTGGTCGAAGTCCTCTTCGTTGATGGTCTTTTCCATGATGTCCGCCAGAGTCATGGGCAGGGCGTCGCTGTCCGTCCAGCCCAGCGCGGCGGTCAGGTCGGCCTGGGGATCGGCGTCAATGAGGCAAAGCTTTTTACCCTGTATGACCAGCCCGACGCCGAGATTGGCCGAAGTGGTGGTTTTCGTCACGCCACCCTTTTGGTTTACGATTGCTATAACTTTACATGACATTTGTTTTCACAGCCTCCTTCAGAATAGTAGAACGCCCGTCCCTTCAATGGGGACGAGGCGTTCTCAGTTGTCGCTTGAATTCATTTTTCAGTATTCGCAAGCCCTTGTCGGACGCAACCTCGCCGGGATCCAACGCGCCCAGTTTCACGGCTCTGCACACTTCGATGTAGGACAATCCTAGTGCCCTAGTTCTTTGCTTGGCGGTCCCTTCAAAGACGACCCCGTTGATTAAAGCCATCTGAATGGGGTGCAGCAGCTTAAGAAATCTTATGGCGATTCGGTACTTGGCCATTCCGATGTGGTTGACTGCGCCGATGACCGCGTTTAGTGAATCCGGCTCTGCGTCGATTTTGAAGACAGCGGAGATGTCGGCGAGCATGGAGAGCCGGTGCTGTTGTGACCACCAGCCGATGACGCCGGCGGGTTCTTTGACCGCTGATATGACGGTGTTGGTCTGGGCAACCATGCCCGCGAGTTCGGTATCGGTAATTGCCATTTCAAAGCCTCCTTACATAAAATTAGCGAAGCCCCGCCAGTTACGGCAGGGCTTCTTTCTAATTTTATAATATGTAATCGTTTATGGAGTATCGGCGATGCGGAATGACATGTTAAAATTGCATCAAAGCGACACGCCTATTTAGGCGAGGTGTTTGTTGCATCATCTTCACTTTCGCTATCTTCAACGCTAATCTTAGCTTTAATAGGGATGTCTTTCGGATTGTTTCCACCTGAAAATGCCCCTGGACTAAACCGACTGTCGCTGAAGTCAGGTAAATCAAGAGCACTTTCAATATATACCCTCTTAACTCGCTCCGCTATTTTAGGTTTTTTTGTTAAGTGTTCAATGAAATATTCAAAATCCTTTGTAAGCTGATATGTCCTAAAGTCAAGATTATCATTTTTCATGTTGGGTCTATCTATATGAACCAGGTGCACCATTCCCTTTTGTTGCTCCATCTTTAGTTCTTCTTGCTCCAATATAGATCCGTGTGCCCCTACTATATAGTCCATACACAGTCGGGCTAATCGTGACAGGCTATAAACCTTAGAATCCATACTCTCAATTATTACATTCAAGAATTCAATAATAATTATATTCTTGGATTTATTTTTATTATCACTATTGAGTCGTTTCAGTATTTCTATCGCCAGATTTGATAAGCCGGTATCTAAGTGGATTGCTTCATTATCAGGAGCAACTCCCGTCACCAGCTCGTCTATGCTTATTTCAAAGTATGAAGCCAATGGTTTCAAATGTTCTAATTTAGGTGTAGTCGAACCGTCTGCCCATAGGCTTACGGTTTGTTGTTTTACTCCTATTACACTCGCGAGCTTTGTCCTTGAAATAGATTTCTGTTCAAGCAAGTCTCTAAGCTTACTCGCAAATATACTGTTGTATTCCGAATCTCTTGTGGCTTTCATAAAATATCCTCCGAGTTGCTTGTGACTTGTGTTTTACACAAGCTCATTGACTGCACCTAATTACTTGTGATAATATCATAGCACAAGAACATGGTAAGTGTAACATGGTCTCGTTACCTTGTCAACACTAATCCAGCATTTCGTCCGTCAGAGCAATAAATAATTCGATGATTTAGGAGTGAGAAACTAATGAAGCCATTAAAAATATACAATTTAGTGTTCATTGTGCTGTACTTCATATACGCTTTTCTTCCAATTATCGAACGCATCCGTTCTTGTCCCGACGGCATTAGGCGGACACACATATTTGTGCCACTCAACTGGCTGGGTTGGGCGGCGTTGCCGGGTGAATCCGGCGATACCAGCTTAGGGCAAGCAGGTGCGGCAAGCCGCGCCAAGCTTGTCGATTTACCTGGAAGGAGGATAGAAAAGCCACAGAAGCTACAAAAGCCACAGAAACCACAGGCAAAAACGCAGCCGAGTTTAATTATTGGAGGAGATCCAGCATGTTACAAAACAATTTTTCAAGTTCCCCTACAGTGGGGAGCAATGACTATAAGTCGATGGCGGTAGATCTCGTTGGTCGTGTAGAAAAACTTGAGCAACAGCTTGCAGCCAGTGAGCAGGCACGCCGCGAGGAGCGGCAACGCTTTGAAGAAGAGCGCCGTCGCTACGAAGAGGCAAAACCAAAAAAAATCAAGTGGAGTAAGATAAGGAAATTATTTACATCTATTATCAAGCCCATTCTTGAGTTCATCCCCAAAATAATCAATGCCGTCGCTAACTATAAAAAAGCGGCTGCATACGGGAGATCCAGCCCGTCACCAGCGTCCACTTAAACTACAAATGCCGGAAACCGGGGACGGTGGGACCGCCCCCGGTGGCGGCAACGAGGAGGGATTCTATGCACAGCTTCTATATAAACGGCACCGAGTTGTATCGCTTTTCCCCTGGTTCCGGGCTTGAGTTGGGAAGAGAGGTATTAGACGACGAAGATGAGCTTGTGTTCACTAGACAAAAATATCTCGCATGTTTTATAGCGTTGGTAGACGTTTTGATTTATATGAATGAGGATGGCGTCACTACTCAACACGCACAAGTTACTTTAGAATTTGCGAACGGCGAAGCCATAACGTCAGTAATCGTACCGCTTGTTGGGTTGGAAAAGGTTGATTGGCCTAATGACATAGACCGGCGTTGTCTCCTAAACCCCGATGTCCCTAAGGCGAATGAGCACATAGCGAACATTATCCGTTTGCAATGCGCTGAAGCCTCGGTGAAAACAAAGACTAAAAATGTTGTTGGACAACTAGGCGGGCAGTATGTTGATGATGTACCCGTATTCCATCATGGTGATGGGTTAATCTTACCCAATGGCCTTACAGACAGGGATGCCCCCGACATCATCTTCAAGCCGGTGCCGAATAAGCGTCTTGCTGTTGACCCTGATTACACAGAAGAGCAGGCCGTATTCGGGATGAGGCGGATAGTAGACCTTAGTTACGAAGCCGGAAGGATTTTATTTGCTCATATGCTGCTTTATGTCATGCGCGCAGCATTTGTCACCGCCGGAATCGTTCCGAAAGTGTTGGTTTATTTATTCGGAAAAACCGGCATCAAAAAAACCACTTATGCCCAATGGCAAACCCAACTCTACAACCGTGACGTACCGTTAGAGCCGCTTGTTCGGCTAAACGCCAGCATCCCGGCAGCGGTGAATCTCTTATACGAAAATGCTGATTGCGTCACCGTGCTGGACGATTTGTTTCCGGCTAGAGACAAAGACATCCATCGAAAACAAGAGCAGACCCTGCTTGAACTTACGAGGGTCATCGGCGATGGTATAGAGCCGGCGCGGATGCGGGGCTGGAAGGTAGCCAAAAAGCCGCCAAAGCAAGGTGTTTTGGTAACGGGCGAGTATTATATCGGCAGTGGTTCGGACGGCGCCCGGCATTTACCGGTTCATATGACTATCCCCATTGACAACGACAAAATGACAGTCTGCCAACAGGAGCCGTTGATGCTGTCTACCTTCTACAGTTACTTCATCAAATGGTACATCACGAATTTCGATGATGTTGTTGACCTCATAAAACGATGGTTCGCGGTGTCCAGCGGCACAAAAACAGGAGTTCACGCCCGTCTACAGAACACGCAATTTTGCCTTGAGGCTTCGTACAAATTGTTTTTAACCTACTGCGCGGACAAGGGTTTCATAACGCGTGATACCTCGCGGGAAGAGTACGAGTCATTTTACAACCAACTTCGTGCTATTATCCTAGAGCAGAATACCCGGGCGAACCAAATTGTGGGCGACGCACCCAAGCTCCAGATTGATTACTTGGCGATTCTGCGATTGATGTATCGTGACAAGCATTTTAACCTGGCTGATAGCGTAAAACGCTTCGACAAATATGTGCATGACGGCGTTATATACCGTGATTGCCTTTACCTACGCCGCGACGGTCTTATGGATAGAATCCTCGCCTACGAACCCGCTGCTGATTTCGACGACCTTGTATCGTATTTGAAGTGGCATCAGGCATTAAAAACAGGAAAAGACAGTAAAAAATCCATACATTTGCATGGCGGCGGACACGGATTGCGCTTCTATGCAATCAGACTTGCGAAGCTGCGGCAAGCGCACAAAACTACATAGCAGAAGATAGTGTCAAGGTGGAGTGCCGGGTGGCACTCCACCGATTAACTAATTTTTGGAGGAATAATCATGTCTAAGAAGAACAAACAAAGCGCGCTGGAAAAAGAATTGGGACGGCGCATAGACAAGTACCGTAATCCATTCATCAACGCAGAGCCGTTAAAAGAATACTGCGATAAAATCAAAAAACAGGCTCAAGACGGTTTCGATGATTTCTCATTTATAAATTTCAACGAGCTTGAACAGTATTTGCCGTCGGGAGTGCATCAGCTTACCGGTGAAGCCGTTGTAATGATAAATCAGATGTATGCGGATCCGCGTTGGGTAAAATCCGACGCGGGAGATATTCCTGACGCCGAAGCCTTTATAGGGAAGATTAACGACCCTGTGACCAACCTACCCAAGACCCGCGCTTTTTGGCGGTGCAAGATTGAGGAGACCGGAGAAGAGCATCTCGGTGAGTTGGAAAGCCTTTATACTATCGCCTTAGCCGCTTGTGACACTGATTCCCATAACGGCGAGACAGATAATGCGATCGGTAGTTACGCCATAATATCCGGCTTCATTAACAATGAAATGTTTGAAATGGAATTTATTGAGGTTCCAAGCATTAAAATAATCAGGGATTTTATCTTGGATATTTCTGACGCTCTAAACGCTAACCCTGAAAAACGCATAAAAGATATGCCCAAGAAAGAGATGTTCGTGGAGCTAGTTTCAAAACTCACTATGGCGAAAAAAAGCAATACGCTCATTCAGGTCAGCGAAAACAACGATGTTGATGGTATGATAAAAATGGGCTATGACAAGCAACTCAAATTAGATGCCGCTAAACTCGCGATAAAAAGTCAAAAATCGCTGCTTCAAACGGCGAAAGAGTTAAATATTCCTCATAAAACCCTGCATCATTGGAAACAAAAATATGAAAAATTTGGAGAAACCGCGTTCCGCAGACCCAGTCGTATTTCTTCTGAGAAGATGAGTGTAAACTCGTCTTCTGGAAAAAGATATGATAGGCGATTAAAAATGGCGGCCGTCAAACTCGTAAAAGAAAATCATCAGCCAATATCGCAAGTGGCAAATAAATTGGGAGTTGGTTATAACAACTTGTATTATTGGATCCGTCAGTATGAAAAGTATGGGGAGAATGCGTTCCCACGAGGAGGCGCATCGCGTCCGAATAGCTAAATATAGCGTTATACATCAAGAGATCGCGGAGATAGGAGCCGCGAGTTATACGCGGAGCAAGGCGCTTGCGGAACATAGTATCGGCAAGCAGATTGACCTTGACCGCGGGGGATGAGATAAGCCTCACAGTAAAACAGAGATGATTTCCATGTCTAAATCACAAGTATCAGCAACTATCGACCATGATGGTCAGCAGGCATTAACGGCCAGTGAAATATACAATAGTGTCTTATCCGATTTTCCTGATGTCCTTAGCGTCCCGCAAGTAAGTGCTGCGCTCGGTATCAGTAGCAAAACAACATACCGAATTCTCAATACAGGAGAGTTGTTGTCGCTAAAAGTCGGACGCGAGTTCAAGATTCCAAAAGTCTTTCTACTTCGGTACTTAAAAATCTTGGCTCACGACTAAAACCTTCCCCGCCTGATGAGCTGTCCTGACCGACAGCGAAACGCCCTACCGGGCGTAGCGGAAGTCAATTCCGACGAGATGGTTACATTGTATTATGATTCGGCTCCCCGTTGTGGTAGCCGACAACAGAAACAAATCTTATCTTATCCAACGATTCAATAGGCGGCGCAGGCTTTATCTGCTATAATAGTGTTGTCAGTAGTAGGTGAAATTCGCCGCCATAAGGAAGGAGTTTAATCATGGCAACACCTACAAACAAGAAGATCAAGGTATCAGGACACCTTGAAGAGCGAGTTAGTACCAATGGCAAAGGAAAATTCTTCCGTATGATGTTAGCTTGGACAGACGATACAGGCAAGCGTCAGCGAAAGTCTATCACGACCGGGCTTCCGGTCAAAGGTAACAAGACCAAGGCCGAAGACATGCTCCGAGACGCGATCAAGGCACAAGAAGCCTTGCTTAAAGATATGCCGAGGATTGACGGCCTGTTGTTTGCGGATCTCATGGATGAATGGCTTGCATCTGTTAATCCCGCGAACACCCCCAAGAACAAGAGAGGAATCAAGCTGACCACGTTCGGTGGGTATGAAATGAACGTACAGAGGATCATATCTCCATACTTCCGCGAAAAAGGTACGCTGCTTGCGGAATTAACCCACGAGGACATCGACGCTTTCTATGACGATCAGTTGGAGCGCGTTAAGGCCATGACCGTCACCAAGTACCACGCCAACATCAGTACAGCGTTGGGGTACGCCTTTCAGAAAGGCTATATACCGAGTTACGAAGCCATTATGAAGAAGGTAACTCGTCCAACGCCGGAGAGATTCACTGGTAAGTTTCTGAAAGAATCCGAAACGGTGGAGTTGGTTAATGCGGCAAGAGGCCACAAGCTCGAACTGGGTATCCTCCTCGGCGCGTTCTACGGATTGAGAAGGTCAGAAACCGTGGGTCTCCGCTGGGAGAGCATCAACTTTGAAGCCAACGCCATCACGATTGAGCATACTGTCACCGTGGCGAGTGTCGCGGGTAAGAACGTGATCGTCGCCGGCGACACAACAAAGACGAGATCCAGCTACAGGACGCTGCCCCTCATCCCGGTTGTTCGGGATAAGCTGCTGGCGGTACAAGCCGAACAGGAGCGGAACCGTAAGCTGTGCGGAAAGTCCTACAACACGGTCGAGAGCAAGTATATCTGTACTGATGTTCTTGGGAACCGTATCAAGCCCGACTATCTCACGCGAGAGTTCCCCGAATTTCTGGAACAGAACGGCTTTAGGCGCATCCGTTACCACGACCTCCGGCACTCCTGCGCGAGCCTCCTGTTGGCTAACGGGGTGTCGCTCAAAGAAATACAGGACTGGCTCGGACACAGCACATTCAAGACGACAGCCGACATCTACGCGCACTTGGATGGGGCTTCAAAGTCTATTTCAGCGAAGGCGATGGATCGGATAGCGAGTATGTCTCTCGTTCCAGAGACGCCTGATGCTTGAAAGCCTGACACTATGAGGGATAGCGGGGGCGATGGCAACACTTATGACAACACGAAGCTTCAAACAGGGTAAAATCGGTGTTGAGAAAGATGCTGGCGTAGGAATTAAAAAGGCCAGCAAACCCTTGAGTTTACTGGCTCTGAGATGTCTGGCGGAGGGTAAGAGATTCGAACTCTTGTGGGGTTGCCCCCAAACGGTTTTCAAGACCGCCCCCTTACGACCACTTGGGTAACCCTCCGTATGTGTGGAACTTGGATTCATGAAGTGAGCGTTGATCCCTTCCCCGGATAAATGACAACACTTCATGGCAACACTAACTAAAACTTGTAACTCTACTATATCCCGAAAGCCCCGTAGAATCAAGACTTTCCTCTCGAAACGGTATAATCAGCCCACAGTCTTTCAAGACCGCCCCGTTATGACCGCTTCGGTACGCCTCCGTATGCCCAAAAAATAGGGGCGTGCGTTAAACACGCCCTCGCAACAATCTTTTCTTACGTGGA